>OHAT01000256.1_pt1 | contig 59464 bp, 49 predicted proteins | sample 1577141 | NCBI WGS metagenome assembly OHAT01 (sample SAMEA3541578, study PRJEB24748) | human gut metagenome | biome: human gut; feature: human-associated habitat; material: faeces | place: China | collected 2012 | reverse complement strand
TATTCGAAGTATTGTCAACTAACGGTGATACTCACCTGGGTGGTGATGACTTCGATCAGGTTATCATCGACTGGTTGGTACAGGAATTCAAGAACGATGAAGGTGCAGATTTGACAACTGATCCGATGGCTATGCAGCGTTTGAAAGAAGCAGCTGAAAAAGCTAAGATTGAATTGTCTTCTTCTACATCAACAGAGATCAACTTGCCGTATATCATGCCGGTAGGTGGTGTTCCTAAACACTTGGTTAAGACATTGACTCGTGCTAAATTCGAGGCTTTGGCTCACAACTTGATTCAGGCTTGTCTTGAACCTTGTAAGAAAGCAATGAGCGATGCTGGTTTGAGCAACTCAGATATCGATGAAGTTATCTTGGTTGGTGGTTCATCTCGTATACCTGCCGTTCAGAAACTGGTGGAAGACTTCTTCGGAAAAGTTCCTTCTAAGGGTGTTAACCCAGACGAAGTAGTTGCAGTAGGTGCAGCTGTTCAGGGTGCCGTTTTGACAGATGAAATCAAGGGTGTAGTTCTGTTGGATGTAACTCCGCTGTCAATGGGTATCGAAACAATGGGTGGTGTGATGACAAAACTTATCGATGCTAACACTACTATCCCTTGCAAGAAGAGTGAAGTATTCTCTACGGCAGCCGACAACCAGACAGAAGTAACAATCCACGTACTTCAGGGTGAACGTCCTATGGCAGCACAGAACAAATCAATCGGTCAGTTCAACCTGACAGGTATTGCTCCTGCTCGTCGTGGTGTTCCTCAGATTGAAGTAACCTTCGATATCGATGCAAACGGTATCTTGAAAGTTTCTGCTAAGGATAAAGCAACAGGTAAGGAACAGGCTATTCGTATCGAAGCTTCATCTGGCTTGAGCAAGGAAGAAATTGAACGTATGAAAGCTGAAGCTGAAGCAAACGCAGAAGCAGATAAGAAAGAAAAAGAACGTATCGATAAATTGAACCAGGCAGATAGCTTGATCTTCACAACTGAAAATCAGTTGAAGGATCTTGGTGATAAGCTTCCAGCTGACAAGAAAGCTCCTATCGAAGCTGCTCTTCAGAAACTGAAAGATGCTCACAAAGCACAGGATTTGGCTGGTATCGATGCTGCAAGTGCTGAACTTCAGACTGCATTCCAGGCTGCAAGTGCTGAAATGTATGCTCAGACAGGTGCACAAGGCGGTACTCAGGCTGGTCCTAATGCAGGTCAGGCAAATACTCAGAATGGCGGAAAGAATGATAATGTTCAGGATGCTGATTTTGAGGAGGTGAAGTAAGTATAGATAAATATCTATAACAATAAATAGATAAATAGGGTGTAACTCAATGAGTTGCGCCCTATTTCTATTTTTAACACTTGCGGAAGATTATGCTTATTTCTCGTTATTTTATTGTATATTTGTACCATATTTGTAACGCAACAAAATAGTAGATAATGTGCAACAAAAGCACGTTTCCTACGTTATTATATAGAAAAGGTAATAAATATGGCAGCATCGAAATTTCAAATAGTACGCAAGTGTCAGGTGTGCAGCGAGGAGTTTATGGCTAAAACTATAGAGTCTTGGTACTGCTCGCCCAGATGTTCCAAGATAGCATGGAAACGTAGGCATGACGAGGAGGAAAGAAATAAACTTCTTGACAAAGTGGTAAAGAACATTCCAAAGGAACAAGACTATATCAAGGTAACGGAAGCATATGCCTTGTTTGGTATCAGTCGTTTCACTCTTTATAGGCTTATACGTAAAGGACAGATTTCACACATCAATCTCGGTACAAACCAAATACGAGTAAGCAAAGAGGAACTTATAAAACTCTATCCTCTTCGCCCTAAGGCTACGGAAAAGCCGAAGCAAGTGAAGAAACTTTATAGCCTCGAACCCAAGGACTGCTATACTATTGGAGAGATAAGCAAGAAGTATAAGGTCAATGACAGCACGGTGTATGCGCATATACGCAAGTATTCCATACCCACACGGCAGATAGGCAACTATGTATATGTACCCAAGAAAGAAATAGACAACCTATATAAAGGAGCAAAACAATGAAGAAAGCACTAGCCCATACACGAGTGACGGTGAAACTGCGCAAGTCAGAATATCATGACGAATGGTATCTTTACATTGAGGCTTATCCAGTGTTCCAATCGAGCAAGGACAAGCCACAACGACTGCGTGAGTATCTGAACCGCACGATAACTACTCCTGTATTTGACAAGTCACGCAATGCCCGAACTGGTACCGATGGCAAAACCACTTACAAGCCCAAACGAGATTTGAATGGCATAATCGTATGCAAGTCGCAACTTGACCAAGAAGCGTGTATCTATGCCGACAAAGTAAGGAATATGCGACAAAAAGAATATGATAATGCTTCACTATATTCGGCAGAGGAAACCGAACAGGCAGAACAACTTGAACGTTCACACTGCAACTTCATTGAATACTTTGCCCATGTAGCCGATACTCGTCATGCCAATAGTTCAGACTCGATTATCGTTAACTGGAAACGTGTAGGCGAGTTGTTGAAGATATTTGCCAAAGGCGATACGATCTTGTTTGCCGACATTGACATGAAATTAGTAGAATCGTTCCGTCGTTTCTTGATGACAGCTCCGCAAGGAGGAAACAAGTCAGGTACAATTTCTCAGAACACAGCTTCTACTTACTTTGCTATATTCAAAGCAGGACTGAAACAGGCTTTCATTGACGGCTACCTCACCATTGACATATCGGCAAAGGTAAAAGGCATACAAGAACAAGAAAGCCGTAGAGAGTACTTGACCGTAGAAGAATTGAACCGCTTGGCACAGACACCATGCGACCCCTTGTTGAAACGTGCAGCCTTATTCTCTGCTCTCACAGGTATTCGCCATTGCGATATTCAGAAATTAAAGTGGTCGGAAGTAGAACTGTTTAACGGCAATTATCGTTTGAATTTCACGCAACAGAAAACAAAGGGTGTAGAGTATATGCCTATTTCAGAACAAGCCTTTCAACTTTGTGGAGAAAGACAGGACGGAGACTTACTTGTGTTTGCAGGGTTGCCAGCTCCATCTTGGATAAATCGTCCTATCAAAAGATGGGTTGAAGCAGCAGGAATAAAGAAGCATATCTCCTTCCATTGCTTCAGACACTCGTATGCTACGCTCCAGCTGGCGGGCGGTACAGACATTTATACAGTAAGCAAGATGCTTGGTCATACCAATGTACGTACAACTCAAATCTATGCAAAGGTTGTTGATGCGAAGAAAGAGAATGCCACAAAGAGGATAACTTTGGACTTGCCTCTTACTGATACAAATCAAACAACCGAATAGGCATAATTTACACCTTATTATATATAGCCATCCACACGCATTGTTGTGGGTGGCTTTCTTGTTTTATGGGGTCGTTTCAACCGAACCCATCTCCAAAGAGTGATGGACTTCTTACAAGGGATACGGTTGAAATGACACCCTTATAACAATTGGCTGGTGTTGTCACAAGGATGTGATTACAAGTCATATCCTTTCTTCTTTCGGGATGGAGTGATTTGAAGTCACCCCATATATCCACAAAGACCAATAAGAATACATACGATTATCTCTTATGATAGCCTTATGATGTACTAATGACATACCGCATAGCCGGAACAAAATGATAATGACGGTTATCATAATACATTTTGATTATCAATAACTTTTGTATATGATGATTATGTTTTGACGATGATTGTTTATGTGATGTCTGTCAGCATAAAATCAGCATTCAAAATCCATGTTACTTTGCACTCAAATCGAACAATATAATCAATGAACGATATGAGTGAAAAGAACATTACATTTGAAGATTTGCCCAAGGCAATGACATGGATGATGGATAAGTTGAACGAACTTACATCAAAAGTTGACAACCTCAATAACCAGACGGCACAACCGCAGACGAATCAATGGATGAACTTGAAAGAATTGTGTGAATATCTTCCCAATCATCCTGCCGAACAAACCGTTTATGGTTGGACGAGTTGCCACCTGATACCTTTTCACAAAAGAGGTAAACGCATCATGTTTCTCAAATCAGAGATTGAAACATGGCTGCATGACGGTAAGATTAAATCGCAAAAGGAATTGGAGGCAGAAGCTGCTTTGTTCCTCAAATCAAAACGTAACCACAGATTCTAATGGATGCACTTGAATTATGCAACAGTTTAAGAATGGAGTTTGAAGGTGTCTATGAGAACAAGATACCATTAGATGCACTTCCTGCAAAGTTGCAGGATATGGTTCTCGCATTGGCTCGTCAAGAAAACTATTCCATAGAATATACCCTCGCCTCATTGTTGGTTGCCGCTTCAACGGCTATCGGCAATGCTGTGAATATTTGTATTCGTGGCGGTTGGATAAGCAATGCAGCCATGTATATGATATTGGTTGGACGACCAGGCATGGGAAAGACACCACCTCTTGACTTTGCTTTTCGCCCAATCCGCAAGCATGATGCCAAGGCTATCCGTAAGTTTAAGGATGAAATGGAACACTATAATGAGGCTTTGGAGCGACAACGAGGCAAGAAAGAGGATAGTGGAACACTTCCACCCAAGCCAATTTTGCGCAGAACCATTATATCCGATTTTACACCAGAAGCCTTGATTCGTGCGCATGATGACAACAAACGTGGAGTAGTATTGTATGTGGATGAAATCATGGGTATGTTCAATGCCGTAAACCAATACAGCAAAGGACAGTTGATAGAACAACTCTTGACAGCGTTCAGTGGTAAGGCTTTGGATGTGTCACGTTGCAGTATGCCCGTACCCATTCACATAGAAAATCCGTTTATAAATATTGTAGGCACTATGCAGACCATAAGAATGCACGAACTGATAGACAAAGGCTATAAAGCCAACGGCTTCTTAGACCGCTTCCTGTTTGCCTATCCAACTTCGCAGAAAATCGCAGATTGGGCAGATGACGAGCCTTCAAGTTCTTCCTCTTTTGACAACTATGCTGCAATGTGGAAGAGTGTCATAGACAAGATTTTGGCATTGCCCTATTCTGTAAGTGAAGATGACGATGCAGTACAGAATATATTGAAATTCTCTAAAGATGCTAGCCATTACTTTACGGCATGGCGCAATGCTGCAATCGGTGCGATCAACGAGATTAAAGATGACGCATTGGTAGATAGTCGCATTATGAAAACGCCCATGTTAGTAGCACGGCTTGCATTGGTTGTTCAGATTTTACGATGGGCTTGCGGTGAGGTTCATAAGGACTATGTTGACATAGACTCCACCAAAGCAGCCATTCGGTTGAGTGATTATTTTGAGAACTGTTATACAGCCATTCAAAAGTTCATGGCGATGGATGGCATAGAACCACAGAAGAAAGAATTTCTCAACAATGTGGGTAAGACATTCACAACGGCTGATGCCATTCAAGCAGGTAAAGAAGTAGGATTGTCGGAAAGGTCGGTTATGTATGCCTTAGTCGGTCTCGCAACCGACAAGATAATCAAGAAAGTAAAACGAGGAGAGTACGAGAAACTGCAATAACACCCACCGCTTTGCGCCTTGCAGTTATTGCAGTTTGCAGTTCTCTGTTCATGTTCTATATAAAGCAATTACTATGGCAGAGTATAGATTTGTACTTCAAAAATACAAGCGTGGCAACAAGACTACTTGCCCTAACTGTGGCAAGAAACGTTGCTTTGTTAGGTACATTGACACAGAGGGCAAGATACACTTTCCCGATTATGTGGGTAGATGTGACCATGAACACTCATGCCAATATCATTACAAGCCGTCTGAGTATTTCAAGGATTATCCGATGTCTGTTGAAAACATGGATTGGAAAAAACATATAACAACGGTAGTGCAACAAGAACAACCGACCTCTTATATTGATAATGAATTAATGGAACGAACTCTATCCAATTATAGCATAAACCCTCTGTTTGTTTTCTTGACTGGCATCATTGGTAAAGAGGAAACTGAGTGCATATTCCGACTATACAAGGTTGGCACATCAAAGAAGTGGGGTGGTGCTACTGTTTACTGGCAAATAGACAGGCATGGACGAGTGAGGTCAGGGAAAGTGATGCTTTACAATTCAACCGATGGGCACAGGGTGAAAAAACCTCACAGTTTTGTTAGTTGGGTGCATAGTGAACTGCATTTGCAAAACTTCAACATGAAGCAATGCTTGTTCGGTGAGCATCTGTTACCACAATATCCATCCAAGCCGGTTGCAATAGTAGAGAGTGAAAAGTCTGCCTTGATAGCCTCTCACTTCATGTCTGATTTTGTATGGTTGGCAACAGGAGGCATACATGGTTGTTTCAAGGAAGAAAGCATAAAGGTGTTGAAGAACCGTTCTGTTATGTTGTGTCCTGATTTGGGAGCGTTTGCGGCATGGAAAGCCAAAATGCCTATGCTTTCTGCTGTATGTAGCAAGGTTGTTATCAGTGAACACTTGGAACTTGTAGCTACCGAAGAACAACGGAAAAGCGGATTAGATATTGCCGATTTTCTGCTCATGACAGAAACACCAGTAATGGCACTTCAGCGAATGATAAAACGAAATCCTTGCATCGGCACATTGATAGAACGATTACAATTGGAGTTGGTCGGTTTTTACAACGCTGAAAGCAAGACTATGCAATAATGTGACTTGAAACAATAACGAATAAAGGGAAGAAAAGGATGGTGTCGTGTCAGACGGTTTATTGGTAGCGTTGCAAGAAATGCCAATGTCGTACAAATCAGCGCTGCTTATTCATACGACAATGGCTTCTTGCAGTACTCGCAAGCTCGCACCAATGCCTTTTCTATTCCCTAATATCACCAATTATAAACACCGTATTATGGCAATAACAAAGAACTATATAACACCCAAGCGCACGGAGCGTTTGGAGGTAAGAGTAACTTTTGACGAATACAACAGAGTGGCAGAACTTGCCAATGCCTGTGGTTTGACAGTCAGTAACTATGTGCGCAAGTGTGTGTTGGGGCAACATCCCAAACAAAGACTGACCGACCGAGAAATTGAAGCATTGTGCAGCTTGAGTGATGCACGTGGCGATTTAATAAGAATTGTCAGCTCAGTCAAGAGCATTCAGAGCGACAAACGAGGTCTGTATTTTCACAATACTAAGTTTGTCGAAGAATGGATGAAAGCAGCCATTCCACTTATAACTCGTTGGGGCGACATCAAAGATTATCTGACATTATAAACATTGAGAGTATATGATAGCAAAAGCGAGAGCAATATCACATGGTGCAAACTCCATGCGATATGTTGTAAACAAAGACAAGGCGGACATTATCAAACTGCACCTGTTGCCCGACAATGTGGCTGCGGAGTCTTTATGGTCAAGAATGTTAATACATCAGGCAAAGTTTCTTGGCGAGCATTCCAAGGCAATCAAGAACAACATGATAAGGATTGAAGTGTCGCCAACAGCCGAAGAAACCAAAGAATGGACTAATGCGGATTGGGAAAAACTTGCAGATGATTTCATTCGAGAGTTTGACTCCATTGATTTATCTGAGAAAACAAAACGTGCAAAAGACAAACATACCAATCTCCGCAACAGCCAATATGTAGTGTCGCTTCACCGTGACAGTAAGAGTGGCATTTTGCATCTTCACATTGATGCTAACAGAATAGACAATGACGGCAACATTAACAATGACCACAATATCCACATAAGGGCGATGGCTGCTGCCAATAATATAGCCAAGCGTAGAGGTTGGATACAAGCATCCGACATTTCAATGCAAAACAAACAAGAGATAACTAATGCCTGTATGGATGCTCTCCGCTCTATGGATAGATTTGATTGGAATGATTATGTGGAACGACTAAAACAATATGGCTATGATGTGATGCAGCAAAAGGACTCTCAAAATATTGTCCGTGGATATTCCATAAAGAGAGGTAACTCCACTTATAAATCTTCGTCTCTTGGTAAAGGCAGGAACCTTATGCCATCGAAGATAGAAGCGACATGGAAAGAGTTGCATAAAGAAGTTCTTCAAAAAGAAAATGCAGATATAGATAATCATGAGAAGAATACATCCGAAGAACTGCAAACTGCAAAAAATGCAAGGTGCAGAAACTGCAACGAGTTCCAATCTCAATCGTTAGTGCACCATTCCATCAATTGGAATTATTGTGACTATGAGATAGATATTCTATCGAATGTAAACGACATTCTTATGCAAGATGTGTCTTTGCCGGAGAACAACGTATTCGCCACAATCAATGATTTGCAGCGAACAGCCGTTCTTCTTTTCGCTGGCTATCTTGATGCAGCCACGCAAATGTCAGAGTCCACAGGCGGTGGTGGCAGCACTCCCGATGGTTGGGGCAGAGACAAGGATGAAGATGATTTGGAATGGGCAAGACGATGTGCAAAAATGGCAAGCCACATGTGCCGTCCTGCTATCAAAAGAGGAAATAGGCGATGAACACAAAACAATTTTACGATATGAGAACATCAAAGAACGACAAGGTAGACATTTCCACTCTGATGCAGAGTGTTGATAATTCAGAAACACTGAATACAGAGACAGACAAAATAGCCATTCTCATAGATGCAACAACTCAGTTGAACAAATGCTTGCTGTCTATTGTAGAGCAACTAAAGAACATAACTTCACAACCAATAGAATTTACTGTCAAGCAAGCTGACATTGACAAAATCCGCCTTATAAAGAATGGCTATATCCAAGAAGAAACGGAACTTTTGAAAAAACACATGGCAGAACAATTAACCATGATAAAGGCTCACGAGCAACGTATTTGCGAAGTTTGTAAACGAGGCGAAGGCGTGTGGTTGTCTGATTTTTGGTTGAAGGTTTGGATTGCTGTACAGATTGTAGTTTATGGCATTATCGTTTTGTATTTGATGGTCAAGTTGTGGTAAAAGCAGGTGGCTAACCCCGATATTGGGGGATTTGCCACCTATTCTTTATCTATATGTATGACTGAGCAATTTCTTTCATCTTATCAATAGAATCCGTTAATTCTTGGATTGAATATTTCTGATTTTGCTCATTTTCTGGATGATGAATAAAATTTCGAATATACGTTTCTGGTGTCATCTGTATCGCTGGTTGGGCAACACCCTTATAAATTCTTATCCATGACATACTTTTAGAGCACCCTTTTGATACCAACCATTTTTCAAACTCTTTTTCACGACAATTGTTAGAGTCTTCATCTGTAGCTTTGGCTTGTAAAAATCCATAAAGTTCATTATGATATTCTTCACTAACCTCACCAAACGCTAAATAGTTTACTTCATTTAATGATGGATATGGAAGACTGTTCTTTTGAACATTTTTTATAGTCTTGCAGCCATTATTCTCACAAACAACTTTTAATTGCTTAAAATCAAGCTGTTTTACAATATCAGAACTATGTGTTGTTATAATTACTTGTACACCGCTGTTTGCTGATAGAGTCTTTAATGCATCCACCAATATCTTTTGATGTTGCTTATGTTGAGAGGTCTCAGGCTCTTCTATAGCATAAATAATGTGTTGACTATTTGCTTCTTTTTGTCTTCTTTCCGCTTCTGCCCTAAAGAAATTTAGAAGAATAAGTCGTTTGACACCACTACCTCGTTTGTTTATAGGTATATCTTCATCGCCAGTAATTGATAATCCCTTAAACACATCAGCCCATTTCAAATCTTGAGTTAATGGAACTTTCGGATGGAGACTATCTGCGACTTCTGAATTCATTTCTTTAATCTTAGCAAGGGTTAAGTCAGAAACCTCTTGTAACTTTTTTCTTACTTCGGTTGCTACATAATCAAGTTTTTCTTGCAAATCAGAGTCATTAATAATTTGTTTGACAGCTTCTTTTAATGGATCTTGAATCTCGTTGTCTCCATCGCAATTTTTACGGTCGGATTGAAATAGACTATAATAAGGCAAGTATGTTTGAAGTTTACTCCAAATGGCTTTTATATCACCGTCTTTCGAATTTACATCAATCTCAATTTCATCCAATTTTAATTCATCAGAGCTACTGTATTTATTCCAAATAGCTTTTCTTAAGCATGCGTTTTTTCGTTTGTCTTCACATTCTACTCCTAATTCGTCTACTATGGAATTTAATGCAGCCTGTTTCTTAAGCAATAAGTCTGCACACAAAGGGTTTGTGGGATGATTTGCCCTAATTGCGACTCTCATTCCAGTAGCTGTTGTTGTCGCATTTTTGAAAGTCTTGGAAACCTCTAAATATCCCTCTTTGTTTAGCAAGAATTCATCTGCAAGAGTTGTTTCATTAGATGAATCAATGACAACACATTGTGGAAGTTCTGTGAAACAAACAGAAATTGTTATATCTGTATTACCACTCTTCTTCCCTGTTTTGTTTATATCGTCCTTGTCAAGTTTTATGAGACCTTTGCCATCATGAAAGAAGATGTCTAACGCTTCCATTATCGTAGACTTTCCTATGTCATTACGACCAACTATTGAAGTCAAGTTTTCAAAACACACGACCGCCTTTTGCTGATATCCTCTGAAATTTTCTATTGCTACTGATTTTATCTTCATGTCGTAATATCTTTAAGTTATGTATTAAAAGATCAAATACTTCGCCACAAGAAATTTGCGTATGTCCGCAAATGTTAAGGTCTCGTCTAAATGTTCTGTCAATCCAGTATTTATTACGCCGACGAACGACTCCTTACGGTAGAAATTATCTCCCTCATTGAGTGAAGTTTCTATCGTTTGTGACTTTGCCATAAGACATATAAGTTGGTAGTCTTTGTCTACCACTTGTGTATTACCTTTAGGATGAGCTTTTTGTCTGTGCTGACTACTTGTCAACAAAATCAAGTTCTCATAATATGTAGCAATTGTAGGAAACTGTGATTTGGGAAATATATGGTGAACTTCTGTTGCAATACCTGTTGCCAATTCGTCATGTACTTCGCTTACATCCCCTTGGTGACGCTTAACATTCTTAATTGCTTTATTGACCTGATAATCTATATAGAAGTTTGCATTTATATCATCTGTTTCATGTGCTTTAGCTTCATTTCGTGTTTGGATTTTCTCCTTTCCAGTATATTCATCACGCCAATTCACCTTGTTATACATCAAGTCTCCCCAGTCTTGCAGCTTGCAATTGCTTCCAGGCATCATTTCTGAATATGCAAACACATTCAGTACTTTGTGAAGCATTCTGGTAGTGTCAAGTTTTGACTTCGTAGGAGTGTTTGCACTAATGAAACGATGATACTTGTCATACAAAGTGTTCTTAGCCGCTCTGATTTCACCTTTTGTGGCATTAGTGCAACTCTCTTTGTATTCTCTGAAGAAACGTTCAATACCGCTTGCTGAAACGACTTTACGAAAGAACACTTGTAGAAAGTTGAATGCATTCCTTTCACGAGAAGCAATGTACTCCAACATTTCCATATTATTTACACAGAATACCAAATGACGTTGTGAATCGTCAAGTTCAAGTACGTGGGCATAAGCCAAAAGTTTCAATGGTTGAGCCAGAACCTTGTCATATTCATTATGGGCAGACTCGTTGTCTGCATACGGCTTATGAAACACAATTCTTGTATTTTCAATGAAGAATTGTGTCTTCCACAAATCGCTTACAGTGAATGCCTTTGTTGCACAGTCGGTGCTCAGAATGCAGTCTGCAATGAAGCAAACTACATCTGGGGTACACTTTTGGTCAACGAATCGACAGTTCTTGTTCTGTCTTATATCATAGTCGTTGTATTTGTCAAGATGCTCTTGTATATCTTCTATTCTCATATGTTATGCTGTTTTAATGTTCCAAAAAAGAAAACAGAATTGTTATCTATATTCAAAGAACGAGTTCCACGATTTCTTGCAACAGAATAGAAATTTGAGAATTCGTCTGTTGCGTAAAATGCCAAATCGTCTTCCGTAATGTTTACAGACGGGTCTATTGTCGTAAGTATTGCTACTGAACCATCAGCGATACAATTACTTGGCATAAAGCAAGCTCTTGGATTGTAAGTCAAATTCGGTAGTAGAATGCACTCTTGATTCATATATTTTGCGACATCAAGTCCGTCAACATCATCAATATAACTGTCATAGTCTGCAATGTTAATGATTTTATTATTCCCGATATTGCGTGATTTCAGAACCCGAATGCGTCCGCTTGCTTTTGTACGAGCTTTTGTTATAACTCGGTCTCTGTATGCCTTAAATACATTAAAGTTAATCTTGTCGGCTACTTTATCGAAAGACGAATTTCTATAAATGAGCCAATATGGGAACTTGTCATCAGTAATGTAGTCTTGTGGCCTACATCTAACATCTTCCGTTATATAGGACTCTATGGTCGTCATGTCTGGAGCTTTTCGAGTGTCAAGGACAAAACTTATGGTTTCTATTTTAACACCCTTAAAACCTTTCTCGCCAAAGTCAATAATATTGGCAATATGCTTTTCTCTCATTATTGATCTAGTCAAATTGAACTCTGGCGCATTTATTAGGCTCTTTGGTACTATCAGAGACACAACATTTCCAACACTCATCATTTTTTCTATGAAGAATGCAAAGATATTGTTTGTGTCTTTGTTCTGAGCCTGTTCCTTATACAAAGCAAGAAGTTTCTTGTCTTTTGTTATTTTCATATATGGTGGATTCCCTATCACAATATCATATTTTTTACTAAAATTATATAGAAGAGAATCTGCCACTATATAGTTGATGTGTATATTTTGTGGCATATTGATTTTGTCAACAAGAGCTTGTAGTATAGCTATGCTGTTTTTGTCAATATCCACAACATCAATGTTTACAACTGGTACATCTGCATACTTTTGTATCAAAGTTGGGAGAAAGTTCCCCACACCTACTGATGGCTCCAAAATATCAAGAATAGTATACTCTTTTGCTTCTGGAAGTTTGCTTATAATAGTGAAGCAGGTATCTTGCCTTGTATAGTACGCAGCATTATTTTCTCTTTGAGCATTTGCCAATTCTGCTATTTTGGATAACTCAGCGAACTTGTATGAATTGTTAGTTCTGATAAACCTTAGCAAGTTGTCAATGTCTGTAAGTTTTCTTCGCTCGATTATGCCTTTCGCATCTTGTTCAGTCAATGTCGGCTTGCACAAGACTCTACGTATCTTATTGGCTATCTGTCTGAAAATGATGGTTGGCACAGCTTCGCCCAAAGTTTGGCGAATATTCATTTCCTCTTTTTTAAGGAATGCTTCTTTTTCTTTAGGTGTTAAAGCATTGAGTTTCTCAAATGGAATGTCAGACCAGTTGAACGACTCTGGCACAGACATCATAAGCATAACTTCTCTAATACTAAACACCCTATTATCTACAGGATGAACAGTATTTTGACTTGCCATGATATCATTCCGCGTATGTATGCATGGGGCAACCTTATCCCAATATTGGCGAGTGTACTTGTCGCCATTCTTTTGGGCGTTATATACAACAACTCCATTTTTAACCGTATGCGGAATGCGATTAATGTCTGTATTGTCAAACGCTGATTGTCCCTCTTTAATATCAGAAATCCATGCTTCCATTTTCGGATTGTATTTTCTGAAATTATGATATATGTCATTCTCAGAAATTTCTCCCATTTTCTTCAAAGATGGAAGATGCCCAATCACTTCTCTAAGTGTTCTCTCTGGTTGCTTGTCAGGGAAAACATCACATGGAGTTATCTCCTTAATGTCCTTTCTTACTCCAATTACAAGTGTACGAGTACGGCTTGATGGATTTCCGTAATCCTTAAAGTTTACAACTTTATACAGGATATTGTATAATCCACCAAGGTTCATTTCTATCGCTTCTTTTATGCTTTTTGCATTGCCATCAACATCAGTGCATACAGATGTCAAAAATGCTCGTACATTCTCAAAGATAAAGAATTTTGGCTTTATCTGATGAACCATTTTTATAGACTCGACAACTAAGGAATTTCTTATTATCTCATCTTTCTTTTTCTTATGATTAGCAACAGACATACCTTGACAGGGAGGAGTGGCAATAAGTACATCTAAATCGGTAACATGAAAGCCCTTTTTCCACATTTCCAATTCAGCGAAGACTCTATCTTTTGTCTCCTGTGTTGTCATGTCTCCACAAATATACCCACTCTTATAGACACACTTGTTGTTATAGGATTGTATTTTAAGACGCTTTTCAAGTAATTCTACAGTTGCGACACAGTAAAAGCCCTCTTCCTTAAAGCCATAGCATCCCACGCCAGCACTGCTAAACAAGCTGACGTATGTATGTAGACCATATGAAGAACGACTTTCGGCAACAATAGCCTCTTCAATTTCTTCTGGAAGTTTATATGCTTTTGACTTTATCATTTTGTTCTTTGTATTCTAAGTTTTCCACTGCCAAAGAGAGTGCATTACGAGCAATTTGTCCATTGTCAGAAACTATATCTGTAACTTTATCTGCCAACCACAGTGCAAGTAATTCTTTCTTATCTACCTCAAATACGGAAGCTAATAATTCGACTTGCTCTTTTCGAGCCTTTCGCTCTCCTTTTTCTATTTTACAATAGGTGGCCGTATCTATATCTAAAGCTGCAGCCAATTTCCTTTGAGGTAGCTGGCTATGCAACCGTAAGTCTTTAATTTTTTCCGTAAACAACATATTCGTATTATTGTCTTGACAATTTTTGGCAAAGTTACAGCTTTTATCCGAAAGAAAAGAATATTTCTCCTAATTTCGGATGATTACAGGGCTTATATGGACAAATTACACATAGAAACGGCAATAAGTTATGGATACCCCATAGTGAATCGTAAGAATTTTAATTTGCAATTTTCTCATTGATTTCAATCTTATGCCTACCTGTTGTAGTGCGCAGATTCTTTCTGATAGTCTCAAGCGTAGAATTAGCGAACCATTCGCTGAAAGTATGCATTACGAACAATGCAGTGGCATCACCTCCAATGTTATATTGAAAGGCAATGTTCCATGCAAAGTTCTTCAATGCAATCTGAGTGACAGTTACTCGCCTTTTGATACGAATGTCTGTTTGAGAGAGAGGTTGCTTGTTGGTGACAAAATAGCGGACGCACTCACAAAGTTGGAATATTTCAGTTTCTTCAAAATCTAAACTCTTGAATATGTCTTTTGTGTATTTCAGTACAGCCTGAAGTTTCGCTTCATCGGCTTTTTCTTTTCGCTGCATATATTGCTGTTGTTCGTATTGATATTCTTGGTGAAACAGCTCCATTCGTTGTTTTTGGATATTGCTATCTTCAACATTATACTTGTCCTCTGTCGCCCGAACTTTCATCGGTACACATTGCTGTTCGGAGACCCCTCTTTTGATAGTAGGCAGACAAAGAATTGATACAGTCTTTAAGCAAGCATAGATCGCCACCAATATGAAGGCAGAAACTTCCATAGGCATAACCACAGACTCACGCAGATGAAAAGCCACCATAGATGCTACAAGCACTATAGGACTTTCTATCGTCAGCGTGAGCAATATGTTTCTGTTTCTTGCCATATTTATCTGTTTCTCGTTTTCGTTTGCAAAGGTACACTGCTTTTTCGTAAAAAACGAAAGATATAAATAGACACACTTTGCGAAGTTCCTTGTATACCAATGCTTTATGACAACAAAGGCATACTATCTGCAACCAAGCGTACACGCAATGCAAACATCTGATAAGAACTGTCCTTACTATTAAAAATACATAATAATACTTAAATCATAAATTGGGTGACATATATAGATGTGTTAAGTAGCAATGTCTGTATTATTGGCTTTATAACAAATCATATTTGTACCATGTAGTTTGTAATATATTGATAATCAGTTGTATTTATATTCGAGGAGGTCAAATGATTCCGATAAGTAAACAAATAATAAACAATAAGCAAAAGCGTGCAGCTCAACGAGTTGCACGCTTTTTGCGTTTATAGGGTTCATGGTTTCTATGTGTTTTCTATGGGCTTTTTTATCTCTTATTTGCGACATATTTGCGACACGTCTTATTTGGCGATAAGATACAACTTAAATTGATATAAACCATTTATAACGAGAAGAATATGCCAAGAGGAAATTACACCATCCAAAGATGTTGCGAGGAGTGCGGTAAAATCTTTACTCCTCCCACATTGATGTCAAAGTATTGTAGCCCTGCTTGTTCCAAACGAGCATACAAGAAAAGACAAATCGCAAAAGAGAAAGAAGCAATACGTCAAGCATTAATTAGACGAATACCATCCAGCAAAGGATTTCTAACGGTTAAAGAAGCTATGTTGATTTACGGTATTAGTAAGGATGTACTTTATCGCATGATACGACAAGGCTCTATACCATCATACAATTTTGGTCAACGTCTGACACGCCTTAGTCGGCAATATATGGATGAACACTTCAAAGCAAAGAACAGGAGTAAAAAGAGGAAAAAGGAAACATTATCCTTTGAACCAAAAGATTGTTATACTATCGGAGAGATTGCAAAGAAATTTCATATCAATGATAGTAGTGTCTTTAAGCACATACGGCGTCATTCTATTCCTACACGCCAAATCGGTAATTATGTTTATGTTCCCAAATCTGAAATTGATAAATTATATAAGTCATTATGAAGAAAGCATTACCAAACACTAAAGTAACCGTCAAACTCAGAAAATCAAATTATAAAGATGAGTGGTATCTGATTATAGAATCATACCCGGTTTACAAGCGAGGCTCTAAACGGGCAAGTCGTGTGGTTGAATCAATTAACCGGACTATATCCACACCAATTTGGGACAAATCGTCCATTGCACGAATCTTGCCGGATGGAACATTCAATTATAAACCTAAACGTGATTTGAATGGAATCATCCAATGCCGTTCAACGATAGATCAAGAGGCTTGTATCTATGCCGACAATGTGCGTAAGTTAAGGCAACATGAATACGATAGCGCAATTCTATATACTGATAAAGAGAATGAAATCGCTGCACAAAATGAACGGAGCGAACAGGACTTTATCAAGTATTTCAATAGTATTATCAGCAAACGACATCCTAATAGTTCCAATTCAATTATAGTTAACTGGAGGCGAGTGGGTGAATTGTTGAAGATTTATTCTCAAGGAAAACCAATCCCATTTAAGGACATATCCGTTAAGTTGCTTGAAGATATTAAGATGTTCTTTCTCCGTGCTCCAATGGGTGGCACTAAGAAAGGAACTATTTCACAAAACACGGCGTCCACCTATTTCTCTATACTCAAGGCTGGATTAAAACAAGCGTTCGTTGATGAATACCTGACAGTTGACATCAGTGCAAAAGTCAAAGGAATAACAAGCATTGAGAAACCTCGTGTTGCCCTTACTATGAATGAGGTACAAATGTTGGTTAATACACCTTGTAAGAATGAGGTTTTGAAACGTGCGTTCTTGTTTTCAATTCTTACAGGATTACGGCATGGTGATATCCAAACTTTGAAATGGAAACAAATTCAGCAAACAAGTAAGGGTACTTGGCAAGCGGTAGTTGTACAACAAAAAACGAAAGTACCCGATTATAAGCCTATCACCCAACAAGCCCTTCAGCTATGTGGTGAACGCCCAAGCGATGAAGAATCTCTCGTTTTTGAAGGATTGACAGATGCTTCTTGGATTTCACGTCCTCTGAAAGTGTGGATAGAAGCATCCGACATCAAGAAACATGTTACTTTCCATTGCGGCCGCCACAGCTTCGCTTCACTATTGCTGGAAAATGGTGTTGACATATATACCATTAAAGATTTGATGGGTCATACAAATGTCAGAACCACGCAGATTTATACGCATATCGTGAATGAGAAGAAAGAAAAAGCGGCTAATACGCTGCATATAGACAACCTGAATTTATAGGTCATTAAAATACAACTATTGAAATTCAGCAACTCAGGTTAAGTAAATTACATATTTATCGTTATTTGCCCCTCATTAAGCATCGGCTTTTTGAGGGGTATTTTGTTGCAAAACGCTCTAAAATTGCATCGCGCTAAAAAGTTTTACTATTTAGCAGTAATTACATCTGTTCTGCAAGAATTATTACACTTATAATACTGTCATTAGAGAGTAAAACGATGATTATTTTCTACTTATTTGCATTCCCCTATTTGGGGCTATCGTAAATGACATCAAGTAGCTCATTTGCAAGTTTACCATCTGTGATTTTAATAATGTTATCTTCTTCTGTTACATAGCCAAGTATATTGATACTGCCATACCAGACCGTGGACCTATCTATGATACACGAGGATAAAGATAGTTTAGGTACAATCTTTACATATAATCCTAAACTTTTTAGATAATTCGTCTGACTGCTTTCCTCTGATGTAAGAATTGCAATTTGAACACCACTTACATGAAACTCTCTGAGCATTTTAACAAATGTGTTTCGTTCTGTACGATAGAGTTTTGGAGAGGACATGACAATAGATTGTCTTGAACTTTTCAAATTTTGCATAAATGCCAAACGGAATGTGTTACCATTGAAAATCTGTCCTTCATATGATGATGTTTGTAAGTCATCTGTATTATCAAACAGTGTCTGAGTATCTTTTGACAGTACACGATAACCGATGGCAGAGTATCCTTTTAGGCGTTTACGATACATATTCTCACAAACAGGTTCGTGTATATCAATATAGTCATAAATACGAACATCTTTCTTGCCCTCATTCTCACGGTGCAAACGTCCGGCATATTGTGCCACCAATCCTTTCCATGAGATTGGTAGTGCCAAAAACAGTGTATCAAGTCGTGGATAGTCAAATCCCTCTCCCACATATTTTCCCGTGGCTACTATTACAAGAGGGGCATCTTTGGGTATATCCTGTAACTTTTGCAGCGTTTCTCTCTTGTTCTTTGCAGTCCCTTCTCCTGTGAGTTGTATGATGTTGGCTACATGCTGCTTCAACATTTCGGCAAGCAATTCTACATGAGAAGTTCTGGCAGTAAGTATTATAGGCGTTCGGCCTGCAGCCACAACATTAAGGACATCCTCTATTATAAGATTATTCCGTATTTCCGATTCAGCGAGGGATTGTGATAGTGCCGTAAACGATTGTTTGTCATCGGTAACAGGTCTATAAGATGTAAATCTCGGCACAAGATAACGCTGGAACGACTGCTTCTGTATCTGTGCCTTGGCATCGGCAAAAAAACGAATCGGACCGCATTGCATAAAGATAATAGGCTGCAAACCATCTTTACGGATTGGAGTGGCAGTAAGCCCATAGACATAATGTGCCGTAACGTGTTTTAACACATTCTCAAATGTTATGGAAGATACGTGATGACACTCGTCTACAATGACCATCCCGTATCCTTTTACAAAAGGCTTGACTTCGTCATTTTCAAAACACGACTGCATAAGGGCTATATCAATAACACCATGCAACGTGTTAGAGGTAGAATCAAGACACCCGACCGGAGAAAAAGCCTTCTTCCTGCCTCGCTTCTTGGAAATCTCCTCTTCTGTAAAATCTATGTCAAGAAATTCAGACAGACGTTCATGCCATTGCATAAGCAATGCCTTGGAGTGTACCAGAATAAGTGTATTTGTCTTTCTTCGGGCAATCAGAGCTGCGGCTGTAACAGTCTTTCCAAAGGCTGTCGTTGCAGACAACACACCGTTGGAAAATGGCATGAGGGCATTGATCGCGTCCAATTGTTCATCGCGTTCTTTTCCTTTGAATGTTACGCCAATAGGTTTACCATGATTTGTATTATCAACTATTTCATAATCAATTTTGAAGGAATACAGCATGTTGATAATGGCATCCTCACACCCCCGAGGCATTGCAAGATATTCATCGGTAAAATCTGCACGGCAGATAATACGAGGAATGTTATATATGGAAATACGCATCGCCTGTTTGCTGTAAAATTCTGGATTTTTGAACGCCGCAATATGTTTCAAATGATTACTAACCTTATCTGAAATGGATTTTAAAGGAATATATATCCTGTCTGATTTATGTATTATAAGTATGCCGTTAAAGTCTTCCTGGGTCACATCTTGTATGACCGGTATTTCCCACGGTTTATTTTCCGAAGATGTGGCCAATGTTCCAAAATCTTCCTGCTGATGCTGTGTCAATAATGCATCTACGGTACTTTCATCTATTTTTCTTACATTGTATAGGTATGCCCATTGATCCTGGAACGGAAGAAACTGATCATCTACAAAAACGCTGTTTCCTGCTTTCCTGGCTTTTCCCTGCAATGGTAACGCAATGAGATTGCCGAATCCGCCTTCCGGTACTTTATCCTGATTGGGAAAGAAACGATCGTATGAATCGAATGTAATCCGTCCATTACGCTTCATGGCTTCCGTAAGAATTATATTGCCTAATTTTCTTGCTTTGTAGGCAGGTATGGGTTGATCAAAGAAAATCCATACATGTGCACCATTGCCGGAGCGTGAGCGTTCTATACTGAATGGGATTCTCCACTCTCTGCAAATGGGAATAAATGCCAACACATCGTTCTTATATCCATGAGTGCAATTCTTGTCATCAAAATCAGCACACAGGAAAGAACATTTATTATCAGAAGTAACAACGTACAGACCTATAACATCGCATCCGTTCTCATCTTTACCTTCCAGATGTCGGTATATGTCTTGATTGGTTAACGTGGCAAAATTGCGGTTGGGACACTCTGCACATTTATGCTTTTTCTTATCGCATATTCCTCTGCGCCATTCGTTGATACATACTGGTTGGTAACCACCCTTTTCTGTGGCTTTGTTGAACCATCGTCGTGCAAATACATCATCTCGTCCCTTGAAAAAGTTACGGAACAATGCAATTTTCTCATCAAGAGAGAGTTTGATTTGAGGATATGTTATGGAAGAAAATGCTGTATTTTCATCAGCACATTTAATGGAGGAATACACTATACCATGCTGTGAAAGTATTGACTTCAGTTTTTCATTTTCGGCAAGCAGAGCATTGTATTTAATGACAAGCGCATTGTATTTCTCTTGAAAACTGTCCATCTGTTATTTTGTTGCCATTAAACCACACAGCAATGCAATTCCAAAACTCAGAAACGTTCCGGCAAGGACATATTCTGTTTTTGCTGTATCCGTGTCTTTGAATCGAAGTATGGATTTTGCCGCTATTATAAAACCAATTGCTTCATATTGTCCAATGATAACGAATATGATTGTAAGAATACGTTCTAAATTTCCAATTAACGCTCCTGCATTTTTGATATTTTCACAAGACTGTGTCTCTCCAACTTGATATTTCTTTAAGACCAACTTAATCAGGATGTTTGCAGGCTTGATGCACAATAGTAAAGCCAATATGAATAGAGGTATAGAGTAGCTGCCATTGCAATCCATCGATTGGATTGGCAACTTTGTTGTAGTGTCAAAGGAAAATATCACTATAATCAATATCGCCAAATGAGCAACCTGATCAATCACAAAATTCCATAATCCTTTGGGGCTATATGTTTTGATAACATCTATCACCAGATGAGAAAAAGCAATGGCAAGGGCATAAAATCTGAATTCATAAACAGGAACAACTACCCATGATACCACGCCGATAATAAGCGAATGCACATACAGGAACCAGCTTTTGAATTTCCTTTCCTCTTTCTGTGCACAGTATTTATCATTCTGCAGGTAAAAATCACCTATAACATGTGCCAATATCAGACTTAAAAACAACCAACTATTCATATCCTTCAAAATTTATCTGTTCAAAATACTTTATGGATTCTTCTATACAATACCATTTTGTAGCTGTAGAAGCATTATTTACACTGGCTTGGGATATACCCAGTTTTTTGGCAATGTCTGCCTCTTTGAAACCAAGCAGTTTATAGTAAACGACTTCACTTTGGCGCACAGTCATATCATTTAATATGGCATCGGTCAATAGGGCTATAGTTTGTAAAGGGGCAGATAATTGCTTTTTACTTGTATGAACAGACATCGTTCCCTTATTAAGGGAACTCATTTCCTCAAGCGCACGTCCTGACAGATATATGGCTTCACCATCCCAAATGCCTTGTTCGGTATTCACTATTCTCATATCTCCAATACCAATGGCCATCCGTATTCCGTATGTATGGAAATTTTTCGTCTTTTCATTTTTAGCTGTGGAAAAAGATTTGATGCAGGATTTGATTATAAAGGCTATCCGGAATACGTTTGATACATTTTGCATTACACACTCTATATAGTCCCCTTTTATTTGGCGACCTTCAAAATCAGGATAACTCACTTTTAACAAGCCAAATAGTGATTCTATCCTTTGCTTTAATCCTATAGTTTCATTCACAGACAAGGAAGTGGATGCTACTATATCCGCTGAAATTGTTGCAAACATATTATGGTTCATTGATTCGATGGCAAATGTATGAATTTTCTTTTATTTCGCCAATGATTATAGGTAAAATAATCTATAATAATAAAATATAGATAAATAAATCTATAATAATAATTTATATACAATATAGCCTATAATTGAGTAGAAAGAAAACTACTTGGTTTTTCCACTTACTTGATTCACTATAAAAAATTTTACCGGATAGCTAAATCTTTAATGTGGCATACAAACATTAGCCCCCCAGATTTATATGCCCAGCGTAAACGAACAGAAAAAAAAGCTGCTAATACATTACACATCGAAATTTTGACTTTGTAGGTCATGGTGGAAACTTCCACCATTGAGCATCAATGACTTATAATAAAGAATCATAAATATATCATAATTTACCCCTCATTAAGCACCTGCTTTTTGAGGGGTATTTTGCATCATAGATACTCTCAATGGAGAGCATTTTACTATAAAAAGAGTTTGCTCCCTCTTTTATTATCCTTTTGTGTTAATGAAAATTAAATCTATCGGTGGTGAATGAGTGGGTAATTGGTGGCTTTCAAGCACCTATTTAGCACCCATAAACATACATATACTTTTGCGGCATTAACTCTAAAATACGAAAGATATGGCTTATAAAGTAAATTCGTTGGAGGAGATGCCAAATGCATTGTCCTACCTGATTGAGTCCGTAGAGGCTCTACAATCTAAAGTAAATGCCCTGCAGAATAAGCAGGCAAGTAATTCACCCAAGTGGATGGATATAGATGAGCTCTGTGCTTACCTACCATCGCATCCTGCCAAGCAAACGGTTTATGGATGGGTTTCAGCCAAACAAATCCCTGTACATAAAATAAATAAGGCTCTGGCTTTTCTACAATCAGAAATTGATGACTGGTTGAAGAACAAATCGCATAAGACACAGGATGAACTGATGGAGGAAGCCAGACGATTTGTTGAATCCAAAAAGATTATCAGATGATGGGAACGGCTGATTATTGTTTTTCATTCTTTCGCAAGCCCATCCAGAACATCGAACCGATAAGAGCTGTAGGTATTGTGGATGTGTACCGCTATATCACTGGGCATTATGCACAACCACAAACCGAAGCCTTGCGTCTGATGGCTACTTCTCCTGAAGCCAAAAGGTACAAAGCCACCCATTTTGACTATTGTACTTTTTCTGGACTATTCCGTAAACGGAATGAGAGGGAACTGATAATGCACTCCGGATTGATGTGTCTGGATTTTGATCATGTGGAAAATATTATAGAACTAAAGCAAAAGTTACTCAACCATGAGTATTTTGATACGGAACTGTTATTTGTCAGTCCATCCGGTAATGGATTAAAATGGATAATACCCGTTGACTTGAAAGGCTGGGAACATTCCCGGTACTTTAAGGCTGTTACCAACTGTATCAAAGCAACAGGCTTGCCGTTGGTAGATATGTCCGGAAGTGACGTTGCTCGTTCATGTTTTTTGCCACATGATCCACAAGCATATATTAACCCTAAATACAAAGATGATGTCAAAGAAAATATTTTTCGCCCAAGATTGGGAGAATGTCCCTTCTGAAATACAGCAAACAGATATGCCAAGTATTACTCCACTATATAATAAGGTGGAGGAAGACGTGGAAAATATTGTCCGGGAAATAGAGCAGCGTGCCATTGATATAACACCCAATTATAAAGATTGGGTAGAATTGGGCTTTGCGCTTGTGGACGGATTGGGAGAAAATGGACGAGAGTATTATCACCGCATTAGCAGGTTTTACCCTAACTATCAAAGGGAAGAAACCGACAAACAATATACACATTGTCTGCAATCCAAAGGACAAGGTATTACCATTCGTTCTTTCTTCCATCTTGCAAACCAAGCCGGAATTTCGCTGGCTCCATTCAACAAAGAACATTTATCCATTTTGCCAAATATCCAAAATGGAAAAACGGGTAAATGGATAAAGTCAGAGGAAGAACTTCCGGCATTTCCTGAGTGTGTATTCGATCATCTTCCCTCTTTTCTAAATGAGGTTGTCAACAATTCTATATCGCTGGATGACCGTGATACAATATTGATTGGGGCGATTGTGTGTTTGTCTGTCTGCTTTCACAATATTTGTGGAGTGTACGATGAACGCATCGTTTATCCGAACCTTTATCTGTTTGTAGTAGCAGATGCCGGTATGGGGAAAGGTGCGTTGACTTTATGCCGGGAACTTGTAGCACCTATCAATCGTAATTTGCATGAACTTTCCAAACAATTGGAGCAGGAGTACAAGGAAGCAATGAACGCTTACATCAAAGGCAAGAAAGATGGTGGAATGACCATGCCAACTGAACCGCCTATGCGAATGCTTGTCATTCCTGCCAACAGTAGCGCAAGTTCTTTCCTGAAGATACTGGGAGATAATGACGGAATCGGACTACTATTTGAATCGGAAGGTGACACATTAAGCCAAACTTTGAAGTCGGACTATGGTAATTATTCAGATGTATTACGAAAGGCATTTCACCATGAGTTAGTCAGTTTAAGCCGCCGCAAGGACAGGGAATATTGCGAAGTCAGCAATCCAAGAGTGTCAGTCGCTTTGGCTGGAACTCCCGAACAGGTAAGAAAATTGATACCAGATGCGGAAAACGGTCTGATGAGCCGTTTCTGTTTTTATATCATTCGTTTCAAGAGAGGTATAAGAAACGTGTTTGCCACAAATGATATTTCCCAATCCAAAAATGCCATGTTCAAACTGTTGGGAGATAAATTCTGCCATCTGCATGAAGAATTTGTCAGACAAGGCAATTATTCCTTTTCTCTTCCCTCTGATTTGCAGGAACACTTTATAGAATATCTCAGTCGGGTGAATGAGGAATGTTGTGACGAAGTAGATAACAAGATGCAGGGTGTAGTCCGACGGATGGGGCTGATTGCCTATCGTATAATGATGGTGTTGACCGCTGTCCGGCATTTGGAGAATATGCCTCACGAATCATCTTCCTCTGACGAGACTATACAATTGATTTGCCATAAATATGACTATGCCATAGCCATGAGTATCTGCGAGACCTTGCTTTGCCATGCAGTGTTCATCTATCGAAACTTGTCAGGAAATCAGCCCAAACGTCTACAATCCCTTTCACAAGAAACGGGCATTTACGCACGAAGGAATACCCTTTATAATATGTTGCCAGAAACATTCACCAAAAAAGATTATGACGCAACTGTTTCAGCTTTAGGTGAAAATGGAAGTACGGCAAACAAATGGATAGAAGCCTTTATCAAAGATGGCAAACTAAGCCGAATAGAACAAGGTAAATATAGGAAGATTTTTTGAGTGGCAAGTTTGTGTTTTAGTGTCACTAAAACCTATGCGGCAAGCGGATAGAACTGCCACTCTCAAAAAATCAATTTATGCACATCAAAGTTTATATGAGTATGAAGGAAAAGAAACTTGGTGGTCGCCCAAAGTTGGCGAGTTACCAGAAACGCACAAAATGTTTCCGGGTAATGTTTACCGAGAATGACTACATCTATATACAATCCAAAGCCCAACAGGCTGGATTGTCTGTCAATGAATTTTGCCACCAGGCCGCAATGGGCTGTGAAGTCGGTCAGCGCATCAGTCCGGAAATGGTGTCGGCAATCCGTGACCTTTCCGGTATAGCCAATAATGTCAACCAGATCGCCCATCAGATGCACATCTATGGTTTGGAAGCAGTGAAACAACAATGCTTTTCTATTATATCAGAAGTCAGCAGAATTATCACCCAAGTAAAAAATAACAATCATGATAGCGAAGATTAAAACAAGAGCCGATTTTGGAGGAATAGTAAATTATGCCAATGACCAAAAGAACAAGAAAAAGAGTGCTATACTTTTGGCACATGAAGGTGTTTGTGCTATCAACAATAAAACCATAGCAGATTCTTTTCAGGTACAAGCCTCTATGCGCCCGAAAGTAAAAAGTCCGGTGAAACACGTATCACTTGCTTTCTCTCCGCAAGATACCATCCATTTTCCCGATGACGAAAAAGGAAATGCACTTATGGTGGAGATTGCCAAGAAATGGATGGAGCAAATGGGGATTCGCAATACCCAATATATCATAGCCAGGCATCATGATACGGAACACCCACATTGCCATATCGTATTCAATCGGATAGACAATGACGGTAATCTCATTTCTGACAGCAACGAAAGGATACGAAATGCAAAAGTCTGTCGTGCTTTAACCAAAGAGTATAAACTTTACTTTGCTCCTAAAAACAGCAAAGCCAGAAATAAAAGCCGTTTGCGTCCTCATCAATTACGTAAGTATAATCTTCGTTCCTCAACTCTTGATGCTTTAGCAGCATCTCGCTCATGGCATGACTTTTTCCGTATGCTCAAAGAAAAGGGAATAGATGTACGTTTTAATCGTGCAGAAAACTCTGATAAAATTCGTGGTATATCCTTTTGTATGGATGAATTTAGCATTGCCGGTTCTAAACTTGATTCTGATCTAAGCATTAACCGTCTTTGTGCGACATTGGGTAATGTGGCAACAGAACTTATAGTGCAACCCCATCAAGCAATTGTTCCTAGTGCAGGCGGAGGAACCAGTAACGAACAGGGATGGCGGGATGATAAGAACAAGGATAACCAAAGAAACGAATCTTTTTATAAAACCTCAAAACGTAGAAGATAATGAAAGAAGATGTAGTAGCTGCAAATCTCGCAAATTTGCGTCAAAGTATCAATGAATTAAAGGAATGCGTTAATAGGCAGAATGTAACTCCAAACCAAACGGAGCAACATATAAAGGTGGATTTGGATGAAAAGACCATTTATAATGGAGTTGCCAAAAGCTTCTGTACTTGCTGGAACGATGCACTGTCAGTAGTGAAGAAACACATTTGGAATCAACAGCCGGATACATTGCCATTTTCACTATGGTTCCCCAAACTTATTGAACTGTTCAAGCAAAAATCAAGGTTTCTTGAATACATATATAGCCACGTTTGTGATTACAATCTCAATCGCATGACTATTGAGGCTAATACAGAAAACATATTAAAACGGCAGGATGAAATACTTGCAAAAATTAATGAGCTGAAACATCCAATAACCGTTATTCCACCCAATATCAATGGGATGTTTATACGGGGACATCATATAAAACTTCGATATGTTGTGGCTATTGTAGCCATTATTTTGATGTGGGCTGTTGCTGCTTCTGTTAGTAGCCTGAAATATAAGGAAGAATCTTTTGCACATTATTCCATGTATCGGGCGGTGAAGGAACAATGTCAATCTTTTATTGAAAAAATGGACAACGACAAAAGGAAATGATTAGGATATGATTAAATATTTCTTACTCTAGTGTTTGCTTTAATATCCTTTAGACTTCTGATAGGTCGCAAAGTATTATATGTTACAGAAAATGAAAAATAGAATACCAAATGCCTTCATGACTTTGGAGGCATTTGGCTCTTATCTAAAAATATACGTTTTGTATGACTACGCAAGTAACCTTATGAGTAATAAGAACTAGTGTTACCATGTAATGACTTTATCGACAATCTCCTGCTGTTCGGCACTGCTACGTCGCAAATAAATACGAGTAGTTTCTATACTTTCATGCCCCATCAGGTCGGCAAGCAAGGAAATGTCATTGAACTTCTCTAAAAAATTCTTGGCAAAGCGATGGCGGAACGAATGAGGATAAACCACTTTCTCATTCAATCCGTATTTAATAGCATAATTTTTTAATTGTTGCGCAATTCCTCTGGTGGTGATACGCTCGCCAAAACGATTGAGGAAAAGATAACCGCTTGTACGCTTAGTTTTACCAAACCATTCTGTAGCTTCCTTGCGTAAAGTCTTCGGAATATAGATGCGGCGAATTTTACCACCTTTGGTGTAAATGTCAAAATATCCTATTTGTACGTGTTCCACCTTCAGTTGAATAAGTTCGCTAACTCGTGCACCTGTAGCAGCGAGAAAGCGAACAACGAAATACCATTCTTGATTTTCTTCCTTTTTCAGTTTGTTCTTTAGGAAAACATAGTCGGCATTGCTGATTACATTTTCTAAATAACTACGCTGTTGAACTTTGACGGATTTTAATCTTAAACGAGATTTCCCCATACAATCAAGATACTTGTTCATCGCCTGAATGCGAAGATTTACTGTTTTAGGCTTGAATTTCTCAATGAGATAGGTTTTATAAACAAGCAGATTGCGTTTGTTTAATTCCTTGTGTCGGGAATAATACTCTTTTACGGCATAGAGATAAGCTGCAATCGTGTTCTCCGCCATATTTCCTTGACGCAGAAACATTTCAAAATTTTCAATATTCATGTCTGATACATTATTAGTTAAACAATTCGTTTTCATTAATAAATGTATGGTTAGTGCAATTTCATTGAGTTCCTATTATGAGAAGTTTCTTGCTACGGGAGAGGTAAAATGTATTGATGACGAGATTCCGTTTGAGATACCTAAGGGGTGGGAATGGGAAAGAATTGGCAATATTTTTGAAACAACAAGTGGTTCTACACCATTAAGTAGAAATCCAGATTATTATAAAAATGGTAATATCAATTGGGTACGTACAACAGACTTGAACAATGGAATTTTGAACAGAACTGAAATACAAATAACCGCGAAAGCAACTGTTGACTACAACCTTTCTATTTTACCCCAAACCTCTGTGTGTATTGCAATGTACGGTGGTGCTGGGACAATAGGCAAACACTGTATCTTGCATTTTAATACAACTATTAACCAATCTGTATGTGCTATCCAGCCTAATGGATTCTGTAATATGGATTACATCCATACTTTTATTGAATATCAAAGACCATTTTGGATGGATTTTGCAGCAGGTTCAAGAAAAGATCCCAACATAAATCAACTCATTATTAAGCATTGCTTGTTACCTATTCCACCACAAGAAGAGCAACGACGCATTGTTACAAAATTAAATCAGTTATACCCATATATAAATCAATATGGAAATAGTCAAAATAGACTCAATCAAATAAATAAAGAAATATGGCATAATTTAAAAAAGTCTATTCTCCAAGAAGCAATACAAGGAAAACTCGTTCCACAAATAGCAGAGGAAGGTACAGCACAAGAACTGCTTGAACAGATACGACAAGAGAAACAGAAACTTGTTAAAGAGGGGAAATTGAAAAAGTCAGTTTTAACAGACTCCGTTATCTATAAAGGTGACGATAACAAGTATTATGAGAGGATAAATGAGCAAATCGTTGAAATTGAGCTTCCTTTTGAATATCCTAATAGCTGGGTTGTATTGCGTTTGAAAGATATATGCCAACTGATCGATGGAGAAAAGAGAACCGGGAAGGGCATCTGTTTGGATGCAAAATACCTGCGTGGGAAATCATCTGCAGCCGTTATTGATAAAGGTAAATTTGTCTATGCCGGAGATAACATCATTCTTGTAGATGGTGAAAATTCCGGTGAAGTTTTCTCCGTTCCACAAGATGGATATATGGGAAGTACATTCAAACAGTTATGGCTTTCTTCTGTTATGTGGAAGCCATATATTTTGGCTTTCATCTTATTCTATAAAGAGGAGTTGAAAAATTCAAAAAGAGGTGCGGCAATTCCACACCTCAATAAGGAGCTATTCCACAACCTACCTATTGGTATTCCACCTTTTGCGGAACAGCAACGTATAGCAGAACGAATAACCGAATTATCGCAGTTGCTCAAATAGTTTTTCTATTTGGGTAACAATGCGATATTGCTCTTTTAGTGGAGGCAAAGGCACAAGAGTATTATGTAGAGCTTTGGATGAAAAGCCTTGAATACCTATGCCTTTACCTCCTATCAATCCTGCCAAATTGTACAGATTGAAAATATAATAAAAGAATTTTGTACATAACGGAATATATGGACGCAACTTGTGTATGTGGTTTTGCAGCATTATCGGAAAGTCATAATTCCAAATGCAAGAGCGTCCTATATCTCCACCTTCGCAGACTAATAAATCTCCTTTGACAGCCATACAGCGATCTATTTCATTATTTTCAAATGGCATTTCCTTTAGGTTATCAAGAACAAATCCATCCCAATAGAGATTGGATGTTGTTATGTATTTCATTAACTTACCTTTGGAATTTCCTTTATTAAGTTGTTTCCCGTTGTTGTGCATGAATATTGTTCCAATTCTACACCATTGCCATTTGTTTGGTAAATCAAAGAGAATATCTTCTGTTATTTCTTTGTTTTCCTTATCTATCTGCTCATAATACTTGCTAATTGCTTAATCTTTGAAATAATTCGATCTTGTTCCATTAGAGGCGGAATAGGTACTAAATAAGTTTTTACAGTAGCAGTTGCAAGTTCCTTTTGTTTTGTACTACCATCCGATTTATCTTCTATCACAGATTGTACCGTATTGCTCGTGAAATAGTAATAAAGGTATTGGGGCATAACAAACTTTTTCATTGCTCTTATAACAGTAACATGACTATCTGCCACAGCCAATTCATACGGGTTTAAGCTACTCCAATAAATCGCCATTCGTCCTAATGTTCCCAATCCTGTAGAGTTCCACATTAAATCTCCGTCCTGTAAAATACGTTCTTCACCATATGATGATAAAGTGTCTGGATCTATGAATTGGGCTTTATCTATTGAGAATCCACTCCATTGATTACACTTTTGTGCAACAACAGGGTATTTCTTTATTAGAGAGTACTTGGGAGACTTACCTCTTTGGATATAAGAACATATATCATTAAGTCTTACCCAACTCCAGCTATCAGGTATTTCAAATGGAATCTCGTCAGTAATATTCATTTCCGTATTTCCATTCTTCTCGAAGTACTTGTTATCGTCACCACGAAAGATAACAGAATCAGTCAAAGTAGACTTCTTCAACTTGCCTTCTTTAATGAGTTGCTGCTTTTCCAATTTTATCTGTTCAAGTAACTCTTCGCCAGTTCCTTCTTCTGCTATTTGTTGTACAAGCCGACCTTGAACAGCTTCTTGTAGGATGGATTTTTTGAGATTTCCTAGAAGCTCTACATTTAATTTATCTAATGTCTCTTGAGATTTTGCATATCGATCGATAACAGGTAATATTTCTTGAAGTTTTTTATCTATTTCATATTGCTCGTTAGTAGGTGGAAGTGGAATTAGAAGATTTAATATATGCTCACGGCTAATTCCAGGGATAACACCTTGTGCATTAGAAATTATCGTTTGCAAATTAGCTTCAACTACAGATTTAACATATGATAGACTTATCGCATTGGAGAAATTTCTAATAATTTGAATTTGTCTAGCAATATGTATTTTATCTACATTACAGATGCACATTTTCCCAACTCCTGAACCTTTACAAACAATAAGTAAATCTCCTAATTTTCCTATTACCGTAGGAGTTTCAGTCCAACGATTTATTACCAAATTCCCATTCACAATATTACTTGCTCCTGTAATATAGGGAATTCCTTGATTACTCGAATTATACTTTTCAGGAATAAAGTCTTGCCCTGATAGCAGTTCTATAACATTTGACAGTTTACTCCATTCCCATCCCTTTGGAATCTCAAACGGAATCTCCTCATCAATACATTTCACTTCCCCCGTAGCGAGAAACTTCTCATAATAGGAACTCAATGAATTTGTAAATACCATACATTATTAATGATAGTGAATTGTTTAACTAATAATGTATCAGACATGAACATTGAAAATTTTGGAACGTATCTTCGTCAAGGGAATATGGCGGAGAACACGATTGCGGCTTATCTATATGCCGTAAAAGAGTATTATTCCCGACATAAGGAACTGAACAAGCGCAACCTGCTTGTTTATAAGACTTATCTCATTGAAAAATTCAAGCCTAAAACCGTAAATCTACGTATTCAGGCAATGAACAAGTATCTTGACTATATGAATAAATCTCGTTTGAGATTAAAATCCGTCAAGGTACAACAGCGTAGTTATCTGGAAAATGTAATCAGCAATGCCGACTACGCTTTTCTGAAAAACAAACTAAAAAAGGAAGAAAACCAAGAATGGTATTTCGTAGTTCGTTTCCTTGCTGCTACAGGTGCACGAGTCAGTGAACTAATACAAATGAAGGTGGAACACGTGCAGATAGGTTATTTTGACATCTATACCAAAGGTGGCAAGATACGTCGTATCTATATTCCTAAATCACTCCGCAAGGAAGCTACGGAGTGGCTCAATAGCACCAATCGTACAAGCGGTTATCTATTCCTCAATCGCTTTGGCGAGCGTATCACCACCAGAGGTATTGCCCAACAGTTAAAAAACTATGCCACAAAATATGGTTTGAACGAGAAAGTGGTTTATCCTCATTCGTTCCGCCATCGCTTTGCCAAGAATTTCTTGGAGAAGTTCAACGATATTTCTTTACTTGCCGACCTGATGGGGCATGAAAGCATTGAAACCACTCGTATTTATTTGAGGCGTAGCAGTGCCGAGCAACAGGAAATTGTGGATAAGATTATAACTTGGTAAAGGCAATTTATCTGCGTTGCTGTGAGTTTTTCGTCTTCTGTTCTCCCCAAGGGAGTTCAGAGGATGAACCTCCGCTACCAGTTCCGACATGGACTTGCGCCTGACCACCTGCGGCAAGTTCAAAAGCCACTCCAAGTAGGTTGGCTTGTGCTTCATTGACCTGTTCCTGAGGCTCAAACACATCATTTATCAATTCATAGATGGTAGCTTCGTCTTTGGTGAAACTTTCCCATATCGGATTGAGCCAATCAACATGTTTTATAGAGTCGTATTTCTCATTACCTACCTGTGTCCAAATATGCAGACTGGGCTTATTATAATTGGGAATGAAATGGTGGATAAGTTCCGCCCCGGATGACAGACTGTAACGCTGAGGGTTAGCCTTACGGTCGAGCTGGTCAATGCGTAGATTCAACTTTTCTATAACAGAATCCTTTGCTTTGGATTGTCGGCCTGTTTTTTCTGCCATACGTATAGCCTTGTCTATCTCTTTCTGATAGCCGTTCCTTAATTGTTCAATCTCTTCCCTATGTTTTTCTTTCAGTTGAGACTTTTCAGACATTAGGGTTTTAATCTGATTTTTGAGTTTGGCAATCTGCTCATCCCTACTCGCAAGCTCTTTTTTCGCTTTAGCCAAATCCCCCTTGCCGAACCACGAAAGGATTGTGTTTTTCCCCTCTTGTGCTTTTTCAATGTCTGCCTGCAATTTGGCGATGTCTTCCTCATACCGATTTATTTGCCGTTTATAGTATTCTGAATTTGCCAGATGTTTTGCTGTAGAACCGACAATGCCACGCTGCAATCCGAATGGCTTCATGGCTGCTGCATAACTGTTCTGGTATTCGTGCAGTTTGCTACGTCGCATAACATCATCTGCCGATAGGCGTGCCCCGGACTTTGTTGCGTACTTCTTCTCACCCTCACGCTTTTTACGAAGTCGTTCTGTTGTTACAATGGGTACGATTGTGGCATGCAAGTGCGGAGTTTTCTCGTCCATGTGCAATACACAAGAAACAAGATTCTCGCTTCCGAAAGTATTTTTCAGCCATTTTAGATTGGCATCTATCCAATTATCCAACTTACCTTCCTTGGCAATCTTCATCATCTGTTCATGTGTTCCGGTCAAGATAATGCGGATGGCTTTCGTCTGGTTCTTGCCAACCTTGCGATGCAGTCTGGCATGGTCTATCCGATGTTGTATAGCATCCGTCCGGTTCTTCACCCCGGCAGGAAATACAACCAGTTCCCGATTGAGGTGCGTCCTATTTGCATCGGCATTGATGGGTACATATTTTTCCCTCTTGGCATCCTTCCTTTCTATATGGCATGACATACCAGAATCATTACCACTGCCACGTTGAAGGTGGCAGACTGCGTATTGCGTATTACTCATATCTTATTTCCTTTTATTGTTATACACTGATTCTTTGGTTGTAAAATCCCGCCTTTTGTGCCACAGGCATCCGGGTGTCGAGAGGGTATCCCTCCGCTTATGGGCTTTTTTACTGCCACTAGGAGAGTGAAAGCGGTGAAAATGCCCTAATAAGCTACGGGATTTTACAAACCCTTTCCCAAAGACAGCGAGCTGTCCTATTCATCTTTTTATTACATCTGTTCTACATCCACTAACTCCAATTTCAATTCATCAATGAGCATCTGCAAAGCCGGATTACGTTGTATCATTTTGGAGAGTATTATTTGCGGAGTATCTTTCATCAGAAGGAAATCTGCAATGTCCAATCCTTTTTTTCGTTGTTCATCTGTAGCGCATTGTTCCAGACTATCACTCAATACAACTTTGGAACATACGGAAGTAAGCAAAGGCATTTTGGTTTGCCAAACTTCTTTTGCTCCCAAGTCTGGGCATAGCATAACTGGCCTTCCTTTCAAAATACTTATCACATCAGGCTTGAAACATCCGTGCATTCCACCGGTAGCCAACCATATAAACTCCGGCATATAATGGGTCGCTACCAAAGCGGATTTTTCGCTTTCCACAATAGCTACTGGTTTGATCGGATTATCAGACAACAGATGTTCGCCAAACAGACATTGCTTCAAATGGTAATTTTGGAAATTTAGTTCCGTATGTACCCAACTTATATAACTTCTTGGCTCTTTTATCCGATGTCCTGTTTTTGAATCATACAACATTATTTTTCCTGTTCGTACATTACCCTGCCAATCAATTTGCCAATAGACGGTAGAACCGCCCCACTTCTTTGATGTACCAACATGATACAGTTGGAATATCCGGGAAGTCTCGTCTTTGCCCAATACTCCGGATAGGTAAATGTACAATGGATTCATGCCATAGTTGGTAAGAGTACGTTCCATTAGTTCATTGTCAACAAAAGAGGTAGGAGATGGCAAATGAGACTTAGGCTTGTCGACTTCAACGAAATCATCCTTTTTGTAATCCATCACCATTGGGTTATCATGAAAATAATCTGATGGAGTGTAATGGTATTGACAAGATTGTTCATGGTCGCATCTGCCTACATAATCAGGAAAAGTTATTTCTCCTTGACTATCTATGTACTTGACAAAGCATTGCTTCTTTCCACACTTCGGGCATGAAAATTTTGAACCACGCTTATATTTTTGAAGAGAAAATCTATATTCAGCCATACTTCTTTGTTTTGTTATTGCAGTCCATGCAACTTGCACTTATTGCAGTTTTGCAGAAATCCTATGTAAGCGCAAAGTGCAAACTGCAACAACTGCAAACTGCAAAAGGTGTCGTTTATTGCAGTTTCTCATATTCACCTCGCTTTACCTTCTTGATAATCTTATTCGTGGCAAGATTAACCAAAGAGTACATCACCGACCTTTCCGACAACCCTACTTCTTTTCCGGCTTGAATAGCATCGGCAGTAGTGAAAGTTGCGGAAAGGCAATCAAGCAATTCTCTCTTTTGTGGTTCAACGCTCTCTCTCAGCATATATCTTTGAATGTTGGTATAACAGTTCTCAAAGTATTCACTCAATGCAATAGCTGATTTGGTTGAGTCAATATCCACAAAATCCTTGTGTGCTTCATTGCAAGCCCAGCGAAGAATCTGCAAGACTAAAGCCAAACGAGCCGTAATCATGGGAGCCTTAATCACTCTGCTATCCACCAATCCATCATCTTGGATTTGATTAACAGCCCGAATCGCATTATTGCGCCAGTTTGTAAAATAGGCTTTGGCTTCCGAAGAAAATTCCAGTACATTATGTATGGCTCTGTCATCTTCATTCTCTGTAAATGGCAAACTAATCACCTTATTTATAATAGAATCCCACATAGATGAGTATTTACCAAAAGTTGATACGGAAGAATCTTCATCCAAGCCCCAATCTGAAATTTCCTGAGACGATGGATAAACAAAAATTATTCTGTCTATCAGCCCATTGTCTTTATATCCTTTCTCTATTAGTTCGTGCATACGTGTCGTTTGCATCGTGCCGACAATATTTATAAAAGGATGCTCTATATGAATAGGTACAGGGATGCTGCACCTTGAAACATCCAATGGCTTTCCGCTGAATGCAGTCAATAACTGTTCAATGAGTTGCCCTTTGCTATATTGATTCACGGCATTAAACATTCCCATTATTTCATCCACATATACCACGACACCTCGCTGATTGTCATCCAGCGCACGCATTAAAGCCTCCGGTGTAAAATCGGATATGATGATTCTTCGTAAAACAGGTTTGTCCGGCAGTGAAGAGGATTTGTCTTTTTTGACCTTGTTGTTTTCAATCAAGCTATTATAATGCTCCATATCCAATTTGAATTGCTTGATGATTTTTGCATCATGCTTTCGGATAGGGCGGAATGCGAAATCCAAAGGTGGGGTTTTGCCCATTCCGGGACGACCTACCAATATCATATAGAGGGCAGGATTACTAATCCATCCACCACGAATACGGATATTGACAGCGTTGCCAATAGCGGTTGACACTGCCACCAAAAGAGAAGCCATCATGTACTCAATGGAATAATTTTCTTGCCGTGCTAAAGCCAATATCATATCTTGAATTTTGGCAGGAAAAGCATCCAAAGGAATCTTGCTTTCAAAGACCCCTTCAAATTCCATTCTGAGTGCATTGCATAAATTGGTTGAATCCATTAGAACCTGGTATTTCTTTTTGACTTTATGAATTGGGCGGCTTCATCCGCCAGTTCCTTCTGCGATTTCCGTTTGCCGTCATGAAGCCATGCGTCAATCTCCGATTTGAGAAACATGATACGCTTCCCTCTCTTATGAAACGGAATCTGGTGGCAACTCGTCCATCCGTAAACGGTCTGTTCCGCCGGATGGCTGGGTAGGTATTCGCACAGTTCTTTCAGGTTCATCCACTGGTCGACAGGCCGTACTTGTGGGATGTTGTTCAGACTGTCAATCTTGGAATCAAGTTTATTGAGTTTGTCCATCATCCATGACATTGCCTTAGGCAAATCTTCAAATGTAATGTTCATGTCTTCCATATCGTTATTAGTTGATTTTGCTGCAAAGTAATGGCAAATTTCAATACTGATTTATGGATGGCAAATATCACATAAAGAAACATCAGCAGGTCATAAGAATCATAAACTATATGCACTGATTATCAGTGCATATAATGACAAATTCCATTATTAGATTTTTTCGTTTATGCCTCTCGACATAAGGGAATCATCATCGAATCATAAGGTTGTGAAGATAAAAATGTATAGAAACAGAAAGCCACCCACATGAAAGATGCAGATGGCTTACAGAATAAGAAATCAATGTCGCTTTCTATACTTAGCGTAAATTATTTTTTAGAAATTTCTTAAGCGAGATTGTAGTTATACCCAATAGCTTAGACTTAAGTTGTAGCCCATTGTCTGATGTAAGCATAATTGGATTCTGTTCTTTATACTTTAATGCGACTGATAATATCATATTGTCAGGTGAACGTTTATCAAAGTCATCTGGCAATAAAGAAGTATCTGCGAACTCGTATAAAATCTCATGCTGTGACTCATTATTAAGATTACGTAAAGCCTTCTCCGCGTTTTGTCTTCGTTCTTCAGTTAATTTGATTTTCATCTTATCGAGCTCATCCGTCATCTTTGCAGACAAGATGATAGGATACTTTCTGTCAATCTTAGAAATAATATCGGGATAGTCCACAAAAACATTAGTATCAATGATATAATAGTTTTTCTTTGTTATACTTAATTCCTTCTTTTTCCGTTCAAATTGAGAAAGGTCAATTTTACCTACAACTCTCAACCCTATTGTGGAGGAGACCGTTGATACTGTTTTTTCTTCAGATATAGGTTGGACTATAGGGGCTGATGATTCTGACTCTTGCAAATTAGTTCTCCATACATTTGTTTTACCATCAAACTTATCACAATTATCTATAAACTGTAATACTGTAGGTGATACAGTGTGAAATTCGTTAAGAGGCATATCTGAAATAATGAGAGTCGTACTAAGCGAACGGCTTGTTGCTACATTAAAACGTCGATCTTCTAGTGCGAAACCCGGATTCCTTCCAGGAATGTATAGAATAGCATAATCAACAGTCATACCTTGGATTCTATCTATCGTTTCGATAGTTATATCCAGTTCAAGGTCAGACGTACAGAAACGTTTCTGCAGTTCCTTTACAGAATCTCTAAAAGGTGTTATGATAGCTAAAGAACGATCAGGGTAAAATTTTTCCAGCTTTTCAATCACATCTCGTATAATAGCATCTGCTTTATCTGAATAAACTCCATTGCGGACATCTAGTGTACAATGGTAAAGTACACCGCCATCTTGTGGAAATAAGACACTATTCGCTTTGGTAAAATCTAAATAGTCTTGCTTCACAGACACAAAACGATTTCCGTAAAAGCATTTTGTAAGGGAGGCTGATCGACTCGTGAGACGGAAAGTGGTTACTATACGATAAGATTTTATCGATGTCCCCAGCACCATAGACTTCAATCCTTCAACTTGTGTTGCCACATTCCACGAATTATATTGTGGATTGTTAAGTTTCACGATAGGTGGCAACTGCATAGGATCACCTACAATTAGGCAATCAATCCCCAACTGCTTAAACGCAACTATAGCCGTGAGAAAAGCCTGAGAAGCTTCTTCTATGACTACCAAATCGTATTGTGGCAAACCATACAGAGTCATCTTCTTTTCGCTAAAAACACTTGACAACTGATAGTTTGTCGCACAGAGCATTTCGCCACCAGGAACCTGCAAGTCGGCAGAGGCAGCTTTTACACCAGACACCTGTTTGCGTTCGTCAATAGAGAGATTTGTCTTGCTGACACGACCTTCCTTCACATACTTCTGCAAAGGCTTCTGCTTTATCAACTCGATAAGACCCTTGTTCGCCATGGTGGTGACGCAGACGGTTTTGCCAGCATCAAGATACGATGAAATCACAGAAGCGATGGTGTAACTCTTACCAGTTCCCGGAGGACCTTGTACGATACAACAATGTTCATTAGCGAGCGTGTCTATGATTGTGTCAGAAATGCCTGTTGGCTTCTGTTCATCAAATGCGAGTTCCTCGGGTGTCCATTCCTCATAATCTATAGTCGGTTCAAGGTTCAATTCATCGTTTGAAGAGAATGCATCCATATAGCTGGCAAGGTTGCGGAAATACTCTACAGGAGGAAATGGATTATGGACGATAAGTGAAAGACTTTTGCCATCAACCAACGCCTTTGACAAGATATCGTACAACTTAAAACTGAATCCAGAGCATGCAACATAGTCATAGTTGGAATCACCAGTATGAACATAGTACATTGGAGTCATGTCAGAACCAGAAGAATGAAAATCCTTATTGTCAACGAACTCATCCCAACGGCAGATCCACTCCGTAACGTGTTCACCTAATGCTTGCTTAGCACCTTTCTTAATTATGCACACGCCCTTCAGAACTTTCAAGCGTGGAGCCATACGACGAGGGCATTTGAGGATAATCATGCCTGTCTCATGCTGAATGGAATCAACATAAGCAAGCGATAATTCACCTGTCTTAAATAAGTTCCGCATCTGCGAGCGATTGATCTTTTGTTGCTCGTCGATAGCCTCTTTCACTTGGTCAGCAAAGAATGACTTATAGTTTGCAAGTTTGATATTGTCAATCATAATCAATAGTCGTTATCGTTGTAATCATCGTTACCATCTTCCGCTTCTGCCATAGCACCAACATAGTGAGCGAATACGGCATCCATATTTGTACGAGCAGCCACACGAATCAAGGTGTATGCAGTACCTTTGGCATCTTCAAGTATGCCTGTATAAAGAGCCCTTACTACATCAACCTTCTCCTTGCCGGTAATCTTGATAACAACATCGTCTTTTTCTACGAGTTTCAGGAATTCCTCGGCGTTGTTAATGTAATGGAAGTTCTTGCCTTGTCCATCAAGATAAACGCAAATCTTCCACTTGTCATCAACCATCTTATTCCATACAGAAGGAGAAATATACATCACGCCACGAGCAGCACTACAAGCATGAATGTATCTGCCATCTTTAAGTTTGTGTACAGTTACATCACTCGCATTACGCACGAACTCTTCCATTGTTTCCTCAGGCTCTGCGTGCATCTCATTTCTGAGGTTCTGGTACAGACGCAACTGAGCAAGATAGTTGGTGTCGGCAATCTGCTCTGGCTTGATGTTACATTGAGCTAAGAGGTCTATTTCCTCCCTCGTTGGTGGTAATGATTCCAGTTCAAGAGGCGTTCCATGTGAGCGAAGGCGTTCTAATTCCTTTTTGGTGAAAATCTTCGGATGCTTACGTGTACGAGGTTTGTAAGGTCTGTCACCAACAGGTTGATAATTCTTGTCCTTATCAACAGATCCCATGTACCCATTACTGTCAGGATCATAATCCTTATGAGGCTTGTTTGATGAAGCGTGAGACGTGTTAGACATATGAGTATTAGAAGACGTTGTGCTGGCATTATCCGTTGTGTCAACATCTTCATCAACGTCAGCTTCTACATCGTCTGTTTCATCTGTGTCATCGTAGTCTTCAATATCCTCTTCATCAACCTGTTCATATGTGTCATACTGACCAAGGTCATTTTCTGGCTCTTCCTCTGCTGTAGATGACGTTGCTTGACCAACTAGTGATTCAGTTTGTTGCGACTGCTGTTGTGGACGAGAGTCAGAAGTTGACTGCTGCGATGCGGTTTGAATAGGTTCTTTTGGTGATGTCTCTGATTCTTCCCCAACTTCAAGTTCGTTAACAGGTCTTGACGTTACATCTTTATTTGGTGCACCAGGCTTGTCATCCTCGCGAATAGTTTTCGTATCGTCAACATGCTGATTTTCTGTTGATGTCTCTGTAGTTGCTTCAGTAGCAGAATCTGTTGGTTCATTCGTAGCATTGCTATAGTAATCGTTTTCTGTTTCGATAGGTTCTTCTTCCTCTGGCTCAACGTTGATGGTCAAATCCAACGATCTGAGATAAGCGCGGAACTTTTCATCGTATGCAAGTGAAGAGCAATACTTTTCGATGCACGCTTCTACAGAAACGCTATCATCAAGAACGTCTTCACATACATTATCATACACGTCAAAACCTACCAGTCGCTTCAATCTACTACAGAACTTTGTAAAGGTACGATTATGCTTCCATGAGCTTACATAATAAAGGTGGTTGTCATCGTTATAGATACGCTCCACATCATTATGTATAGTGTCATAACCGAGGTCTATCTTTTCACATACAACAAAATGATACTGCGACAGCTTTGTATTATAACGTTCGTAGAGTTCTTGGAATCGATCTGGGTTCTCGATAGCCGACAAGATAAGCAGACGAGGTCTGAGTATGGCAACCATATCAGCTGTTTCATCTTGTTTGCCTATAGGTGTTGCCACAAAATCAGAACTTGTCAGACATTTTATCTTCAGCATGTTGCAGACCTTGACAAACGAATCTGTATCATAAGGGAAAGCACTTGTCTGCATAACAAACTCATCGCCACGGAAGATATTCCTTTCCTGTGTCGCATCTGGATGGATAGCATAAAGTTCCGTAATATGCTTCTTCTGCCCCTTACCATTACGCCATTCTGCAGTTGGCGTTTTACGATAGTTGTCAACCAAAGTCTCATCTTGAATAGGCGAAGACAGCATCCAATTAATCACTATACTGCGGAAATTAGTTTCTTCCTCTCTTGGATGCGTAACACGAGCAAGGTAATAAAGGCAATCTTCAAAAGAGAGAGCTTTACAGAAGTTGATCTTCTCAAATAATTCACGAGCATCACGATTGTCAATAGAGTCAACAATAGCTTTGCAAGGAACCTTCTCTTGCCATTGAGGTACCTTGGCACGAACAGCATAACCAGCTATGTGAGGTGTATACAACAACTCCGGCTTTTGAACAGAATTCTCTGTTGGTATGCACACGCGGTTATTGAAACATCCATCTTCTACCCAGGATTCATATTCGACCAAGCGACGAGAGAAACATTTCGACCAGAAATAACAAGCAAATGTGCGGTTTGCGAGATACTTCAAGTCCTCTCGCGTCATATTCTGATGCACGTTCTCCGCCTTGAAATATTGTTTGATGATATCCTTGTTGCCTTCGAAGATGTAAGTGTCTGAAAGATACGACAATTCAGACACACCATTTGCCTCAAAGTCGCACGTTGGAGAATATTCTGTTCCAAGTGTCAGCTCATGAGCAAGCTTGTATGTCGTTTCATTCGACTTGACCAGATACTTTATCTGCTTACGAAGTGTGTCATTTATGTCATACTCACTCTGTATCTTGACTACTTCACGTACAAACTGAATGTGAATGTCTGCAACGCTATTCTCATCGGCAGTAAACTTTGCAAGATAATCCTTAACCTTTGCGTCAATCCACATTTGCTTTGTGGTAATGAGATTGCGATTACCGTACTCTTCAGAGATAGCATGAAGCAAGTCCTTATTTGCCTTTAGAATATCGGGATGAACCTCGTTGGCAAGAGTGATGTACTTGAATGGCTCAGATACAGAATCCTCATCCATATTGACGATTATTACCTGATCTAGAGTCTTATAACCAGCATATTGAGTGCGAACTCTCAACTGCATAATTTGGTATTTCCTTTCTGCCCATTTATCCTTCAGGTCTTTAAGGTGCTTGGTCATCATCGCTACAACAGAATCCAAAGACTCTACTTCAATAGTTGAAAGCTTAGGCAAGATGTCTGAGAAAAGAATATCCTTGTTATCGGACTTAAGACCGAGTTTCCTGAACAATTTCATCCACTCTGACTTCTCGTTCTCATTGGCGGTTTCGATGTAAGACGAAGACACAAACTGCGCCTCCTTTACATACTTAGTTACCAGCGCCTCAATTTGTCCTTGCTGATAGGTGTCAGAAATGTAAAGCGATACACAATTGATAAGCGCGTTGTTATTGTCAAGCAACGGAATAGTCTTAAACTTATCAACAGATGCAATTTGCTTCTGGTTTACCTTTACCCATCGCCAGAAATCAACGTTATTGTTTATAACATTAACCGATTGACGCAAGTTTGCGTTCTGAGCAAGAATGTCAGTTGTGGTATTGATGTCAAACTTCACAATCTTGAACAGCTGACGCATATCCTGAGAGAAATCATCGGTATATTTCTGTGAGAGCACAACATACATCTTCGGACACCATGCTTTCTCGCACAGAATCTTTGCGTCCTCGTTGTATTCGATATACTGGATATTCAGTTCCCTTGCTCTTACTATGGTTCCGTCATAGGCAAGTAAAGGCATATCCTTGATGTCGTTGAAACTCATAGTATCATCAAAGAGTCTGTCTGCGTCACGCTTCAGGTATTCCAAGAATGTGAGCATAGTTGCCTCGTCAACAAGACCGGCATAGATAACCGCCTTGTTCTTGATTACAACATCTGTGAAGAACGACTTGTCTGTGAAGGTCTTAACGCCAAACTGCTGACGCAAGAACGATTCCAGTTTCTTTACCTCTTCCTTCTCACGACCTTCAAAGTAATCATTCGATAGAGCATACATCATGCTATCCTGCAACCAAGCATGATTGATATTGTCAGCATAGGTGCTGTTCTGAGCATACGCATCCTGATTGAAGTATCGCACGTCATCGTTGCAAAGATATACCTCATTTTTGTGGATGTCAACACAACGCAAGACATAATCCTTGAAAACGTTTTCCTTCAACTGCGCTTCACAACCATACACATATTCAACAAATGCTTTGTTGGCGGCATAATTGTTTTCTATGGCAGCGTTTACTTTTGCTCGGAAATCGGCATCGCCAACTATGACAGTCGTGATGAAGGAGTCCTTGGTAAATTCGTTGAATCCAAGGTTAGCAAATATTGCAGTTATATTATCTTTCTCGTCATCAGCCAGGCTGTCAAAATAGATATGCGATAGTACGTTGATAAGATTCTCGCCCAACCATTTCTCACGTATTAAGCCATGAGCTTCTTCGTTGAAGAAGTAGTGATAATTGGTATAGTCGGTACTTGCACCACCATCCTCGGTAATGTACGGAACCTTTGTCTTGTTAGCCTTTAAATCAACTTCCTTTACTGCAAGATAACGATAGAATGCAACAGAATTGCTTGGTACGTTAAGCAACGCCATAGCATCCTCATTGGATAGAATGTAATCTGTAATCATAGACGCAGCAGAGAAAGACAGGAAATACTTGTCTGCAAATGATTTCCAATTTTCATCTTCCTCAAAATTTGCTCTTGATGCCTCGCAAAGATGCGGTACAAATCTACGCAAGAATCCTATTCCATTACAATTCGTGTCAAAATCATAGTAGAGACTTCCTGCTGTAAACAAATCGCCTTCGTATTCAATAAATATATTTTTCTTCGCAAACTCGTTTAGTTCATCCTCACTCAACCAATGTCTAATAAATCGTGTATTGTTTTCGGGAACTGTCAACCATGTCTGGAAATCAGTTTCCTCACATTTCTTTACAACAGCATCAACCTTTACATCAAGGCTCGAAGGAGAATGCTTGTACAAGAAATCCATGAATGCCTCCGATTGTCTTAACTCGTCAACTGGCAAGGAGTAGTCACCCAACTCCATAAGAATTATGAAGTCTTCGTCTGAAATGACTCCGTTCGCTGTCATGCCAGTCATGTCGTTAATAATATTGTCGATGCATTCAAAGGTTTGTTCACCATCCTTATCCACGCATGGAACAAAAGGCTCTTCTTTTATGAACTTTTCAAATTCTTCCTGGAACTCCTCTATAAACGTCTTATACACGCGTCTCTTCTTGCACTCATCAAAGTCTGGGATAAGTGCAAAGATAGAGTCAAGGTCGTATTTTTTGCTTTCAATAAGCTGCTTGATCCAATAAAAGAACTGTTTACCTGCAATACGAGCAATAACGTGATTGAGCTCGATATCCTCAATATCATCACGCTGTCCGTTGGGCACCATATCGGTATTCATTAGGAAATTGAAGCCCCAATCAGCCCGCTTTGCTGGCAGATAGCAATAAAGTATGGCATCATCAACTGGCATCAACTTTCTTTCAGCTTTCTTGCACGCAAACTTTACCGCAGTCTTACGGAAGTTCATGTACTTCTCAGGTATTTTCTCATAACCATCCGAACGAAGAGAGTCTGGATTTTCCAAGACATCGTTTATCTTATCTGTAATATCCTCAGGAATATCATCTACAAGAGAATCTGATACACACCAGTCTTTATTGTCTTTCTCACGTACAATCGGTTCATCCTGACCATCAATAAAGATGCTAACCTTCTTGATGTTCGGGATAAACAATATGACGCGCTCTGATTCAAATACATCGGTAAACAAATCGATGTAGTTATCATCTCTGTCTTCATCGGTCAGAATTTCCTTATCTCGTGGTTGGAGAGCGAACTTTACTCTGAACTCTTCGTTAGGATGCTGACGGAATACAGACTTGATTTCATTATCGATCTCATTATGTTCCGTCCAGATTGGCAATATCTGCCACGGTGTATTGATTACATCCGTAGCAGACTTGTCGAACCTGAATGTGTAATTACCAGTATTGAGGAGAACATAGTCGTTGTCAAGGAAAACGGTCTTAAAACCAATACCTTTGTAGCCGATGGCTTCGGTATTGTCAGACTTCTCGCCATCATTTATATCACAAATAGCTGCAATATTCTTCGGATTGAAATATTCACCTGTATGCTCGAATGTTAAGTAGTTCTCGGTAATATGGAACTCTACATCAACAGGCAAAGGTTGAATCTTACCATCAATTTTTGTACGACGAGGATAGTCGTTAGCATTCTGCAGCAACTCATAGATGAATACTTCCTTACCGCTTTGTGTAAGTTGCTTTTTGAGAGTATCAAGCGAACGAGCAATCTTCTTTGCAGCACCTGCAGGGTAACGCATAAGGCCCTCGTAAAGACTGCTCACAATGTCTTTGGGGTAAATTGGTGTTATTTCCTCATGCAAGTCAATACCGAACTTGAGAGGATCGGTTTCAAGCAATACCCAAGTGAACTTGTAGTATGCATAGCGGTTGAACTCCTTGTTGCTTCTGAATGAGATAGACAGATTCTTTATACCACGTTCCTTATCTTCAATCTTTGTAAAATCAGTATTACGGATATCTGTTATCGTAAACCAACCTTCATTTCTTTGAGGCGCAAACTGACCAATAAACTGATTGTTCTCAAGACGCAATCTGCGTTTGATTTTAACGACCTCCTCGGAATCTACGTATTGGGTTGCTGCACGATTGTATTGTGGTCTTCTTTGCTCTTCGTGAGATTTTGGCTTAGCTTTTTCAATTACATACCTTATAGGTTTTTCTCCCGAGAAATCTGTCCAGAATGAAAACAATCCAGAATCTGTTAAAAATTCATAGAAATGATCGTACCCCAGATTCTTATAATTGATACCTACTTTTCCAACAGCACGTAAGAAATCATACTGGTTCACCCATCCATCACCCTTGTCAACCAGTTCAACCTTAGGCAAAGATTGATATATCTCACGTAATTTTTCTATTATTGATTTGCTGACCATATTCTATTAGATTTAGTTATTACAAGATCGTCATCATAATTTTCTGATTGTCTGTAGGTACGAGCAACTCCCGAATATCAACTTCAAGTATTCTTGCAGTTTCTACTAGAGTTTCAAGAGTGGGTTGAGTTGTGTTAGTACACCATTTGCTCACTGTAGCCTGATCTTTACCTATTTGGTCAGCAAGCCACTTGTTCGTTTTCTTCTTTTCTACGAGAACTACTTTGATACGATTAATGTTTTTATTTGTTGCCATATAATTACACTCTATTGTCTTATACCTTCAAAGATGCAAAATTATTTCGAAAAACAACAATATATTTTATTGTGACATAAAACTATTTACGTATTTACCTAATAATTTGATTTAGAATATAAAATTATAGTCAATAATACGGTAAATCAAGCTTAATCGTCTTGGTAGCCTCTTCCTTTTTAGCATCAACAACCTTTGCATACACTTGAGTTGTACGGACATTCGTATGACCAAGCATTTTGCTAACAGTATAAATGTCTGTTCCTCCGGCGAGTTGCAGGGTTGCATACGAGTGCCTAAAACAATGGTAGGTGATGTGCTTCGTTATTCCGGCTTCTGCAACCCATTTCTTTATCGGACGGTTAATCCATGACGGGTCTGGCAGTCCGCCAAAAACTAATTGTTCGCCGTCCTTCCTTTCACCACATAATTGAAATGCTTGTTCGGATATAGGCATATACTCAACGCCTTTGGTCTTTTGCTGAGTAAAGTTCAAACGGTAACCACCATTGAATACCTCTATCTCTGACCACTTCAACTTTTGAATGTCACAATGACGAAGCCCGGTAAGTGCAGAAAAGAGGGCGGCACGCTTCAACAACGGGTCGCATGGAGTTTGAGCCAAGCGGTTCAGTTCTTCAATGGTCAAGTATTCCCTACGGCTTTCTTGACCTTGAATACCCTTGATCTTTGCCCCAATATCAACCGTCAAATAGCCGTCAATGAAAGCCTGCTTCAATGCAGCCTTGAATATGGAGAAATAAGTGGATGCCGTATTTTGCGAGATGACACCTTTCTTGCCTCCTCCCTGTGGGGCGTTCAATAGGAACATACGGAATGATTCTATCAACTTCAAGTCAATCTGTGAGAAAAGGATGGTATCTCCTTTCGCAAAGATTTTCAACAATTCATGTACACGCTTCCAGTTGATGATAATGGAATCGGAGCTATGGGCGTGGCGTAACCGTTGCACATGGTCGAAGTAGTCTATGAAGTTGCAACGTGAACGCTCTAGCTGCTCTGCCTGTTCTGCATCCGTTTCAGAATAAAGCGAAGCGTTATCGTATTCCTTTTGGCGCAGGCTCCTCACCTTGTCGGCATAGATACACGATTCTTGGTCTAATTGAGATTTGCATTGGATGATGCCGTTCAAGTCACGCTTTAGCTTATAAGTGGTCTTGCCGTCTTTGTCGGTTCGGGCATTCCGCGACTTATCCCATATGGGAGTGGTTATAGTACGGCTCAGATATTCACGCACTCTTTGGGGAGTGGGTTTGTCTGCTTGGAAAACCGGATAAGCTTCAACATACAGGTACCATTCCTCGCGGTATTCCGATTTGCGGAGTTTTACTGAAACTCGTGTATTGGCCAACGCTTTCTTCATTGCTTCATCCCTTTATATAGGTTATCAATTTCTTTCTTGGGCACATAAACGAAGTTACCTATCTGCCGGGTAGGGATAGAGTATTTACGGATATGTAGATAGACCGTACTGTCTTCTAAATGAAACTTCTTGGATATTTCGCCGATAGTATAACAGTCTTTAGGCTCCAAGCTATATAGTTTTGCAACGGGTTTGGGTTTTGTCAGAGCTTTCTTTCGTAGCGGATAGAGTTTCAGCAGTTCTTCTTTGCTGACACGGATTTGGTTAGTTCCAAGATTTATGTGCGAAATAGTCCCTTTATGTATCAGACGATACAGCGTATCTTTGCTGATGCCGAACATGGCATAAGCTTCCGACACCTTGATGTAATCTTGGTGCTTCGGGATGCTCTTTACAATTTCATCCAATCGCTGATTCCGCTTCTCTTCGTCTTTCCTGCGCTTATAGGCAATGTTGGAACAGCGTTTGGAGCAATACCACGATTCTATGGTCTTGGCGATGAACTCCTGACGACACACCTGGCATTTGCGCTTTATCTCGAACTTTGCTGCTGGCATAATGCTGATTTTTATTTGTTTGTATTCAATCCGTTTATATTTTGTCGCAGATTTCCGACTTTCTTATCGCGGCACAAATATGGTACAAATATACAATAAAAATCCGAGAAACAAGCAAATCCATCAGAAAGTGTTAAAAATAAAGTAGGGTGTAACTCATTGAGCTACACCCTACTTCTCTATCGTTAGTTATCGTTGTTTACCGATACTTACTTCACTTCCTCAAAAGTAATCTAAAGCGTATGATTATACAAATATATTTTGGGAATTGTGCTGTTCTTCAATATACTTTGCATTTCCGTGAAGGAATGTTAATTGAAAGAAGTTTATCTTTTTCGGCAAATGCAGTCCGTTAGGTGATCGTCGATAAATCCTGCCGCCTGCAGGTGGGCGTAACAAATCGTGCTGCCGAAGAATTTGAATCCCCGTTTTTTCATGTCTTTGCTCATGGCGTCGGATTCGGGCGATGATGCCGGAATCTCGCTCAACGACCCAAAGGTGTTGGTAATCGGCTTCCGGTCGGGAAAGAACGACAAGGTGTAGTTGTAGAAACTACCGAACTCTTCCTGTATGGCAAGGAATAGCCTTGCGTTTGTGATTGTGGATTTGATTTTCAACCGATTCCTTACAATGCCATCGAACCGCATCAGCCGTTCGACATCGCTATCGGTCATTTGCGCTACCTGCACGGCGTCGAAGTTGCAAAAGGCCTTGCGATACCCCTCACGCTTTCTGAGTATCGTTATCCAGCTCAACCCGGCCTGGGCACTCTCCAGGACAAGAAATTCGAACAACGTCTTGTCGTCGGTCACCAATTTCCCCCACTCCTGGTCATGGTATTTCACATACAGCTCGTCGGTTCCGCACCAGCCGCACCGTCCGTTTATCATGTCCTGCATAATCATAATGTTTACAATTCGAAGTAAAGATAACCGATTCCCGGCTTCGTGCCAAATTTTAAGCCCGCTTCGCCCATTATGGGTTGTCATATTGCAAACGTTGCGATGAAAGAATCCGAATCGGTAGGTGCGGAACGTACTTTTATCGGAACAGCTTTGCTCCGGAGGAAGATCGTAAATTCGATTGTAAGGTGTTGATATACAGATTAAAATTTTCTTTTTTTGCGCAAATTCGCTCACAAAAAAAGTCTCCAAAAGGAGACTGAAAAGTGCGGGATAAAGGTGCTTCCGCACGAATGTAAGCCCGATGTATATCAACGAATTGCAGCGGTTTTCGGTTTCTGTCCCCGCATCGCCTACCGTCATTTTGCACGGTCTTGCGCCCGCCTGCCCGTTTCGCCTGCGCCGTCGCCGTATCTCCTTGCATGACAGTACAAATATAGCGATTTTCGGCGAAAAAAACAAATGCGAAGACTTTTGGAGATGCAGGCGGATTTTTATCGTCAAATTGAGCATTATTCGTATTGTTAATATTATGCATTAATAGTTGGTTGTTTGAATGAAATTATGTGAATCGTATCAAGCTCGATTTATGTTCGATATCGATTTTATAAATGAAAAAATAATTTGCGTCATAAGATGACATAAATAAACATTACCTTTGTATTCATAATATAGTCTTAGTCATCACTTAAAACTTTACAATATGGACAGGCTGGGGTATAGTCAGATAAATTTTTTGTTCATTCTAACTTTAATACAAAGAGACGATGGACAAAAGAAACAAACTTTGGAGGAGAGAACAACAGAACCGGGTGTTTAAAGCTCGCATGGTTTATCATGCCGCTTGCGGGTGTGGAATCAAGAAAGCGGATGGTAACTGGAATAGACATCCTCATTGGTTCGAGTTGGCAAGGGTGAAATGGATGCAGATCTACAAAAAAACAGGAACGCCATGCAGTTGTTGGTTGTGCCGAGGAGAGAAGTATGATCGCAGGGGATATGTAAAGGAAACATTGCGGATTATAGCCGAAGCATAGACAGATTCGTATGCGTCACTTTGAAATTTAGTATTGTCAATATGTTGAATAATTTAATATTTAGAGCCTCATAAGTGTTTAATCGACTCGTAGAAAGTTACGGGTCAAACCTTATGAGATCATGAGCAGAAGCAGGAAACGAACACCCGTCAGCACGATCGCGTGTTGCAAGTCGCAGAAAAAGGACAAGCAGTTATGTAACCGTCTTTTTCGTAGCCGATCCAAACGATTTATCCGGGACGGTAAGGAGCTGCCGCTTCGGCTTCGGGAAGTAATGAATATTTGGGATTTTGCCGGTGACGGCAAATGCTATTGGGGCTATGATTGCAAGTATTTCGAGAAGTTGATGAGAAAGTAGCAGTACGCTCTCCTTTACTTTTGGGTAAGGGAGAGCGAATTGTATTTGGGTGGCTGTAAAATAATCGCTTCGACGGATTTTCGATATTTCAGGCTTATTCGTATCTTTGTTTCTATGGACAGAGGGGAGATTATCATTTACCAGACGGCAGACGGCGAGACCCGCTTGGACGTTCGCATGGAGAACGACAGCGTGTGGCTGACGCAGGCGCAGATTGCGCATTTGTTCGGAGTTGACAGAACGGTTATTGTCAGACATGTCAACAACATTTATAAGTCGTCCGAATTGGAGCGGGACGTAACATGTGCAAAAATTGCACATGTTCAGCATGAGGGGCAACGGCAAGTGCGACGTATGATTCCATTTTATAACCTCGATATGATTCTATCGGTGGGCTATCGCGTCAATTCCAAAAATGCCACTCAATTTCGTATCTGGGCAAATAAGGTCTTGAAAGAGTATCTAATAAAAGGCTATGCAGTCAATAGCCAGGCCAAGGCCGAGCAGTTGGAGGAGCTGAAACAAACCGTTCATCTGCTCTCGAACGTGTTGTCGGCAAAGGATGTTACGAAATCCGAGGCAATCGGGTTGCTGCGCGTGATTACGGACTATACTTACGGTCTCGATACGCTCGACCGCTACGATTATCAGCAGTTGGAAGTGTCGGCTACTACGACCGAGGAGCCGTTTCATGCGACCTATGAAAATGCGATGGAGGCGTTACAGGTGTTACGCGACAAGTTCGGAGGCAGCGAGCTGTTCGCCCACGAGAAGGACGAGTCGTTCAAAAGCACGATGGGCGCAATTTACCAGACTTTCGGCGGGCGGGACCTCTATCCGAGCGTTGAGGAGAAGGCGGCTAATCTGCTCTATCTGACGGTTAAAAACCATTCGTTCAGCGACGGTAACAAGCGTATCGCCGCTTTCCTGTTCCTTTGGTTCTTGGAAAACAATCGGATTCTTTACCGTGCTGACGGTTCGCGCCTTTTGGATAACAATACACTGGTCGCCCTGACGCTGATGATTGCCGAGAGCCGCACGGAGGAAAAAGACGTGATGACGAAGGTTGTGGTGAATCTGATCAATAAGAACAATTGACACGATAACAGCGTGTCGGATATCGGAAAAGTGATGAAACCTATGAAGCCTAGTCATTTTATGAACCGAGTTTTATTGTTTGTATTGTTGCTAGTGGTAGGCAAAGGTGCTTTGTCGCAGGAGCGGATAGATACACTCTACTATAGCCGTTCGGGGATGACGGTGCGAAATCCGGTTTTTGCCGATTATTATCGACTGGCGCTTTATCCTGCGGATGCGGCGGGGCTCAAAATGTTCAAGGATTTTTATATTTCGGGAGAATTGCGGAGAGAAGGGCGTTTTCAGACAATCGATACGCTTGATGATCGCCGGACGGTGTTTGACGGAGATGTTGTTTCCTATTTCAAGAATGGTCGCATGTCGGAAAAATCATATTATTCGGAAGGATTGTTGGAAGGCGAATATCGGCAATACGACGAGAATGGAACGTTGAAAACACGTGCGTCGTATGCCGGCGGCGAATTGTCCGGGATGTACGAGGCATACAACGGAGACGGCTCCTGCCGAATGGTGGAATATCGTGCAGGGCTGCCGGTTCATGATTATTATTTGCTGGCGGACGGCAGCGGGAACACGCTTAAATTCCGCATTGCGGACGACATGCCGGTATGGGAATCTCCGGTCATAACGGAGCGTTCGGTCGATTATCGGGACGGTGTGCCCTGGGAGGTCTATTTCAAAAACGGATTGACGATCGCCTTGACGGATGCCATCGTCCGGGATTACGGCAAGTGGCACCGGGTCGATCTGATTATCTCCAATAATTCATTGACGCCGGTCGAATTCAATCCGGAGACCGATATGACGGCCTATTCCGTAGACGAACACGATGTGGCCACCGATCTGCAGGTCTGGTCTTGCGATAGCTATCTGAAGAAAGTGAACCGATCGCAGACCTGGGCCGCTGTTTTGATGGGCGTCAGCGAAGGAATGGCTTCTGCCGGCGCAGGTTATTCGACCTCCACGACGACCGGTTACAGCAGCTACGGCGGTTATTCGTCTTATACGACTACGACTTATAATCCCTCTGCGGCCTATCAGGCCAACATAGCCTCACAGCAGCGGCTCGCCAATTTCGGTCAGGCCTTGCAGGACGAACAACAGGTCAAAAAGTTGGGATATTTGAAGAAAAACACGATATATCCCGGAGAATCCGTATCCGGATTTGTTTATGTAGCATGGATTAAAGGAGAGCGTGCCGTATTCATTATCCGGATTGAAGGTGCCGAATACATTTATGAGTGGGGATTTGACAAGAAAAATGCGTTTTTATTGAATAAGAACAACTAAGCTGTATCATTTTCTCTAAAATTTAGTTGAGGAAACAATATCCGCAAGGTCCTGCAAATCGCTATGTGAGCCTTGCGGATATTGTTTTTAAGGTTTATTCCTTTGCGGGAAAGCGAAAAAAATGGGAAGATTTTGTACCTTTACCTAAAATATTCTATACAATGGCAGCGATGAATACAGCCGACATCGGCTTTGAAAAGGAAATATGGAAGGCGGCGGATAAGATGCGCGGAAATATTGATGCATCGGAATATAAATCCGTTGTATTGGGACTTATTTTCCTGAAATACATCTCGGACAAATTCGAAGCTAAATATCAACAGCTTGTTGCCGAAGGAGAGGGCTTTGAGGAAGACAAGGATGAGTATTTGAGTAATAAAAATGAGAAGGGTAGTTATGATCCGGTTTTCTATGTCCCTGCGGAAGCCCGTTGGGAAGCTATTGCCATCCATGCACACTCTCCTGAAATTGGAACGATCATCGACAATGCGATGCGGGCAATCGAGAAGGAGAATAAGCGTCTGAAAGATATTCTTCCGAAAAACTTTGCCCGTCCCGAGCTCGACAAACGCCGCTTGGGTGAAGTTGTCGATTTGTTTACAAATATTCGGATGCATGAGCACGGCGATTCGAAGGATATTTTGGGTCGTGCTTACGAATATTGTCTTTCGAAGTTTGCTGAGGCCGAAGGAAAATTGGCAGGTGAATTTTATACTCCGGCTTGTATCGTTAAGACGTTGGTGAACGTATTACAACCTTATAAAGGTCGTGTTTACGATCCTTGCTGCGGTTCGGGTGGTATGTTTGTACAGTCTGCACAATTCATCGAGAGCCACTCCGGAAATATCAATAATATATCGGTCTATGGTCAGGATTCCAATCCTACGACATGGAAAATGGCGCAGATGAACTTGGCGATTCGCGGTATCGAAGCCGATCTCGGTCGATATAATGCGGATACCTTTTTCAATGATTGCCATCCGACTCTGAAGGCCGATTTCGTGATGGCCAATCCCCCGTTCAATCTGAGCGATTGGGGGGCGGATAAGCTGGCGGATGATGTGCGTTGGAAATACGGTACGCCGCCCAACGGCAATGCCAACTTTGCGTGGATTCAGCATATCATCCACCACCTTGCCCCGACGGGACGTGCGGGCGTTGTGCTGGCCAACGGCTCGCTGTCGAGCCAGAGTGGCGGTGAGGGCGAAATCCGGCGACGATTGGTCGAAGCGGATTTGGTCGATTGTATTGTAGCCATGCCGCCGCAATTATTTTACACAACGCAGATTCCGGTGTCAATCTGGTTTTTCAACAAGGATAAGAAACAAAAGGGCAAAACCCTTTTTATTGACGCTCGTAACTTGGGTACAATGGTAACGCGCAAACTGCGCGAATTGACCGATAGTGACGCGGTAGATCTGATAAAACGTGGCGATATTCAGCGTATTGCTGACACTTACAATGCCTATGCCGACGGAATGTTGAAGGATGAAAAGGGTTTTTGTGCTGTGGTTTCGACAGAAGAAATCGCTCGTCAGGATTTTATCCTCACGCCTGGCCGTTATGTAGGTATTGCGGCGCAAGAAGAGGACACGGAGCCGTTCGGCGAAAAGATGAAGCGTCTGACAGGCGAGTTGTCGAGATTATTCGAAAGGTCGCACGAGTTAGAAGCGGAGATTGGGAAACAGCTGGGAAGTATAGGATATAAAATGGAATAGCACAATGAAGAATGTATTGAAGTATCTTATAGAGCAGTCGCTGGATTGTTTATATGCCAATGATAAAGATTTATTAGAACGCAAAGTTGCAGAACGAGATATTACCCATCGGTTTGCTCATTATTTTGAGAATAATATAGCAGGAACTATCGTTGCTGAATATAATGTAGATTGTGAGTATAATAGAGATGGATATGGAATAAAACAAGTAAATGGGAATTATGTGTATCCGGATTTCATCCTACATAAAAGAGGTTGCAATGACAATAATATTCTCATAATTGAATTTAAAACATGGTGGAATTCAGAGAATAATGCTGATATCGATAAAATTAAATGGATGATGAATCCTCAGTTAAGATATGGATATAAATTTGGCTGCTCTATCGTTCTCAATAAAAAAAGTGCTGATATACAATGGATAGAAATATGAAGAAATGGCATTCATATAAGTTATCCGATGTTGTTCGGTTTAATCCTTCTGAGCGTTTGTTAAAAGGGGAGATCGCCAAAAAAGTGCCGATGGATTTGTTGCAACCTTATACAAGGGGCATTTCTGGTTTTGAAATGGCTTCATATACCGGAGGAAGTAAGTTTCGCAATGGTGATACATTAATGGCTCGTATTACGCCTTGTCTTGAGAATGGAAAAACTGCATATGTTTCTATGCTTGATGAAGACGAGGTGGGGTTTGGCTCGACCGAATATATTGTTTTTCGAAATATAGAAGGCATTACGGATAATAAATTCGTCTATTATTTTGTCACGAGTCCGTGGTTTCGAGACATTGCTGTTAAATCAATGGTTGGGTCTTCCGGTCGTCAGCGGGTACAGCAGGCTATGTTGGAAAATTTGGTAGTAAATCTTCCACCGCTTGCCGAGCAAAAGCAGATTGCCGGAATATTAGGAGCATTGGATGATAAAATCGAACTCAATCGATGCATAAATGATAATTTAGAGGAGCAGGCCAAAGCGCTGTTTAATCATTACTTTATTCAAAATACAGAGAATTTAGGAGAATGGCAAGACGGGGTTTTGACTGACATTGCCCAATACCTTAATGGATTGGCTATGCAAAAATATCCAGCGATGCCTAATGAGGCAGGATTGCCAGTTTTAAAGATTAAAGAACTTGGACAAGGACAATGTGACACCAACAGTGATCGTTGCTCATCTTTAATAAAACCTGAATATATAATTTCTGATGGAACCATTATATTTTCTTGGTCAGGAACCCTACTTGTAGATATTTGGTGTGGTGGAAAATGTGGGCTCAACCAACATTTATTTAAGGTATCTTCGGCAAAGTATCCTCAATGGTTTGTTTTTTATTGGACAAAGCATCATTTGAATAAATTTATTCGCATTGCGAAAGACAAAGCGGTTACTATGGGGCATATCAAACGATGTGATTTAGAAATATCAAAAGTAAAAATCCCAAGTAAGCAGGCTTTGGTTAATTTAGATAAGTTATTTTCTCCCATCTTTAATAGAATGGTTACTTGTCGAATTGAAAATAGGAAATTATCATCTCTCCGCGATACCCTTCTACCCAAACTCATGTCCGGTGAGATCTCCGTCGAGGAGGTTTCCCTCGATTAGCTTGCTAAATTATCATTTATCCGTCGATTGAGTTCAATTTTGTCATCTATTGTCCATAGAATATTCGCGATTTTGTGTTGTATTGGTAATTGGGGCAATATAATATTAAAGTCTTTGATTTGTTGAGCGTTTAGATTTTGTTGAGCACCTCCATTTGCCAATAAAGCAAGATGTTGATAATTTCTACGTAAGTAATAGTATACATAGCGATAATCTGCTACGGTTTCATCAATAGTCAAATTGCAACAAGCTTGATTTGTTGTTAATGGAATCGTGTTAATTGAGACCTTGGCTGCTGTTGCACCATACAATGCAACGATAACAGAATTAGCATCTATCCATTTCGCAGATGAATTATCGAATCCCGAAGATGTAATGTATTTTTCTGTGTTGTAAATACGATTGAAGTTGATTTCTTTCGTATTTAGCCACGGAATATTTCCACCATAGTATGACGGTTCATTACTTTTTGGTGTGCCTCCACTACATATTTTCTTGCAAATATCTCCAATTTTACAAGTAGTCCAATCGTTATTCATATCTAATTTATATATTTTCTGTGTGAAATTTTGACATTGTTCTGATTGACCATCGCATAGTGCATTGTTGTGTCTATTTTGACGTGTCCCAATAGTTTCTGCACCTGTTCGATCGGCATTCCTTTGTCGATGGCCATTGTGGCAAGTGTCCGGCGGAATTTATGCGGATGAACTTTGTGAATCGAAACTTTGCGACCGAGTTGGCGGAGGCGCAACTCCACTCCGCTAATTTTAAGTCGATTATGTGGCTTGGCGATGGATACGAAGAGTGCCGGATTGTCATCTGTCCGGCTTTCGAGGTATTGTTTCAGATGAATTTTTGTGCGGGCGTTGAAATAGACTTCTCGTTCTTTGTTGCCTTTGCCGAAAACGACGCATTCGCGTTCGTGAAAGTCTATATCTTCTCGATTAATTTTTACCAGTTCGCCGACGCGGATGCCGGTAGACGATAGCATATCTACGATTGCCAGATCTCGTATATGGGTGCAGTTGTCACGCAAAATTTCGAGATTTTCATCGGATAGCACCTCTTTAATTAAGGAGCCGGTTTTAACTTTATGGATGCGTCTCACCGGGCTTTTAAGAATATAATCTTCGTCTTCGAGCCATGCGAAAAAGCTTGAGAAAATTCTGCGGATATTGTCTATGGTAACTTTTGACGATTGGTTATTCGATTGGTATGATGCAAGATAACATCGTAGATCGGTCGTTGTTATATCGACGATATTCTTGTCGATCTGCCGTAACATATATTCAATAGTCGAAGCATAATATTTTAATGTTTTCTCAGAGCATCCCTCGACGCGTTTGGCTGATATAAATAGCGTTTGCAGTTGAGAATTAGCCTTGACTCGCGCTTCGCTATCCGGAAGCTTTTCTGCGATGACAATATTTTGCAATGTGCGATTCAGCACGTTACATAAGATGCTCATTTGATCTGCCGTAATGACGGTACGCATCGCGGTTTTAATTTCGTCAATTAGTTTTTCTTTCATGGCTGCGTTTGTATTATTGAAATTGATAAGTTACGCAGTCCATTGAAATACACACAAAGATAACCGATAAATGATAATTTAGAGGAGCAGGCTAAAGCGCTGTTTAAGTCGTGGTTTGTGGATTCTGATCGAAACGAATGGGTTCACTATGAATTAGGAGATATCACACTTATTACTGCTGGGGGTGATAGGCCTTCAAAATATACTAATAAGAAGACTATTGAGTGTTATGTTCCTATATATTCTAATGGAATAGATAATGAAGGATTATATGGTTATACAGATGTTGCAAAAATTCATGAGGAAAGTATAACTATTTCTGCAAGAGGAACTATAGGTTATGTCTGTTTGAGATTAGAACCATATGTTCCTATTGTCCGGCTAATTTCAATAATCCCTAATAAAAAAGAGTTGTCTGCAAAATATTTATACTTGTGGGCATTAACTCAGAATATTACAGGAACGGGGACGACTCAGCAACAATTGACTGTTCCGATTTTCAGAAAAACTCCAATATCAATACCCTCTGACACTAAATTGAAGCAATTTAACTCTATTGCTGATCCTTTATTTAGTCAAATTGAATCTAATAAAAAAGAAAACATAAAATTATCCACTCTCCGTGATACCCTTCTACCCAAACTCATGTCCGGCGAGCTCTCCGTCGAGGAGGTTTCTCTCGATTAGCTTGCTAAATTATCATTTATCAAAGTTACTATTGTAATTTCTATTTTTGCTATATTTGTATTAAACTGGGATTTCTAATGGAATTAGATCATTAGTGTCCCGTTAAAATTGGGACGAAGTTAATATTAATCAAATAGTCCCTCC
>OHAT01000241.1_pt1 | contig 60845 bp, 49 predicted proteins | sample 1577141 | NCBI WGS metagenome assembly OHAT01 (sample SAMEA3541578, study PRJEB24748) | human gut metagenome | biome: human gut; feature: human-associated habitat; material: faeces | place: China | collected 2012 | reverse complement strand
TTTACCCTCCGTGGTAATCAAATATTAGCTCTTTTTATTATTTGAGGCTGTCTCACGAAGGATTGAAAAATACGGAAGAGACAGTCTCTTGTTTGAATTCATCAACATAGTCCCCTCCGTTTACACGGAGGAGGGGTGAAGATCCTTACTGGACCTTCACCTTGACGACAATTTTGCGGATTTCTCCGGAACCGATGCAACCGGCGTGGGCGTCATTCGGGAAGACGATCACGAATTCGCCAGGCTGGACATCGACGTAAGTCGTCGGAGCATCTTCAAAATGCTGGGCATCGTTTTCATGGTCGAAGGGTTCGGATTCCGTTTCCAGGGTACTTCTGTGCTTCCAGGCAAAGCGTTCCACGGTGGAAATGGGAACGTGGATGTCGATGAAAGCATTGTGAACTTCCATCCTGGCCTTGTCGGGGGATTTCAGCCCGGTGCTGTTGACCATAACAATGAGTTCGTCATCCACCAAAACGGTTTTCCCCAATTCTACAGTCGCGAGATCAAGAGACTTGATGTAGTCAAAAGCCTGTTTGAAAAGCGGATTAATACCTTCGTACAAGGCGGAATCATTTAAGTTATCCAGAATCATAAAAGAAATATATTGAGTGTTATAAGAAAAAGATCAAAGCGTTTCCATCACGTCATCCACATCAAAGCGCACTTTGGGAATGGATGCATAACGATCTTCGGCGCTGCGATAACCGAATGCCAAGGCGCACAAAGTCCTGTACGGGGTACTTTCAAGTCCCAGGATCGCATCGTACTGGAGGGGATCAATGCCTTCCAAGGCACAGGTGTCCACACGAAGCTGGGCAGCAACGGTCATAGCTACACCAAGAGCAATGTATACCTGGCGTTCGATCCATGCTTTGAGATCTCCAGGCGTTTTGCTGAAGATAAGACCGTTCATCATCTGCTTGTACCCTTCCAGAGATTCGAGCGTAACGCCGCGGATTTCAACGATACGGGCAAGATAGCGGTCAATATCGTTCATCGTCACTTCCCGCCGGGCACAAAAGACAATCAGGCGGGAGGCGTCCGTCACCTGGGTCTGATCCCAGGAAACGGCACGGAGTTTCCGCCTCAATTCGGGGTTGTCTACCTGGATGAACTTCCAAGGCTGCAGTCCTACCGAGGACGGACTCAGGACAATCATTTGGCGGATGGCATCCCAGTCTTCCTCACGGATTTGAAGAAGAGGATCAAATTTCTTGCACGCGTAGCGCCATTGCATATTGCCGAGGCATTCTTGAGCAGTCATGGGTATTTTCGATGGGTATGATTTAATGATTAATTGAAAGTAAATGGCATATAATTGCCAGTTTCCTTCAGCGTGAAGCTAAAGCCTATGCCCAGTTCATCCTTGCCGCCGTTGACACGCATGAACAAGCCGCACCCGAAGTACCAGGAACCCATATTTTTGTAGATATTGTATTCCTGAATTTCCAGCCTCTTATCTTTGCGCTTCATTTCCCAGCGCCAGGAACCACCCAAGGCCAGTTCTTCAGAAATACGGTAAATGACGCGCAGGTTGAGCTGATTGCTGTCTTCGAGCAGGGGATGCTTTGTCAGATAACGGTGACTGCAGAGGATTTCCGTCGAACGGAAGGGCTGAAACCAAAGAGAGTTGTTATATTCCTGGTAATTCTCTCGTTTTTCATCTCCCAATACGGGGAACTGAACAACGGATGCATAGGAAAACCAAGGCAGGGGCGACCACCTGGTCATGGAATACAAGTTCGAGAATTTTTTATCGCTGGATGCATTGTGGAGATAAGCGTCCATAAAAGCATCCCAGGAAAACCACTGCTTGGCCGAATTATCCTGTTCCGTCATTAGGAAGTTCCTGACGCCGTAACGCAAAACAGAGCATGTGGACAGAGAGTCGATTTCCGTCATCCTGCCTACACTCAGAGCCATAGGGTTGGTTGTGGAAGCACTGCCGTCAATACGGGGATAGGGAGAATCCAGCTCGTTAACCCCCATGTACATCAGGGTGGTATACGGCTGGATGATATGATTCATCGTATTGAGTCCCAGCGCATCCCACCGAACAGAATTGTATTTGCGGGAAATCTTGAAAGACGTATCAAGACCGGCATAGAAGATTCCCTGGTTGAAGGAGCCCAGATCCCCTGTCGGATCCATGTAAGCCGTGTAACCGCCTCCTAAGCGGGGGGTAATATTGAGGAATCCGGCAGTTTTGTAGGAACGCGACAATTCGTGGTAGGTATGGAAACGGAGGAAGCCGTCCGTTTGAAGCATGTGTTCCCAGAATTCACGGTTGGGATCGTTCTGCGGGAGTTGCTCCAGTCTGTCGCGTACGGTCATTCGCATCTCGGCCGGAACAACTTGGCGCATCAGGGCAAAGCTGGTTTGGCTTTCGTAGATGAAACGGCTGTTCATCAGGGAGCCGCGAATCCTGTCATAACTGATTTCCGAACGCTGATCCGTAATGTAAAAATCATTGATCGGCATACGTTGAAGCAACGTCAGCACGGATTGCTTGTCCGTCCTCTCCAGAGTCAGCGTATTGTCGGGTTCCGAATTGGCTTCGAATAAATCCTGATAGAAATCTCTGAGCATGTATTGATCGCTCAGGACATTGATATTGGCCTTGGCCCTCCAGCGGGCGCCGGGATATTCTTCCAGAGACAGTTTCCACATCTGCTGGAGGGCAATGCGCCAGCGATTGTTGTCGACTCCCTTGCGCGGTTCGTCAGTCGGGCTGATCGAAGGATCCTGGTCGTATGCATAATAAACAGACAGTCCCTTCATATTCGAGGCTTCCTGTTCCAGCTTCAAGTCAACGATATCTTCCCCGATGGCCACCCCCCTGCGCGACCTGTAATCCAAATGAGACTGGAAGAGGTAATCGGCTGTCGGCCTCCCCTTCTCCACCCGCCGGTTCCCGGACAAAATACCGTAACGGTTCAGCATAAAAGCCCCCCAATAGGAACGAGCGCCCAATGAAGGCATGTAGCCCTCTCGGGGATTCAGGGAATGGGAAAAATAAGGGAAATAGAAAAAAGGAACGTTTTTGTAATTGAATGTCAGATGAGAAAAATTCAACCGGTCCTGGGGATAAATCCGAATGCGTTTGGCCGAAATCCATGTATCGGGATCCTGATCGTCTTCGGATGAAACGGAGGCGTCGAATCCTTCCAGATAATCCTCTCCTTTGTCGTTTTTGGCGTAACTGAATGTACCGCTGCGAAGAAGCATGCCGTTACTCTTGGCTTTGATGCCATCGGTCGTCAGCTCTTTTGTTTCATAGTTATACACCGCTTTTTCCGCGCGGGTCAAACTGCCGTCACGGTAAATAGACAAATCTCCCGTGAGGGTAACAGTCTTTTCAGTCGAATTCACAACAGCCTGATGCGCGTAGATTTCAATCTTATTGTCCGACGCCATATACACTGTCGGATTACCGACGAACGTGAGGGTATTGGCATCCCTATCTACGGTCGCGGTACCGTCGCACTGGATATCAACGTTTTCTGGAATATCAGGAGACATTCCGTCTCCATCGGCAAATTGCCCCATCAGCTGTTCGGACATCCCGGACACGGGATTTTCTTCCTTGGGACGGTCAAGGGACTTGTCTCCCAACAGAAGGGACGCGGCAGCCCCGACACGGTCGGACGATCCATTCTCGACAGCCCAGGTAGCAGCGATAAACGCCGCTATGCCGGATCCCATCAATAGAACTCCGATGTTTCGTTGAATCCCTCTCATGTACGACCTCTAGAAACACTTATTCCTCACTCGTTGACAAGACAATTTAACGAATACAGACGCGGAATGAAAACAAACGCCCGGCGGAAAATACCGCCGGGCGCCGGTCACAAAAGCGCGTTATTCCAGCAACTATCGGGACAATTCAGGAGAAACGATCAATCCCCAATCGCTCCGATTGCCGTCGCCGGCATCGTTCAGTTTGATTTCGAGGACTTTCACGTCCTTGACCGAAACCTTAACCGGAACGCTTTCCCCTTCCTTAAGGGTTTTACTCGTCAACAACGGCTTGCCGTCTCCGACAATTTCAAACACGACACTGCCGTCCTTGCTGCAAGGAACGCCAACGGTAGCGGAAAATTCATCCCACTTGCCATCCAAATGATAGACTAGGTCGCCAACGGCATGATTCATGATATAGTTTTTCACCGGACCACTCGAGAAGAAGGCATCCAGGCCGGATGTGCTGGGAGCCAGACGGTTCCAGAACGGGCCATGCCATCCGGACTTCGAAGAAGACGGTTTGTAATCCAGCAGGCTTACCTTCTTTTCAGAATCCGGGACACTGGAAAGATCTCCCTTAAAGGTGGGCTGCTTATTGGTAAGAACATCTTCCCACCTGGCAACCGACTTCATGACGGAGGTATCTCCGGCATACTGGGTTTTAATTTTTTCCAAGGCTTCGCGAGCCTTGTCGTTCTGCATGCGATCCCAGTAGGAAATCACTTCATTGAAAAGGACGAAGTCACGCAGGGAATCCGTCGCCAAGCCATCCTTATTCATCGTGGAAGGTATGGCAATCTGGGAGCGAGATCCATCGGCGTACTGAATGTAAATCGTTACATCGACATACCCCGTATGTCCGGGATAGTCGATATCCAAAGAAAACGAACCGTCTTCATCAGGGACATCCGCTACGGAATACGTGTCGTAATCATTATTGCCGGGAGGATTGAGACGCACGATCACGGCATAGGGAGGATTTTTGGGGTTCTCTTTGACGACACCTGAAAGCCGCATTCCGAAAGGAATGGGAGAAGCGTCCAGTTTGATGAAATCCCCGTTGGAATACCTGCGGCTCACGCCGAGGTCTCCTCCCGCATAACGGAAGGAAAGTCCGGTCTCATAACCGCGAAACAATGGGATGGAAGCCAGCATCATGGCATCCGTCGGAGCCAGGAACGTACCATTGCCTTCCTTGCGGAGTTCGTTGCCGTACACATGGTTACCGGACCCCATCAGAGACGTACCGTTCTCCTTTTTGGGATAGGAAGAATTTTCGCGAGTATGGGGAAGTCCGAACGAATGTCCCAATTCATGAGCCGTTCCTCCAATATAGATCGTAGCATTCCGGCCATAACTGGCCTTGTACCGTCCGCCGAAGTAATCCGTCCTCTTGAAATTCTTGGTATCCAGACCATCCTGGTCGCACGTCCACCCCGTACCGGAGGCGAATGAACCGCCTCCATAATACGGCCCAACTCCATCCGGGAGCTGGCAAACGACAAGAATATGGTTCTTATCTGCATCAATACCATTTTCCGCGAGTACTTTTTTGGCAGCTTCACGGGCCAGAGGCCCAGAGGAACGAACCGTTACTTTTTCCATGGGGACATCCACATGGGCTTCATACATTTTCAGTTTGCCATGGTCATCCAGGTCAAGGGCAAAAGTCAGTCCGGGGAAACCGTTGGCACGCATCTGATCGTAATAATATGCCTGAATGTTCTTCAGAATGCGGTCATAACGATCCTTGTAATGAGCCAAGGCGGGCCTGTCTTTGAAGGTAACGTACACGGCATAGAGCTTGCGGTCCGTCTTTGCCAGTTTTTTGTTATAATCAGAGATGATCTTCCATGCCTTGCCCGCATTTTCCCGATCCTTGTCGGTCACTTTCCAGAGAACGCCGAGACGATCCACCGGTTCATTGTTGTCGGCCACCTTAGCCGCCTGGGCTTCGCCAAGAGTAGCGTACTCTTTGGCAGACACGGGGAAACAGGCAATGCCTATCCCCATGCATAGCACGAAGGGAAGAAACTTAGAATAAATCATATTGAGAATTGATTCACGGACTAATACGTGTGAAACGCATGTGTTTTATCAAACAATCATTGACATCGTGATTAATATTTTCATCTTCCTCGCCGTAAGTGAGTTCTACAGTATAGATACCCGCGGCCAGGGGGACATCCAGCCCCGGAGTATAGAAGAAGTTTCCCCAGTCACCCTGGGTGTTCATATGGGGAAATACCAGGGAGCCGACCCGTTTGCCATTCAAGACCAGGCTCCGGAGGGCACAGGTATTGCCATCCTTGTAGTCCCCCGACCCATTGGAGAAAAAGGCATCCACACGGTAAACCCCGGACTGCCCCAGAATGACATCGTAAAAGTATGCATGCCGGGAACCGTCCATGCGCGACACCCAAACATCGTCTCCACTCAAACCGCACGGGCGCGTTTCCACACGGGCATTACCGGGAATGTATTCCCGGGGCTCATTGAGAAAAGATTCGCGATCATCCTTGGACACGGCCATCACCTGGTACTGATTGACAGCCGCCATCGGGTGAGGAACAAAAACAGTCTGCTCCGTCTGGGCAATCGGTATGCCGTTCCTATACACGCGGTAGTACCATGCATCCGGCACGGGTTCCCAGCGAAGTTCATTGCCTTCGTGAATCCACTGAGGAGACGGCAGATCGTATGAAACAGGAGACCAATTGATGCCATTGACCGAAGGATCTCCAGGCAACAGTTCAATTTCCACGATAAAATGTCCTTCCGCAGATTTTTCAATGACAGGAACTCCGGTTTTACCGTTAACCATGCATTTGCCAACCTGGCTTCCATGCCCAAGGAGGATCACGTCGATCGTAGCTTTCCGGTACTTCACCCCCATGAGGACATGCCTGCCGGCCCATTCCTTGGGCACGCATGGGGACAACATGAGAGAATCGTTCTCGCACCAGATGCCGAACAGACCTTTCAGGAATACGCCAAGGGTGCCGGCTATGCTCCACAACTGACGATCCGAACTTTGAACAAGTCCTTCATCGGTACCGTGAATAAGACTGATGTTTTCCTTGTTCGTCCCATTGATCAAGGAGGAACGAACGAGGCATGCCAGAGAAGCAGACATGGCATCCTCGTTTCCCAGACTGGCTGCCGTCTGGGCATAAAATCCTTCTAGAAACGGCCACATCGTACCGTTATGGTAATCCATGGCAGTCATAGTCTTCTGCGGATGGAAGCAGGGGACGCCCATCAAACAATGAGGCAATTCATACAGGAAGGAGGCAGCCTCCTCACCATCCACAATCCCGAACAACAGGCACAATAACGAACCCAGCGTATCTATCCGTTCGGATAAAACGGGATACCCCCTGCCGTACAGAAACTGCCCGTAAGCCGGACGGTGCGGAATGCGGAACATCGTCTCAATCGCTTTCCGGACGCGTTCCGCTGCCTTTTTCCAGTATCCGGCCTTGGATTGATCGCCAAGTTCCGCGTACATTTCCCCCAGAATCGCACGGCACCTGGCATGGAGAGCCATCGTGGACAATGAGCATGATTCGCCAATGTCGGCAGGAGTCATCCAATCCGGGTAACTCTGGGATCTCCAATCCAGAAAGGAGCTCTCTCCCCTGACGAGGCCGGAAAGTTCATCCACGACCAAAATGTCATGCAAGCAGGTACGGTCCAGTACTTTCGCAGACCATTCCAACCACTCGCGATCACCAGTAATCAAGTAAAGATCCCAAGCGGCAATCCCCCATGCCACACGGTCTGTCGAGATCGGCCACGATCCGCCCGTCCCCGTATCCTGCATGACTTCTCCGTGACTCACTCGGACTTTAAGAGACGCCATGCAGATATCCGGATCCACCATTCCCAACCCCAAGGTAGTCGCAAAAGAAACATCCCGAGTCCAAACACTTTTCCCCCAGGCGGCCCCTGTCAGCAAGACACCTTCATCACCACGGCTCTCCAAAAACTCACGGACAGCCAAATCATATGCGGCATTCAGTACAGGAATAGGTCCTTCGTAGGAGGCCAACTCCTTAACACCACCGGACATTTTCCAACTAGGCCTTTCCCGGTTGCCATACGACCATACTGTCCCATCGTCGGCAACAACGGCTTCCCGCCCATTCCTCTGAACAACCCTGTTGGGAAAAACAAGGAATTCCTCACTTCTGAATATGGGAGTTTCACAACTGGACATAATGTTACCCTCTTTAGCTTATTTAGAAAATTACATGTTAACATCCCATCCGAGGGATGTCTGCACTTTTTTCATGATAGACAACAATCGAAGCTGTCGTGCAACAAAAAAACTCCGCCACTATGACAAGGGCGGAGCCAAAATTGACCACAAACGACAATGGAACAACGGAAGTTATTTCTGATCGTTCAGATAAGGAGATTTGTAGGGTTCCTCTCTTTTGGGCTCGGACGATTCGGGAACAGGGGGCGAAGCGGGTTCCGAGGCAGGAGGGACAACCGTTTTTTTGTCTTCGACAGATTTGGCGCTCTGTTCCGCATTGAACAGCTCGTCTTCAAATTCGCTCTTGGCTTTCTTGAACTCACCCAGACTCTTGCCAAGTCCGCGAGCCAGTTCCGGAAGCTTCTTGGCTCCGAATAACAGGAACACAATCACGAGAATGGCAATCAGTTCCGGTGTTCCTAATCCTCCCAGTAATGCTAACATAGTACCCATGTGTACGGATTCGATATCAGGATTCTTTCAGGAAGACAATCCTCAATTCTTCTTGTCCCCGTCATGCGATTGTTACAAAGAGTGAATCCAACTTGACTCCCTTTCCTGGCAGCCAGATAGGTAAGCAGAAAAATACACCCCTCACAATTGTGACAAAAACCAACAACGCGATAATGATTAGTAAAATACATATCATATTCTCGACATTCATGTTTTTCCCTATATTATATAAAAAACACAAAAATCACCTTAGTCAAACTCCTTCAATCCGGAGTTCTCTTAAGAAGAGTTCAGGAGCAAAACCGGATTCTCCAGGAATCGGGTATTGCAAGAAATGGGGCTTCCATGTAATCTCCCGCGCATGTCCGATCTGCCGAAAGCGTACGAACCGCAAAACGTTGAAGAAAAATGGCAATCCCGTTGGGTGTCGGAAGACTGTTTCCATGCCGACCCCTCCTCCGCCAAGCCAGCCTATTCCATCGTTATCCCTCCCCCTAACGTCACGGGAGTTCTTCACTTGGGCCACGTCCTGAACAACACGATCCAGGATATTCTCGCCCGCCGCGCACGTCAGCAAGGCAAGGAAGTCCTTTGGCTTCCCGGTACGGACCACGCCGGTATCGCCACCCAGGTGAGAGTGGAAAAGGAACTCCGCAAGACGGAGGGCAAAACCCGCCACGATCTCGGACGCAAAGCCTTTCTGGACAAAGTCTGGGAATGGAAACAAAAGCACGGAGGCATCATCATCAACCAGCTCAAGAAGCTGGGATGCTCTCTCGACTGGGAACGCGAACGCTTCACGATGGACGAAGACTATACCCGCGCCGTCGGCAAGGTATTCATTGATCTTTTCAAGGAAGGACTCATCTATCGCGGTCGCCGCATGGTCAACTGGTGCCCAGTGTCCCTGACGGCTCTTTCCGATGAAGAAGTCATCATGAAGGAGCAGAACAGCAAGCTCTACACTATTTCCTACAAACTCGAAGACGGTTCCGGAGCTCTCCAGGTTGCAACGACCCGCCCGGAAACTATCATGGCCGACGTCGCCGTGGCCGTCAATCCGAAGGACCCGCGTTTCGCCCACCTGATCGGCAAAAAGGTCATGCGACCACTCCATGCCGCCCCTATCCCGGTCATTGCCGACGAACATGTCGAAATCGACTTCGGCACCGGTGCTCTCAAGATCACTCCGGCCCACGATAAGACCGACTTCGAAGTCGGACTGCGCAACAATCTCGAAATCATCGACATCCTCACCCCCGACGGCTTCATCAACTGTCCGGAATTCCCGGAACTTCACGGAATGGAACGCTTTGCCGCCCGCGACAAGGCAGCCGAGCTTTTGAAAGAAGCCGGCCTCATGGTGAAAGAGGAAGCCTATCAGAACAAAGTAGGTTTCTCGGAACGTGCCGACGTACCAATCGAACCGCGCCTGTCGATGCAGTGGTTCCTCAAGTATCCCTGCGTGAAGGAATCTGCCGATGCCGTCGCCAACGGGGATATCACGTTCCGTCCCGCCCGCTGGGCCAAAACTTACGCCCACTGGCTGGAAAACATTCAGGACTGGTGTATTTCCCGCCAGCTCTGGTGGGGACACCGTATCCCAGTCTGGTACCGCAAGGACAAAGCGGAAGCCCTCCGCAAAGCAGCGGCACTGGACGTTTCATCCTTGGAAGACGGTAGTATTTACGTGGGTACGGAACCTCCCTCCGATCCTGAAAACTGGGTACAGGACGACGATGTCATGGATACGTGGTTCTCGTCCTGGCTATGGCCGTTTGCCACCATGGATGATGAAACCCGCACAAAATTCTATCCGACGACCGACTTGGTAACAGGGCCGGACATTATTTTCTTCTGGGTGGCCCGCATGATCATGGCCGGATTCCGTTTTCAAGGCGAAAAGCCATTCTCCAACGTGTTCTTTACGTCCATTATCCGCGATTCCCTCGGTCGCAAAATGAGCAAATCCCTCGGCAACTCGCCCGATCCACTCGATCTCATGGCCAAATATGGAGCCGACGGTCTCCGCTTCGGACTCATGCGTATTGCTCCGACCGGCACCGATGTCCGCTTTGATGAAGTTCAGATCGAAGAAGGCCGCAATTTTGCCAACAAGTTGTACAACGCCGTTCGTTTCCGCCTCATGCAAGGCGATGCAGACACAAGCATCGCTCCCAAGTTTACCCCCGTGCACATTGATATCATCGGTAAACTCCGCCAACTTCATGCCGATGTAGAAAAGGCATTGACTGACTACGAATTTAACGCTCTGACGCAGTCTCTCTACCAATTCTTCTGGAGTGAATACTGTTCCCTGTTCCTGGAAGCTGTAAAACTCGATCTCCGCGACGGAGCCGATCCTGCCCTCAAGGCTGCCACACTGGTGACAATGGATACCGTGCTGAAGCACTACCTCGCCCTCCTGCATCCGGTTATGCCGCACATCACGGAGGAACTCTGGCAGTCTCTCGGTTTTGACAAGGTTCACAACGGCATGCCCCTGATGCAGACGCCCCTGCCGGATGCCGCCAAGCTTCTTGCCGGACTCTCCGACGATGCGCGTTCCAAGGCATGTGCCACGGCAACAGCCCTTTACGAATCAGCCAATCGCGCCCGCAACCTGAAGGCGGAATACAATCTGGCTACCAACAAAAATGTCGAATTCATCCTGAAGCCGGCAGCGGAAGCCTTTTCCTGTCCCGACCTTTTGAACCGCCTGGCTTTGCTTTCCGGCAGCAAGGGAGTTTCCTCTCAGGAAAATTACCAGGCACCAAAGGGAACGCCCGTTTCCCTGACCCCGCTAGGCGAGTTGTTCCTTCCGCTGGAAGGACTGATCGATGTCGAAGCAGAACGCGACCGCCTCACCAAGGAAATCGACAAGGTTGAAAAGGAAATCGCCAAGAGCAAAGGCAAGCTTGGCAATACCGGATTCGTGGACCGGGCTCCCGCCGAAGTTGTCGAACAGGAACGCCAGAGATTAAACGACTGGACGACCAAACTCGACCAGCTCAAAGGCATGCTTTCCGCCTTGTCCTAATCCCAATTCAGTATTTTCCCGGGAGCCGGTTGCCGTGATGGCATCCGGCTCTTTCGTTATCCGACCTGTTTGCGGAAAGCGACCAGACTTGCCGCAATGGAAATGAAAGCAATCCCGAACACGACAAGGAACTGATCCCACAATTCGGCCAGCCCCGCCCCTTCTAGGAAGATACGCTGCATAATCGTCATCCCGTAGCGCATTGGGTTCAAGAGGGTCAAATCCTGGAAGAATTCCGGCATACTCTCAATGGGGGTTGCAAACCCGGAGAGCATCACCATGGGAACAACCAAAAGGAATGTGCCGACTATCGCCTGCTGGAGCGATTTGGAATAGGACGAAATGCACAGTCCTATAGCCGCCGAGGTCATGATGAAAAGGAACATGGCCAGAGCCAAAAGCCAGTAAGATCCCTGAAAGGGTATCTTGAACCAATACAGGATGATGAGCAGCACGCAGGTACTCTGCACGCAACTGATCGCCATCGTCGCCAACCCTTTACCTAGGATAATTTCAGACGGACGGTAGGGAGCCACAAGCAACTGGTCGAAGGTTCCCTCTTCTCGTTCTCGGGCAATGGAGAGCGAGGAAGAAAGAACGGTATCCAACAGAGCCAGGACGGCAAGAAGACAAGGAATCATGAAGACACGAGTAATCATGTTGGGATTAAACCAGGCACGCGATTCAATCCGTACATTGGGAACGGCATTCTCTGTTTGCGGAAGATGTCGATAATTGAAAGCGGAAGCGATTTCCCGGGCATAGCTCAAGGCAATGCCGGCCGTATTGGAATTTCTGCCGTCGGCTATCATCTGGATGCTTCCGGTACGACCCTGTTCTACTTCACGGGCAAAATTCCTGGGAATCGTTACGGCAAGCACGATTTCCTTCCGTGCCATCAGTTCATCAAGTTCCCTGTTGGATGAAACGGTAGCGACGCGGTGGAAAATCCCCGATCCATCCAAATCGGCCGCATACATGCGCGACCATTGGCTGTGGTCAAGATCCTGCAAGGCATAAGGAACGGTATTAACATCCAGCGTCGCAGCATATCCGAAGAGACAAATCTGGATCACGGGAGGCACAATGACGGCCACCCGACTCTTCCCATCCCGGAGGACGGCAAGCAGTTCCTTGACAATCAAGGCAAGCTGGCGAGTGATGAAGTCGATCATTATTCCAGAGACTTTGGAGATTTCAGACGTGCCGTCAACCAGAGGACAAGGGAAAATACGACCAAGGCAATGCAGCCGCGATACACCAGAATAGGAATATCGCCAGCCAGAAACAAACTAACCATCATGGTCATGTAATATTTCGCCGGAATCACCCACGTGATAGCCTGGACAGCAAGAGGCATGTTCAGGATGTCGTACACGAATCCGCTCAGCATCAAAGCCGGCAGGAAGGTTCCCAAGATGGCCAACTGGCAAGATAGGAACTGGTTCTTCGTCGTGGTGGAAATGACAAGCCCCAGTCCCAACGCTACCACCAGATACAAGGCGGACACCCCAATTAATACCGGAAGGGAACCCCGGATCGGGATATGGAACACGTAGGCGGCGAACAACATGGAAATGGCAAAGCTGACCATACCGAGCAGAAAATTCGTCAATCCTTTGGCAATCAGAATTTCCCAGCTATGAACAGGAGTTGAAAAGAGCCCTTCCAGAGTCCCCCTTTCATATTCGCGGGCCATAACGAGAGCCGTCAACAGGGAACCGATCATAGTCATGATAATAACAATAACGCCGGGAACGAGATAGTAGTGGCTATCCACCGCCTCGTTGTAGCGCATGCGTGGCTCAATTGCGATACTTCCGGGAGCAACGCCAAGTTCGGACACAGCCCAGGAAGAAACAACGGAACGCAGGTAGTTGTTCATCAACTTAGCCTGATTGGCATTGGACCCATTAACGATGATTTGCACCGAGGCCGTGTGGTTGTTGACCAGATCTGCCTGAGTATCGCTGCGCATAGACACGATAGCATCCACACGGTGAAGGCGGAGGGCTTCCTCGGCTTCCTGAGACGAAAAAGTCTTCGTCACATGGAAGTAAGGAGACAGGGTCATGCGAGATTCCAAAGTACGGGATAAATCCGAACTCACGGGAGCATACCACGCTACACGGATATTGTTGACGTCCATGCTCAATCCATAGCCGAACAAAATCAACAATACGGCAGGTAAGACGACAGCGATGGCAATATTACCCGGGTCACGTGCAATCTGATGGAGTTCCTTGACGACGAGCGCCACTATCCTGCGAAGGGATGCGATCATGCTTCACCTCCTTCCGGTACTGCACGAACCCTCTCCCTCGTGATGGCCAGGAAGGCATCTTCCAGAGAAGGAGTGCCTCCGTCCTCTGCCACGGGAGCATGGGAACGGATGTCTTCCGGGCTGCCCTGAGCCAGGCAAATGCCGTCCATCATGATCACCATCTTGTCACAGTATTCGGCCTCCCCCAAAAAGTGGGTCGTAATGATCACGGTAACACCCTTGTCTGCCAAAGAGTTTATACGCAACCAAAATTCCCGGCGCGCTACGGGATCAGCTCCCGAAGTGGCTTCATCCAGAAACAGTATTTCCGGTCTATGCAACAAAGCACAGGCCATGCTGAGACGCTGCTTGTATCCTCCTGGCAACAAAGAAGACGGTGTATCCAGAAAACGGGTAAGACCGAATTCATCAATCATGTCGTTTACGGCCCGTTTTTTCTCAGTACCGCGCATGCCGTACGCACCCGCGAAAAAGTTCAGGTTCTGCCGGACAGTAAGATTCCCGTATTGGGAAAATTTCTGGGCAACATAGCCGATTTTTCGACGGGCAACGGGAGCCGCCGTCCTGAGATCGACACCGGCAACATTCAACACACCGCTGCTAGCCGGCAACAAACCGCAGAGCATGCGGAACGTCGTACTTTTCCCAGCCCCGTTGGGCCCCAGCAAACCGAAAATCTCTCCTTGCGCCACGCTGAAATTCACATGATCGACAGCAACGAAACTGCCAAACCGACGGACAAGATCTTTGACGGAAATAACCGTATCTCCCGGATTACCAGAAACAACCCATCCTTCTTCCCCGGTTCCCCAGTCCATGTGCAACCCTTTTTTCCCAGATGCCAGATGGCTGAACAATAGCGTCATGAAGCCGTCGGAATAATCCGGGGAAGCCGGACGAAGGTCATAAGACTCCAAGCGGGCAAAATCCTCGGAAGAAGGATCCATCACCACACGGACACAATCACCAAGAGGAGTGGAGTTGATAACGGTAGGAATCATGGCCAGCTCACTCTGGATACGGCGCACTTTTTCTCCTTGGGGCACGGAAATAGAAAATGTTTTGCCAGCCGCCAAAGCCGTCACTTCGGATGGAGGACAATCGCAAAGCAACCGCCCCTCGTAGAGAATCATACTTCTCTTGCAGTAGGAGGCCTCGTCCATGTAGGATGTACTGACGAGCACACTAAGACCCTCGTCACGAGCAAGCTGCTTCAGAATTCCCCAGAGTTCCAGACGGGAAAGAGGATCGACACCGACGGTAGGCTCATCCAGCAGCAAAAGTTCCGGAGACGATATCAGGCAGCAACATAGTCCCAGTTTCTGCTTCATACCTCCTGACAATTTACCGGCAAGCCTCCCTGTAAAGCGTTGCAGGGAAGACATGTGGAGAAGACTCGAAAATTTTTCCTCCCGTTTCCGGGAATGAACTCCGTGCAGGCGAGCATAGAGCAACATATTCTCCATCACCGTCAAATCTTCATAGAGACCGAATTTTTGAGGCATGTAACCTATCTGTTTCTGGATCATGGAGGCCTGGGCCCCCGTATCGAACCCCAGGGTGGAAATACTCCCGGAAGAGGGTTTCATCAAGCCTGTCGCCAGACGAATCAACGTCGTCTTCCCGGCTCCGTCGGGGCCAAGCAATCCAATGATCTCCCCCTTTCCAACACGAAAGGAAACATCCTTAAGGGCATCGAAGTCCCTGCCGGCTGAATCCTTGAAGATTTTGCCGACCTGTCGACAGTCGATGCACCATTCTCCTATCATGTCCGTATCACGACACGCGGATGACAACCGTAGCCGGAGCCCCCAGACGGAAGCAATTATCCGGATCTTGTACGATAATACGTACTTCGTACACCAAAGCCGTCCTCAATTCCGGAGTTTCCACATTTTTCGGGGTAAACTCGGCTACGGAAGAAATAAAACCGATCGTCCCTTTGAATTCGCGTCCGGGGAAACTATCATTCGTCACCACGGCATTCATTCCCGGGCGGACTTGACCGAGTTGCTCTTCGGTCAGGTAAGCGCGGATCCATTTGACATCCATAATGGACAGATTAAAGACAGGCTTCTGGGGAGAGACCATATCACCGGGTTCCAGGATTCTGTTCCGTACGACGGCATCGCATGGTGCGTACAGCACGGCATCATCCAGCCGCTGCTGTCGGATAGCGCATTCGGCATCTGCCCGTTTCCATTCCGCTTCGGCCTGGAGGATGTCTTCTTCGCGGGAGCCGGCCAGGAGAAGATCCAGTTCCTTCTGCTTCACCTCTACATAGGCAGCGGATACAGACTCCATGGCAATCGCATCGTCAGCCTGCTGGACAGAGACCGATTGCTTCTTCGACAAAGGGATCATGCGGTCACGACGGATTCGGGCATTCTCCCAGGCAGCTTTGGCAGCCTCCACGGCAGCACGAGCACGGGCGACGTCCTCCTTGCGGGGGCCGTTTTTCACCTTTTGGTAATTTTGCCAGGCAGCAGCGGCAGCAAGGCGAGCAACATCCAGATCCTGCTTGAGACGGACCGTTTCCAACTCCGCCAATTTCCGGCCTTTTTCTACAATTTGCCCCTCATCGACATAAACAGCCGCCAAGCGTTCCGAAACCAGGAATGCGGAAGCCACCTGCCTCAAATCTACATTACCGTACAAGGTAACATCTTGCGAAGGAGGTTCCCTGCGATCTTTCCAAAAAACATACCCGCCTGCGACAAGCACGATAAGCAGGAACAAGGCAACAATCAGTTTTTTTAACATATTTCAATCAAAAAAGGCTATAGGTAAAGACAGTGCTGCCTGGAGATCGTTCAGGATGGGAAGCATTTCCAAGCATTTCCTTACACATACTCTTTTTATGATTGCGGGGAAATAGAAAAAGCCGTTTCGCGCAATTTGCGAAACGGCTCCGATAAACCGAGTAATCGGGAAACCCCGACAGACCCCATCAGTTGGCGGACTTAACCTGAACGGCGTCCTTACCGATGCGGCTGCGAAGATAGTTCAACTTGGCACGGCGTACCTTGCCACGGTTGACGACTTCGATCTTGGCGACCTTGGGGGTATGAAGAGGGAACACGCGTTCCACACCTTCTCCGTAGGAAATCTTGCGAACGGTATAGGCAGCGTTGATACCGGCTCCGTGCCGGGAAATCACGATACCCTGGAAAATCTGGATACGTTCCTTGCCGCCTTCGATCACGCGAGTGTGAACCTTAACGGTGTCGCCCACGTTAAACTGTGCCACGTCGGACTTGATTTGCTCTTGTTCGATCTTGTTGATAATGTTCATCTTGCGTTCTCCAAAGTTTGAGTTGATCCAATAGGAAATCTGTCGGGACGCAGAATATGCATCAACCATTCCGGAATTGCAACCCAAATTCGGCGAGCAGATCATTTTTTTCGTCATCAAGGTTCCAAGTACCACATAATAATCGATTTACCGGAAACATTCGCCAGATTTACAGGAAAATACCGAATGCCTATTCGCTCTTGAGCGAAAGCTCGTACACAATTTTTTTCTTTCCTGCTTCCCTTTTAGTGAAAAAACGTATTTACTTGCTTCGTACCAGAGGCGCATGCCCGCTGGGCTGGAGCCTTATAACCAAATATTCACCGATATGATTCAGCAAATCGACCACATCGGCATCGCAGTTAAGAGCCTTGATGCCACCATTCCGTACTATCGTGATGCCCTCGGCCTGGGAGAACCCCACATTGAAGAAGTCACAACCCAGAAAGTCCGCGTTGCCATGTTTGACGTAGCGGGCGTTCACATCGAACTGCTGGAACCCACCTCCCCCGAAAGCGCTATCGCCAAGGCCATTGAAAAGAAGGGTGAAGGTCTCCATCACATTGCATTCAAGACAAACGACGTCACCACCGACCTGCAAAAGGCGGCTGATGCCAGTATCCAACTCATCAATGCAACCCCCGTTCCCGGTGCACATAATACGCAGGTGGCTTTCCTGCATCCCAAGTCAACCTTCAGCGTGCTGACCGAACTCTGCCAGCACCCCGGCAACTGCTGCTGCGGAGAATAATCCGCCTCACAACCCCCAACTAGTAAAATCAACCAATGGCTATTGATCCCAAACTCCTTGCCGATCTGCAAGCCCGCCGCGAAAAAATCATTCTCAGCGGCGGCCAGGACAAGATCGACAAGAGACATGCTAATGGCGAAATGACGGCCCGCGACCGCATGGGCTACCTTTTTGAAGAAGGCACCTTTACGGAAATCGGCATGCATGCCCGCCACAACTGCCACAACTTCGGCATGGGCAAAAAGGAAATCCCCGGTGACGGCGTTGTTTCCGGTTTCGGCCTCGTCAACGGCCGTCCGGTGGCCTGCTCTGCCTCCGACTTCCTGGCTCAGGGCGGTTCCCTCGGGTACATGCACGCGATGAAGATTGTGGACGCGCAAAAGTATGCCCTCAAAGCCGGCATCCCGATGGTGACGGTCAATGACTCCGGAGGCGCCCGTCTTCAGGAAGGAGTTGCAGCCCTTTCCGGGTATGCCAACGTTTTCTACAACAACGTTCTTGCTTCCGGCGTCGTTCCCCAGGTTTCTCTGATCCTCGGACCATGCGCCGGCGGTGCGGCTTATTCCCCTGCTCTGACGGACTTCGTCATCATGCGCAATTCCGGAAATGCCGGTATGTACATCACCGGCCCCAAGGTCATTGAACAGGTCACGTATGAAAAATGCACGATGGACGATATCGGCTCCGCAGCCATCCACGCCTCCGTCTCCGGCAATGCCCACTTTGTCGCGGACAGCGATGCCCATGCCATCGACATCCTGAAGAGACTGCTCTCCTACCTGCCCTCCAACAATACGGAAGAACCGCCGCACAAGCTGGACACACCGCTCAACATGGCGGCTGATCCCGGCATGAACGAACTGATCCCCGAGGACAACAAGATTCCACTGGATGTGCTGCCTATCATTTCCCGTCTCGTTGACGACGGAGATTTCCTTGAAGTTCACAAGGATTTCGCCAAAAACGTCGTCGTGGGATTCGGCCGCATCTGTGGCGTCGTGGTCGGCATCATTGCCAACCAGCCCAACGTGAAAGCCGGATGCCTGGACATCGATTCGTCCGACAAGGCCGCCCGTTTCATCCGCTTCTGCAATGCTTTCAATACGCCGTTGGTCAACCTGGTGGACGTCCCCGGCTTCCTGCCCGGCAAGAATCAGGAACGCGGCGGCATCATCCGCCACGGAGCCAAAATGATCTTCGCCTACTCGCAGTCCACTGTGCCGAAGGTGACCCTCATCATGCGCAAGGCATACGGCGGCGCTTATATCGCCATGTGCTGCAAGGACCTCGGCGCTGACGTCGTCTTCGCCTGGCCGTCCGCTGAAATTGCTGTCATGGGAGCTGAAGGCGCCGTTCCCGTCCTGTACGGGCGCGAGCTCAAAGGCATTGAAGACCCTGCTGAAAAGGCCAAGCGTCAGGGAGAATTGCTCAACGAATACCGCGAAGCATTCTACAATCCCTATGCCGCTGCCGCCTTGGATCAAATCACGGAAGTCATCAATCCGGAAGAAACCCGTGCCAAAATCGCCTTTGCCCTGCGCACACTTCTCAACAAGAAAGAAGTGCGCCCGGCCAAGAAACACGGCAATATCCCCCTCTAATTCGCTGTCATGTTAAACGCCAATATCTTTCTTGCCTTGGTCCAGCGCCTTCAAATGGCTCTGGCAGAGCTGGAATATCAGATAGTGGGCATTATCGTCGTCATGTCCTGCCTGGGCTTCCTGGCTCTCGTTTTGGCTATTGTCTCCAAAGTGAACTCCAGTCAAAAGCCCCAGGAACAACCGGCACCGGCCGCAAGCGCCAAAACCGCCCCCGTTGCGGTTCAGCCTGCGGCACCTGCCGGAGACAGTCTGACGCCGGAAATGGTAGCGGTTATTTCCGCTGCGGTTGCAACTGCCCTTCAAGGCATGAGCCACCGTATCGTAGATATCAAGCAAACTTCCAATACTTATTCCCATACGGGACGTAACGAAATCTTTGCTTCACACCGCATTCGCCCCACCCGATAAACCAACCGTTTCTTCCCGTCCGGAAAGGCATCCCGCCAACCGGACGGGGAAAATACTCTAATTTTAATTACCAACCATTGCCGCGGCGCAAACCCAACCTCACCAACAATTATACGTGCCGCATCAACATCAACCTCACTCCAACACAATGAAAAAACTCCGTATTACCGTAGATGGTAAAGCATTTGACGTCAGCGTTGAAATTCTTGACGGCTCCTCCTGCTGCACCGCTCCTGTCTCCGCCCTCTCCTCTGCCGCTCCTGCCAAGGTTGCCGCTCCTGTTTCGGCCCCCGTTGCCGCTCCGGCACCTACTCCCGCCCCTGCAGCTGCTCCCGCCGCCGGAGCCGGCACCATCCCGAGTCCTCTGGCCGGACGTGTCGTCTCCCTCGACGTTGCCGTTGGAACAGCCGTCAAGGAAGGTGATCAGATCCTGACGCTGGAAGCTATGAAGATGAACACCAACATCTACGCCCCCTGCTCCGGAACACTGACTTCGTTCCAAGTCAGCGCCGGAGACACTGTTCAGGAAGGCCAGGCCCTTGCTATCATCGGCTAAGGACAACTGTTGTAACAACTGGCACGCGTAAAAAACGCTCGGAAAACCGGGGGCCAGTTCATCAAGTTATTCGACTTCACCTGTCATGATAGAATCAATCAACACTTTCCTCGAGGGGATGGGGATTTTCTCCCTGACCCTCCAGATGGTGGGCATGTGGGTCATCGCGGTAATCCTCCTCTATTTGGGGGTCGCAAAGCAGTACGAACCGTTATTGATGGTTCCAATCGCTTTCGGCGCGCTGATCGCCAACATTCCCGACAACGGGATGCTCATCACCAAGGTTAACAAGGAAATCGTGTCCGTCGAAGACGGCAAGATGACCCAGACAACCTACACCGATGTAGGCTTCCTCAGGCTTAATCTGGCTCCGTTGGATCAGCCTGTTTCCGAAAACAAACAAATCAGTTCTCAGGAAGAGGCAGCCAAGTACAAAGAAGCTATGACCACCCCCATGGTCGCCGCTCCCGTAGTCAAGGACGGACGGGAAGTTCCCGGTCAATACACCCTGACCGGTCAAAAAGGTCAGAACTACCTCGTTGCTTCCATCAGCGGCGGATTGTATGACTGGCTCGGCTTGGGGGTCAAAGCGGAAATCTTCCCGCCCATCATCTTCCTGGGCGTCGGAGCATTGACAGACTTCGGTCCCCTGCTGGCAGCGCCAAGAACACTCTTGCTCGGCGCCGCTGCCCAGGTAGGCGTGGCAGCCACCTTCTTTATGGCCTTGTTCATGGGCTTTTCCAAGCAGGAAGCGGCATCTATCGGCATCATCGGAGGAGCCGACGGTCCGACGTCCATCTTCCTGACCATGAAGCTTGCTCCGCACATCCTCGGTGCCGTGGCCGTGGCCGCCTATACATACATGTCCCTGGTGCCGCTGATCCAGCCACCGGTCATGAAGGCGCTCACTACAAAGGCCCAGCGCAAGATTCGCATGAAAAAGCTTCGAAACGTCAGCAAGTCGGAGAAGCTCTTCTTCGCCGTCATGGTGACCATTGTCACGATCCTGCTGATTCCGGACGCATCCCCGCTGATCGGCATGCTCATGCTCGGCAACTTTATGCGTGAATGCGGAGTGACGGAACGCCTGGTCAAGGCATCCCAGAATGAAATCATCAACATCATGACGATCTTCCTGGGCACCTCCGTCGGTCTGACCATGCAAGGAGAACGGTTCCTGCAGACGGAAACCATGCTCATCATCTGCCTCGGCATCGTCGCCTTCGTGGTTGCTACGGCCGGTGGCGTAATCGCCGCCCACATCATGAACCTGATCTGGCGCAAGAATCCGGTCAACCCTCTCATCGGCTCCGCCGGCGTTTCCGCCGTGCCGATGGCTGCCCGTGTCTCCCATAACGTCGGCCAGCAGGCGGATCCCTCCAATTACCTGCTGATGCACGCCATGGGCCCCAATGTCGCAGGCGTAATCGGAACCGCCGTCATCGCCGGTTACTACATCTCTACTCTCACCCGTTAACCTATTCCAGGTATCGGTGCTTTCTCAGCCTCGGCCCTGCCATGACCAACCCGTCCAACCGAACCGAACCAGCCCGTTCGACGCGCCGTTTCGGAATCTGGACAGTGCATGACTGGGCCGAGGCTTCTTCTACCAACGATTTGGCTCGCCACCTTCCACCGTGGCATATCGCCCGCTGCGAGTTCCAGCGTAACGGACGAGGACGTTTCAACCGGACTTGGTTCGGGTCTCCCGGCGGCCTGTGGGCCTCATTCAATCTTCCTTTGGAGCCCCAAGGCAGTATCCCTGTCCAATGGGGGCATCTTCCTCTTGTCGCCGGACTCGCCCTCTTGGATATTTTAGCCGGATACTCCATTCACGGAGCACGATTGCGCTGGCCCAACGACCTCCTGGTCGGTAAATCCAAATTAGCGGGTATCCTCGTCGAGAGGCCGGCTTCCGACATGGCTGTCGTCGGCATCGGCATCAACATATTCAATGATATCGCCGTGCTTAAGGGCAAAGTTCAGGATCCTCCCGCACGCCTTGCCGACCTCCTGGTCCCCTGCCCCGGCATCGACGACATCATGGAGTGCCTTGCCCATGCTCTCAAGGACGAATGGAACGTTTTTTCCACCACCGGACTATCAGGCCTGCTGCCCCGCCTCAATAAGGCATGGGGAGGCCGGACAGCCGTATCCGTCCTGACGGACGACGCCACGATCGAGGGTATTTTTGAAGGTATCACCGATGACGGATCCCCCGTTCTATTTCTTTCCGACGGCTCCCGAAAAACAATTCCGGCCATTTCCATTACACGCCTGACCGAAGTCTGAAAGACGCTAAAATCGTTTTTCTTTTTTTTTCGCTGGAACCCCACGTCTTTTATACTACAACCATTTTCACACACCAACATCATGACCTACAAAAAATTAACTCCTGAAGAAGCTGCTGCACTCATTGAACACGACGAAAACATCGGTTTGAGCGGATTTACCGCAGCCGGCGTTCCCAAGGCCACTACACGCGCCATCGCCGCCAAGGCAGAAGCTCTTCATGCCGAAGGGAAACCGTTCAAAGTAAACATCTTTTCCGGAGCTTCCACCAGCGGTTCCACCGACGGAGCCCTGGCCCGGGCCAATGCAATCGGACATAGAACACCCTACCAGTCCAGCCCCGACCTCCGCAAGCGTATCAACTCGGAAGACGTGCAGTACAACGACATGCATCTCTCCCACACCGCCATGTACATGCGTTACGGACACATCCCCGCCGTCAAAACCGCGATCATCGAAGTTGCAGACATCACGGAAGACGGTGAAGTCACCCTGACCACCGGCGTCGGCAACACGCCAACCTACTGCCTCCTGGCCGAGCGCATCATTGTGGAACGCAACGCCTACATGCCCAAGGAAATGATCGGCATGCACGACATCTACATGCCCGAAGAGCTGCCCAACCGCAAACCCATCCCCCTCACCAGTCCTTCCCATCGCATCGGTACAACCACTCTCAAGATTGATCCGGCCAAAGTCGTCGGTATCGTAGAAACGAATGAACCCAACGGTATCGCCCCCTTCAAACCCGGCGATCCCATCACCGATAAAATCGGAGAAAATGTTGCCGAATTCCTTTCCGCCGAATTCAAGGCTGGCCGCATTCCCTCCGGTTTCCTGCCCATTCAGTCCGGCGTCGGCAACATCGCCAATGCCGTCCTCGGCGCACTGGGACGCGATGAAAGCATCCCTCCTTTCCAGATGTATACGGAAGTCATTCAGGACTCCGTCATCAAGCTCATGGACGAAGGCCGCTGTTCTCTGGCAGCCGGTTGTTCCCTGACAGTCTCCGACGACCAGCTTGACCACATGCTCAAGAACCTCGACTTCTATAAGCAGCACGTCATCCTTCGCCCGCAGGAAATCTCCAACAATCCCGAAATTGTCCGCCGTCTCGGCCTGATCTGCATCAATACCGCCATCGAAGTCGACATTTTCGGCAACGTCAATTCCACCCACTTCTACGGCCGCCAGATGATGAATGGCATCGGAGGATCCGGAGATTTCGCCCGCAACGGATTCCTGACAATCTTCACCTGCCCGTCCGTCGCCAAAGGGGGAGCCATCTCCTCCATTGTCCCGATGGTCTCCCACCACGACCATACCGAACATGATGTCGACATCATCGTGACGGAACTCGGCGTAGCCGACCTCCGTGGCAAATGCCCCCGCGAACGTGCGGAAGAAATCATCGAAAAATGCGTCCATCCGGATTACAAGCAACTCCTGCGCGATTACATCGCCCTCACGCCCGGGTTCCACACTCCCTGTAACGTTGCCAAGGCTCTGGAAATGCACAGCAAGTTCCTCGAAACAGGTGACATGCGCAACGCCAGCTTCAAGGACTAATCCCGTACGGTAAAAACCGTCCCTCCGGAAGCCGTTTTCCTATCACAAGGAAGACGGCTTCCGCTTTTTTACCGCCCGAACGGTTCGGACAGCCGGCATGCATCTGTGGAACGCCAGTTATCCTGATACATACCGGCCTGGCACCGGGTTTCTTGACGGATGGCTGGCTCCAGGCTACAATCCGCCACCCCATGAGTAAACTAGCCTCCTATTTTCTCGCCACCCGACCCAAAACGCTCACGGCAGCCGTCATCCCCGTCTGGGCCGGCTGCATGGTCGTCTGGCGCATGACTGGAAGCTGGGATGTCCGGCTGGCTCTCTTCACGGTGCTCAGTACGCTCTGCCTCCAGATTGCCTGCAACCTGTTCAATGATGCCATTGATCACGACAAACAGGCCGATACCTCCCGCCGGACGGGACCAAAGCGCATGACGGCTTCCGGCAGCCTGACTCGGAACCAGGTTCTTGGAGGAGCCATCGCATTCCTTCTCATGGCCTGTCTGTTTGCCTTCCCTCTCATTGACTTGCGCGGGTGGCCCATCCTCGCTATCGGCATTCCTTCTCTCTTCTTCACCTACGGATACACGGGAGGTCCCTATCCTCTGGCCTACAACGGACTGGGGGAGATCTTCGTCATTCTCTTTTTCGGTTTCGTGGCCGTCATGGGAACCATCCTCGTCCAGATCGGCACCGGACTCATGGTGCCAGGAACGACAGAACTACTGACACTCAAGGTGTATCACGCCGGTTTTGTAATCGGCATCCAGTGCGGACTCCTGGCTGCCGTCATGATTTCCATCAACAATCTGCGTGACCGCAAGGAAGACGCAACCACTGGCAAGAAGACGCTGGCAGTACGTCTCGGTTCCGCCAGAGCCCGTGGAATGACGATTTCCTTCATCGTTGCCGCCTACATCACACTGCCGACTTCATTCCGTGCCTTGGGACTTTCCATCGGCGACCTTTGGTGGAAGTGGATTCCCGCCTTTCTCCTGGCCGGTTTATTAATTCTGAAAATAAGAAGAACACCGGAGAATGCCAAGCTCAACAAAGTTCTTGCCCTATCCTCGGCGCACCTTATCGTCTACCTCCTGACTTATACGCTAAGCTGACGACAAAGGAAGCAAGCCGATCCGGAGAATCTCCCTCTCCCCACAAAACCGGTTTTTTACGGAATCTCTGAAAGAATGCGCTCTTCGACGGCGTATCCTTGGTGTATTCCAATCATTTTTGTCCATGCTACGTTTGTTCTCCCTCTGCCTGTTATCCACCGTCCTTTTTTCATGTACTCAAAGCCATACAGGCGAAATCCCCGTTGGCAAAATCATGACCATTCAGGAAGGTACGGTTGTCAAGGTCAAGGAAATCATGCTGGATGTGGAAAACGAAGGTACCGGCGCTTTTGCCGGTATGGCAGCCAGCACGGCTGAAGCAATCTCCCCCGGCTTTCTCGCCCAGGGTACTACGAAAATAGCATCGGCCACAGGTTCCCTGATGGATAGTAATGTCGAAGTTGAGCGTTACGTCAAAGTCCGCATCCTCATGGACAACACCAACGAACTGGTGGAAATCATCCAGAAAGCACGACCGGGACTTCAATTCAGGGTTGGTCAGAAAGCCATCATCACCAAGGGCAGTACTCCGGGCAATGTCTGGCCCGATTAACCCCGTTCTTTTTTTATCTCGGACGCCTTTCATCACCATTCCCATTGTCCAGGTTCTTCCCGGGAAAAAGGCTATCCCTCTTCATCAGAGAAACAGCCTTCTTCTTAGTGGGAAGCGATAGGCCAACCCGCCGGCATCAATCCTTCTTGCCTGTCCGGGAGGCCTTCTGTTTTTGACGCATTTTGCGAAGTCCGTTCATGGCATCTTCAACGGATTCCAGAGAATAAAAACTCTTGGTCCTGACCCCGCGGCAAGTTCGGACCAAGGCTTTCCTTTCAACCAGAACTCCGCGAACGGTCAATCGGTACAAGACACTCCTTGTTACCCCGAGATACTGAGAAGCCTCCTTGGTCGTCAACCAGCCGCCGGGTATCTTTTTACAAATCGGAGGCCGGCGTTCAAAAAGCTTCAGGAAGCTCGGCTTGTCCCAATAGCAGGTTAAAGTACCCCTTTCGGACGGTATTACGACAAACGGGATTCCTTTGCGGCGCAGGAGTTGGCGAGTCCCCGACATGCTGCAGCGCAGCAGCAGGGCAGCATCGTGCGTCGTAATTCCTCCGCCTTGGATTTTCTTGTTCGACTTGCCGACAGAAGGTTTACCTCCGATCTGGGAATCAAGAATACTCTTCGGATAGGAAAGCCCGGGATGATCGATTAATGTAATAATACGGTTGTTTACAAATATGTGGATAGACATTATCTTTTTTCTTTCTTGTTCATTATTATCAATTTCATACTACTATTTGGTATGATTCTTGTTTACTTGTTATTTGCCTTTTTTAGGAGTTTATTATGTATTCTGATTTTTAGGTATTTGCGAATTTCTGTATATCGTTCGCAATGACTCAAATATGCACGAATTCGTGATCCCCGCAAGTTTTTTATTTGGATAATCTGTGTTTCACATTCTATTTTTTGGCCTAGAAGGGTAATACATGCCGCATGCAAGCAGACGAGAAAGAGTTCATCAAGCACTGGATCAAAACGACCCCGGGCATGTCTCGTAAATTACTGAGTAGCATATGTCAAGTGAGCAAGAGAACATTGGACAACTGGCTCACCGGAACCACCCCCATCCCTCCCGCCCGACTCGCCTTTTTGAAAACTGTCATACAGTTCCACGAGATCCAAAAAAAAAATACTTTTTCCTCTTGCCCACCTCTCTACACACTGGAAATCACGTTCTCCCAACACGATTATTACGCCATTATCAACAGAGCGGCTCGTCACCAGAGCACACCCAGTTCATGGATCCGCGAACAAATACGCATTATATTGAGAGTGAAAGACTAACACTTCAACACATCTTGTCCCGCGAGAAATATTCCAGGTGAACACGCCTCAGCGGCCCTCATGTCCATCCGTCACCCCTTCCGGCTCCATTTCTTCGCCAGGAAAGCACAGACCATCAGCTGCATCTGATGGAATACCATCAAAGGCAACACCAGCACGCCGATCTGCGAACCGGCAAAAATGACATTCATCATGGGAATACCCGTTGCCAGGCTTTTCTTGGAACCGCAAAAAATGATGGCAATGCGGTCTTCCCGGTTGAACCGCAATCGCCGGGCCAGCCAGGCCGTCAGCAGAAGAGTCAGGGTCAACACCGTTGCACAGGAAACGACAACTCCGCCCAGGGACATGAGCGGAACACTCTTCCACACGCCCTGCACCATCGCATGGCTGAAAGCGGAATAGACAACGAGCCAGATTGTACTCTGATCCGTCCACGAAGTCACATTGCGGTGCTCCCTCACCCAGGTACCAATCCACCTCTGGACGATTTGCCCGGCTACGAACGGAGCCAGAATAATCAGGCAAATATTCGCGAATGTATCCGCATTCAACCCTCCCGCCTGGCCGGAGACCGTCACAAACATCCCTACAAGCAACGGCGTAAGGAACACACCAAGAAGGCTTGATACCGACGCGGCACACACGGCGGCGGCCACATTCCCTCCCGCTATCGAGGTAAAGGCAATACTCGACTGCACCGTGGAAGGCAGCATGCACACGTAAAGCATCCCCATCACCAGCTCGGGCGTCATCCACAAGGAGAACAACGGACTCAGCATCAAACCCAGCGCGGGAATCATCACGAAAGTACTGAAGGCCACCAGTCCCTGCAGGCGCCAATGCATCAACCCGTCCCGGACAGCTCGCCGCGACAGTTTGGCTCCGTACAGGAAGAACAGCAGCATCACCGCCGCGTCACTCACGTGTTCCATAGCCACTGCCCATTCCCCCCGGCACGGAAGGACGACGGAAAGCAGCACACTCAGTAGAAGGCCCGTCGTAAAACGGTCCAGGGAAGTCAGCAAACGTTTCAACAAATTCATGGGCAACGGCGGCTAAATCACAGGAATTGACGGTCAGAAAGTTTTGGAACGGCAATTGTTCCCGTTCGACATCCGGCGGATTCACAGGGGCTGCGCCGCCGGGCCGGATAGTAACCGCCACGCTCCCCTTTGTCGACACGTTTACAGGCTAAAATAGGTCTTCTCTTCTTCCCGGCAGCCTGTTGCCCCGCATGAATGGGAGCACGTGTTCCACAGTATGCCTATAAGAGTGAATCATCCGGAGGGGAATCCATTTCATACTTGTTGCCATAATAACAATTATTGACTCATTCTAAGCGCACTGCAAACATTAATAATTTTGCGGCAACATCAAAAAATAGAAAGAAAAGTATGTCTCCTCATACAACCAATAATATGTCGGACGCCGGAACTCCGGGCAATTTCTCCAACGAAGAAATCACCCTCTCCGCCACCCCGGATTTCATTCAGTTCGACTCGGACGGCGGCGGCAAGCGCATCCAGGTCTCAACCAACGCCAGATACTTCAAAATCAATATGGAATCCGTGGAAACCTATCCATGGGCTACTCCCGACACTACTGACGGAGAAGGTCCCGGGGGAAGTATCTACGTCCTCTGCGGGCTGAACGAAGGGGATGACCGGTACGGTACCTGGACAATCCAGGCCTACAATAATCCATCCGATTTCGATACGGAGAAGTCCGTCAAGAAAACAATAAGCATTCTGCAAGACGGCTCCCCAAGCAGCGACTCAAGCACGTCCCGGAGCGAGGAATGGGAATTCGGCAGTGACTCGTCTTCCAGCAATGACGGCCTGCCGGAAGAAGACGTAGACAGCAGCTCATCCCATGAAGAGCCCACATCGTCTATCGAGAAACCGGGCTTTACATCATCTTCCGCGGTTTCATCTTCCTGCTATTTATCCGACTCATCCTCCTCGGAAGAATCCTCCAGCAGCTCATCCAGCGTTCCGGAGTCTTCGTCTGAGTCTTCGTCTGAGTCTTCGTCTGAGTCTTCGTCTGAGTCTTCGGAATCTTCCGGCAGCAGTTCCTCCGAAGAAAGTTCCTTCTCTTCCGATGTTCCGTCGGACGGAGAACCGGACTGCCGTTCCGAGCAATGCCAGTTCCCGTGTGATGAAGAATGCACGGAAGGCAACGCCGACGTCGCTCAGGCTATCCCCATCAGCGACCCGGAAGAATTCGGCATGTGCGGAAGCACCCTCGTCATTGGCAATCCGGTCACCGGCGACGCTCCGCAATCACGTGCCCGTTCTGCCGGAATGAGAGCTGCCGGCAGAAACGTCAATGTCTACTGCGACGCCCCCATGGAAGCCAAGGCATCCTTCGACAACGATGGCAATATCACTCTCATGAACCCTTCCGGCACCATCATTCCCTTCCCCAGCCAGAAGGGAGGTGACGGCTCTTCAGGAGCTTCCGGAGGCACTTCCAGCACCAATTTCTCCCTCGTCCAATACATCGGTCCAAACGGCACCCCCATTCCCGCCGGAGAAGCAAAGACGGCCAATGTCGTCTCCAAGGACGGCTCGTCGAGGCAATTCGACCGGACGACCGGAAACATCATCTCCATGCGAACCGCCAAAGGCGCCGTCATCACCGCCGAACAGTACCGCAGCAAAAACGCCATCACCCGAGACAATGCAGGAAACATTTCCAGCATCTGGAATGACAAAAGCGGCATGCTCACCCTGAGCCAGACAAACAACAAGCTCACCGTCAACAAGTATGCCCCAAACCAAATTTCCTCGGACGCTTCCGGCGCCAAAGTTCCCTCCGGCTCTCCCATCCGCGAATACTCCTACGAAACCTTCATCGAGGGCAACGCCTCCGTCATGAAGATCGTCAACAAGGTAGCCGGACAACAGGAACGCGAAATCGAACGCCGCATTGAGGGGAACACCACCACCATCATTGTCGGCAAGGGTACCGAACGCATCGTCACTACCTACGAACGCAAGTTCCCGGCCCCCAGGACGATGGAGGAAATCAAGACGGTCACCAAGGGCCTCTCCGCCATGCCGTACTCCAAAGTCATGACACGCAAATACTATTCGGAGCTCGGCTGGCAAACCCTCAGTAGGACGGAAGGCTACGGCACGGGCGATGAAAGGACAACCACATGGATCTACAACGACAAGTGCCTCGTCCAGCAGGAGAAGCGCCCCGACGGCAGTTCCACCCAATACTCCTACGATGACAAGGGACGCGTCACTACGGAAATCTCCCCATGGGGAGGCACCGCATGCAGTAAAATCATCCGTACGACCTACGCCGACCAGCGCTTCAACGACCGCCGTCCCGCCTCCATCCGGACAATCATCCGCGATCCCTACAACTACGAACGGGAAATCAAAGCCATAACCTACACCTACGAAGACTCCGACCAGGTCAACCGGGTCACCACCAGCGTTGCCTCCGCCGGAGAAGACGCCCCTCGCGTCAGCATCGTCGAAACCTGGGGAGAAAACGCCCCCTGTTCCTATGCCAGCGGACGCGTGAAGATGGAACAGGCCACCGACGGCACCCAGACGTTCTACACCTATGAAGCTTCTCCGGACGCGGCCTATGCATGGAAAGTAACGGAGGAAACGCGCGTCAACAATGCCGCCGTCCCCGGCCGCAGCGAACGCACCGTCAAATGGATCTCCGCTGCCGCCACGGTCGCACGCAAGGAGGAATACGTCCACACGGGCGAAGGATGGAGTCTCGTCTCCACCGAAGACTACGAGTACGATGCCGAGCAGCGCCTGACGAAGACCACCCGCGGCAATGGCCGCGTCAGCACGACGGAATGGATGTGCTGCGGCCCCCGCCGACAGGTGGATGAAGACGGCGTCGTCACCGAGTTCGAGTACGACTCCGCACGCAAGCTGGTCGCCATCACCCGCTCCGCAACGGAAACCATGCCGGAAACGATCACGAGCTTCATCCGGGACGGACTCGGCAGAGCCATCACGACACGTATTGATGCCGGGCCGATGACCACCACCACATCCCGTACCTACGATATCCTCGGACGCCTGACGACGGAAACGGACGAACTGGGCCGCACCACCCGCTACTCCTATAGCAAGGATGACCTGACAATCACCAAAACGCTGCCTTCGGGAGCCACGGAAATCACGGTCAAAAACTCCGACGGAACTCTCCGTGAAGAGCGCGGTACCGGCCGCCGGGCCATTTCCTATTCGTATTATCCAAGCTCGGACGGAATAATCCAGGAAGTGTATGCCATGACGCCTTCAAGAGAATGCTTGAAGCGGACCGTGGTCAATACCTTCGGCGACACCACCAGGGAAGAATTGCCCACGACACAGGTCAACGTAACGCTGGACTCCGTCTACTCCTACAACGCCGCCGGGCAAATCGTCCAAACTCGGGTCGGCAGCATGGCCCCCACCCTGTACGAATACGATGACATGGGGACTCTGGCAAAGAAAACACTGGCTCTCGGCGACCAGCCGACAGTCCGGAATTCCGCCATCACGGAAACCTCTCGGCAGTACAAACTCATCGACGGTGAGGTTTACCGGGAAATGACGCAAGTCAGCTGGGATGCGGACGGAAACTCGTTGACGGAGGTTCAACGCGAGCTAATATCGCAAATGAGTCCAACTTTGGACAGCAAAGTAATCATGATCGATGCTCGTGGAAATTCTTCGGAAACATGGACGGAATTCTCCGCCCCGCGGAAGCGTACCCGCTTCTCCCGGATCCCGGCTTCCGACAACACCGCCTGTGAAATCATCAAGGATGGATTCCTCGCCGAAAGCACCGACTTCGCCGGAATCACAACCTCACAGAACAGGCAATACACCGCCAACGGCATTACCCACGTCGCATGCGATGGCAGGCACAATCTGACTGTCACCGATTACGACCTCGCCAAACGCGTCGTCAAAGTCGCGGATAGCGGCGGTTCCTCCACCACAACCGAGTATTCACGGCTCTTCGACCTGCCCGTCAAAATCACCGACACCCTCGGCAAAACCATCTGCTACGCCTACGACAATCGCGGTCACAAAATCGCGGAGTTCGGCACCGGCATTCAACCCGCTCGCTTCGACTACGACGATGCGGACAGGCTCACGTCCCTGACGACCTTCCGCGCCGCCGACGGCGATATCGTCACCAACCCCGCCGCCCGCTCCGACGGCGACACCACCACATGGACCTACCACAACGCCTCCGGCCTCGTCACCCGCAAGACCTACGCAGACGGCACCCATGAGGACTTCACCTACGACGCCCACAACCGCGCCGTCACGAAGACCGATGCCCGCGGTATTGTCACCACATGGGCCTACGCTCCGATGACCGGGCTCCTCACCGGAGTCTCCTTCAGCGATGCCACCCCGCCGCAGGGCTTCACCTGGAACCACCTCGGGCAAATGGTATCCGCCACCGACGCCTCCGGTACCCGCAGCTTCAGCTACAACACCTATGGCGCACTTGCCGCGAACAGCTTGAAGGATTTCCAGAACGTCGTTCACTCCGTCACGGAAACCTACGACTCCATCGGACGCAGCGCAGGATACACCTGCACCACGGGCAACACCGCCATCCAGCAGGTGTCATGGGCTTACGGCACGGATGCCCGCCTCTCCCAAACGGTCCTGATGCACAACGGACAGGAAAAAGCCTTCACCTACGGTTACCTCGACGGCACCCATCTGCTCCGGACGCAAACCATGCCCAACGGTCTGACCATGGAAAGGGACTTCGAAACGACCCGGGATCTGATCTCGGAAATCACCGTCAAACGAGGCAACGGCGCCGTTCTCACGTCGAAGGCACACACCTACGACGCCCTCGGCCGCCCCGGCACCCGGACCTTCACCCGCCATTCCACGACGCATACCGACTACATCGGGCACAACAGCCGCGATGAACTCGCCATCGCGGAATTCAACAGCAAACTGTTCCAATACTCCTACGACAACATTGGCAACAGGAAGCAGGCGCAGGAACCCGCCGGGACGACCGCCTACACGGCCAACCAACTCAACCAGTACTCGGCCATCACCGTCCCCGGCTCCGCCTTCCTACCCTTGCACGACAACTCGGGCAACCAGACGAAGATCAAGACGGGTACGGGCATCTGGACAGTCGCCTACAACGCGGAAAACCGCCCCGTGCTCTTCACCAGCGAGAACGGCAGCGTCACCGTCGCGTGCGAATACGACTACCAGGGCCGCCGCATCTGGAAGAAGGTCACCCGCAACGGCACCGTGACCCTCCATCACCAGTACCTCTACCGGGACTTCCTCCAGATCGCCGCCCTCGACCTGCTCAACAACCGCGAGGTTGTCCGCACGATCGCCTGGGATCCCCTCGAAGACGTAGCCACGCGCCCCCTGGCTCTCGTGCAAGGCGGCCAACTCTACACCTACGGCCTCGAACTCCCGAAGAACATCACCGAAGTGTACGACGAGTCGGGCAACCTGGTCACCAGCTACGACTACACCCCATTCGGCGCCGTCACCTCAACCGGTTCCCTCAACCAGCCCATCCAGTGGAGCAGCGAAATCTACGATGAAGAACTCGCCCTGGTCTACTACAACTACCGCCACTACAACCCGGCTGATGGAAGATGGATCGCAAGAGATAAATTGCAGGAAGTTTCTTCATACAATTTATATCGAATCCTGGACAACAGGTGTGTAGATCAATTTGATAGACTGGGGTTGGAGAATGGTGAAATACCGTTATCCACTCCAAGGACATCAAAAGACTGTAAGTCAGAAACGTATATATTCATTGGAGGTGCGTGGGATAGTTCAACTGGCGCAATGAAACAATGTTACAATAAAAACCGCGACCAAACACAAACCAACTCCTATTACCCATGGACCGTCAATGCCAAAGAAATGGCGAAGACGATTCAGGATTACCAAAAGAAATGCCCAAAGACGAAAATAATACTAGTTGGGCACAGTTATGGAGGAGATACAGCTATGGATATTGCTGAAGCCCTTGAAGGAACTGGGCAAAAAGTTACATTAGTAACATTAGATCCAGTCAGTTCATTCGATTCACATAACCTATCTTCAGGAAGACCCGAAAGTGTTGATTATTGGATTAACGCCTATGTAGGCAAAGGAGTATTTGATATGGCCGGAGTCGTACCTATTGCTGGTCAACTTGTTGCTGGCGTAGGGACCTTGATAACCGGAGGAGGACGAAACAATACAGTGGCTTCACTTGGAGGAAAATGGGGACATGAATCAGGAGCAGATGTAAATATCAAGTTCCCTTTTTACGGTAAAATTGATCACGGCTACGCTTCGTCTCTATTTTCGGAAATTGCTCCTCGACACACTAAATCAGCCCAACAATACCTCCAAGACTATATAAGACAATAATATGAAAATATTACTAGCAACATCTATCATAACATGTACACTCTTAACAGGATGTTGGTCGGTAAGAACACAAAAAGAGTTATTAATAACTGACGATTTGAATCAACCTGTTGAAAATGCGGAAATTTATATAATATGGCATGGTGCACCAATATTATTTGGCGAGACAGATGGAGAAAAGAGAGATAAAAAAGAAGTTCTATCATACTCATTCCGATCAAATAAAGATGGAATCATCCATACCGATTTCAAATTGGTTTGGCCAAGAGACTATAATTTCTTCATCACAAAAAAAGGGTATTACCCAACAGTTTTGCCTGTCAAGACAAAGCAAAAAAACATAACACTACTCAACAAGAAAAGAATAAATTGCAAAATAATTGACCAAAATCGTCGCATAACAACATTCTTCAACTCTTATATATCATTATCAGGAATAACTTATGAAGGATTCAGGCTAAAACACTTTTATGATTTCGCGAACAGAATGGACAAAATAGACCCATTAAATTTATCTCAAAATCTTAGCAAACAAAGAAATAAATACATTAAACTAGATAAATACAATTGCTATAATATCTACAAATCACAATCCGAAAGTGATGGCGTATTCATACAAAACGACCCTCAAAATGCTTATTTCATAAAAAACAAGCAATAATCATCCTACACATCTCTAACTAATTCGTCATTGTTTAATCCAAGGGCTACCTCTTCAAACCGAGGTAGCTCTTTTTGTGTTCCCATCAAATGACGCAAGTCAGTTGGGATGCGGACGGAAACTCGTTGACGGAGGTTCAACGCGAGCTAATATCGCAAATGAGTCCAACTTTGGACAGCAAAGTAATCATGATCGATGCTCGTGGAAATTCTTCGGAAACATGGACGGAATTCTCCGCCCCGCGGAAGCGTACCCGCTTCTCCCGGATCCCGGCTTCCGACAACACCGCCTGTGAAATCATCAAGGATGGATTCCTCGCCGAAAGCACCGACTTCGCCGGAATCACAACCTCACAGAACAGGCAATACACCGCCAACGGCATTACCCACGTCGCATGCGATGGCAGGCACAATCTGACTGTCACCGATTACGACCTCGCCAAACGCGTCGTCAAAGTCGCGGATAGCGGCGGTTCCTCCACCACAACCGAGTATTCACGGCTCTTCGACCTGCCCGTCAAAATCACCGACACCCTCGGCAAAACCATCTGCTACGCCTACGACAATCGCGGTCACAAAATCGCGGAGTTCGGCACCGGCATTCAACCCGCTCGCTTCGACTACGACGATGCGGACAGGCTCACGTCCCTGACGACCTTCCGCGCCGCCGACGGCGATATCGTCACCAACCCCGCCGCCCGCTCCGACGGCGACACCACCACATGGACCTACCACAACGCCTCCGGCCTCGTCACCCGCAAGACCTACGCAGACGGCACCCATGAGGACTTCACCTACGACGCCCACAACCGCGCCGTCACGAAGACCGATGCCCGCGGTATTGTCACCACATGGGCCTACGCTCCGATGACCGGGCTCCTCACCGGAGTCTCCTTCAGCGATGCCACCCCGCCGCAGGGCTTCACCTGGAACCACCTCGGGCAAATGGTATCCGCCACCGACGCCTCCGGGACGCATAGCTTCAGCGACAACGTTATTTTAATTCCAATAAACTATTTATATTAAATGAAAATATAAATTAAAATTTTCAACACAGCAAAAAAACATGACAAACACTAATTTACAAATATGGTTGCTTGGGGATAATTTTATCCCAAAACAATTAAGCAAAGATATAATAAAACAACTTGGAATTACATATTGCTCAAGAAAAAGCGACACAGATCACATTATGAATAATTATAATAATTTCGGATATGCGACAATTGACACAGGATTCAAACCAATCACTTTAGTAAAATCTTGTGATATCATAAAAAAATTAAATTCTCATTACGAATATCTAAAAAAAATGAATGTTTCGACAATACGCATTATATTAAATATTGATGAAATTAATCAGTCATCACTTACATTTGACCCTGAAGATATTGAACACATTGATAATATAAACGCAGAATTAATAACAACAGCACTAATTAGAGAAAAAAGCGAAAACGAATTTTCGTACCAAGATCTGCACACATCCGCAATCATGACTCTCTATGGAGAGAATTTCTTTCCTTCTGAAATCGATCATGTACTATCAAAAATATTTCACAAAGGAAAATCACATAATCCAAATGACATAAACATTAGAACACACAAACCATATGATTTTGGCTTTATAAGCTTTAAATTTTCCAAGGAGACATTCCCCTGGAATAAACTAATTGATTATATTGATTTGATCTGCGATAATCATGAACAAATACAATCTGCCGGAGTAGATGAAATATTCATCTATATCGACACTTTTGACTCTCCTCCGCATTACATTAAATGGGATCCTGAAGTAATCCATAAATTAGCATTAATGAAAATAGGGATCGGGTTGAGTTGTTATGGATATAAAAACACACCCCAGAAAACCATTTAACCTTGATGCCTCATAGCCTTCATAGCAATCGAAACACAATCCCTTGCTTATCGTTTTCCGGGATTGCCCCCCCTTAGGAGACATTCACCGCAACCGTCCCTCTTCACCAAATGCAACAACGTCAGATACGACCTGACCATCATCAAGCACTCAAAAAAGAAAACATAAGAAAATCAACAATAATAAGGTTTCATTAAAGGATATCTTTCATCACAATAATACAAAAAGACAGAGCGGAAAAGTAAAACATTGAATGACAAGCAAGATCTCGAATGACAAATCAAGGGACAAAAACATTGTTAAAATTCCATTTTCAAGAGCAATTGTAAAAAACCGAATAATTATATACTAAAATATGTTAATACCAATATTAATATCCATCATTCAATTATGTATTTTAGAAAGCACCGAAACAAAAGAAAAATCAATCAATATAATTATATCTGAAAAATCAAAATTCACTCACCCTGAATTTATAAAAACCAAAAAAACTCCTGATTACATGCCTTCCTTTATGTCATATAAAGGAAATGAAAAAGAAGCAAAAGAAAATCATTATAAAAAAAAACAGATATTCAACGGAATCATTCTCATAATAGGGATTAAAAGAAACGGAGAATACGAAATACTAGAAAGAAAAGAGCCATTTAAAATCGATAATATATTAGCAGATTTACTCTTCCACCCAAATAGTTCAAAATACTATCCACAAGGCAGCCCCGAAGATTTTAAATACAATCTCACTGGATGTGATAAAATAGAAATCATATTTGCCCCATGGCAAACAAAAACAAAAAATGTATATTCACGCACAATAAAAACAATACCAAAAAATGATATTTTTGTGTTTGTAGATGATATAGATAAAGAAAAAAACAGACAAACAATTAATAGAATTTATTAATAAAAAAATAAACACAAAAGGCTCATCGTTAAAACCATAGATATCATCGATATATAATTAGAATATCATCTTGCTTTGATCCACTGACTACTTCTATCATCTCCTTATCTCTTTTTATACTAAAATTAATCGGCAATTATGGAAACTAAAAAAACAACTAAACATCAAATACTTCCTTTAAAAGATCCATACAAATTACGATTCATCCGGAAATATGGAAATAAAATTGATTCATGTGATGAAGAAAACAAAACACTTCTGATCAATATTATTGAATGTGGATGTTCTACATCTAAGGAATTCCATGATTTATTCTATGCTCTCAATCATGGTTGGGATATTAATCGACAGGATGTTTATGGAAACACAGCTCTGGATCATGCAATAGACATGGGAAATCTGGACATCCTATACATTCTCTTGAAATACAATCCTTCGTATTTTTCTCTCCAAAAAGCAACAAAAACAATATTGCAAAATTATAGCAGAGATAATATTGAATATTGTAAAGCTATGATTCATCTAATTCATATCCTTGATGGCATATCAAAACAACAAAATCCAGACCTCATGAAATACGCTATTGAAGGATCGGCCTACCCAATGATCATACCCTTATTGAAAGCAGGGTATTCATTACCGGAAAATATGGAAAATCATGTTCCCATGTATTTATACGGCCATCATGAATTCGAGCGTTTCTTTCAATTCTATGCAAATGTTAATAAATGGGCGGATGAATTCGATTTTGCCGAAAACAGTCCTCTCTATGTAAAAGATGGAATATTAAAATCGCGACCCCAATATGCGCAATTATTAGTACCACATTTTTCTCGTAAATATAAAATACGAATCAAAAGAAATAACTATACATTGTCATACATGCATGCCATGGCAACAAATTCATTAGTCCGTATAAATCAATAAAATGCTGTTACAAAATGTAATATTGATTATATGAAATAACCCTATGTGAAAATTTTATCTTAACAAAACTTTAGAATAAACGATCAGAAAAGTAGCAATTAATATGAAATATGTATGGATCTATATCCTGATCATAATCAACATTATCTTGTTCTATGTATCTTACAATAGATTTAAAATAAGATCAAATTTTGAATACATGTTAGGATCTACAGAATTAATCGATGCAAAATTGTATGAGCAAGGTAATTTTTCAATCATCTTATCAAAAGGTAAAAATTACCAGCAAGAGAACACTGAATATTATAGAATTATTATTCATACAAAAGCAAACCCTGTTATCCCATTATCCGTATCGTTAGATTCAGACTACAATCCAATGCATTTTCTTATACCTCGAAAAGAGGAAACACGTGAAATGCTCGTAGACAAGAATGGCGACGGCATCATTGATGGCATATTAAACAATAATTCTCATTCATTTAAAAAATAATGATAAAAATACGCATTAACCCAAGAACAATAATCATAGGCTTATCAATCCTATTATGCACTCAAATCATATTTATCAGCTATAATATCTATTGTGTCGAAAAAAAATTGTCCAATAACGGATCCATCAAATTCACAGTGAAAAAGATCAAACACGATGACATCTTCTCCATTGATTGTTATACGAAAAAAATCCAATCTTTTCCATCACACTAAAAGACAGGAACTTGCTTGACATTACACTCAACGGTCACTACTACACCAGAAGCGACCTGGAGATACCTGGACACCAAAAATAATCTAACACCCTTTCCTATTGATTGTCTCTATTTTATAAACTATTTTCCATATTCCAATAGATTCAATAATGACAAGTTATAAAAAAATAATGTAAAAATGAAGACAAGAGAAAAAACAGTTTTTTATTTTTGGATCTTGAGCTTATTTTTATATTTCCCATTTTTTATTGCGATAAATAACATAGGATCTGACAAATCGATTCCCATATTATATACATTTTATATTATCACAAATTTTTCATTATTCCTATATTCTTTTTCCAAACGGCATTATTTCTACCGCAAGACAACAATAAAATTTAAATACATTTACTGGATTTCCTGTATTCTAAATTCAATAATTTTTATTTATTTTATCACTGCTATTCTATTGGTTCTATCGGGCATTAGCTAGAATCCGAATTGAATCAATAATCCGCAATGATGTCCTTTTCAAATCAACAAGATACGATAGTCATATCTACCCCTGAAATGAGATAGCATTATAATGCAAGATGAAAAATCATTCATTATGAAATTAAAATATATAACAGGTATATCCCATTAAATAAAATAACCTCATTTCATACACATATAATATGCAATATATTGACTCCAAATAACCCAATATATTTTTTAAGATTCATTCCGATCAATACTGAGTATTGTTTCATATCGAACCGGCAGGCAATTACAATTCAACATGTTGAAAGTTTTACTTTTCCTCACAATCTTCCTCTCCACAGAACAATCTTTGGAGATAAATAAGAATCTCAGCTCTTATGAGATCAGAAGGGCCGTCTCCGAAATCCGGATGGACGCGACAACTACACACGATGTATTCGAACAAATCAGGGTGTATGCTGAAACAGGTGACCCTGTTTCTCAATATAAAATGTGGCTTTTCAATGATGAAGGAACATTAATCCCTAAAAATCAACAAATGGCTCTTGCCTGGCTTACGCTTTCCGCAGAACAGGGGTACCCTCCCGCTATGTATCGTTTAGGAAGATATTGTCATGACAAGGGAAAAAACCAGGAAGCCTTTTTGTGGTTTCTGAAAGCAGCGCTTCTGGGAAACACGGATGCACAAGTGTGCACCGCGATTTGTTATCGCAGTAACACAGGAACATTTACAAATGACAAAATTGCCCAGCAATGGATGATAAAAGCCGCACACCAGGGTAATGCTCAGGCGCAGTATGATGTGGCAGTCGGTTATCAATCTGGAAAAGGGGGAAGTGAACTCAATATCGACAAGGCAATTTACTGGTATTCCAAGTCTGCAGATCAAAATTATCCTGACGCATGCACAACTTTAGGAGAATGTTATCTGAAGGGAATCGGAGTCGAAAAAAATCCACAAAAAGCACGCGAATTGTATCTCAAGGCTGCCGAACAAAACGACTCTCTCGCCATGTGCAATCTAGGAATTCTCTACTATCAAGGAATCTTCGAAAAAGTAAACCCGCAAGAAGCCGCCAAATGGTTTGAACAAGCCGCAAAACTTGGACACCCCGATGCCCAATTTGCCTTCGCCGCTCTACTGGAATCCGGAGAAGACGGTATCGAACAAGACCAGCCCCGAGCTTTCGAATTGTTTCAGAAAGCTGCAGATCAGGGCCATATCCAGGCTCAATTCCACCTGGCTACCTGCTATGCTTCGGGAAGCGGTACTTCGCAAGACAACGAAATGGCTTTTCGTTGGTATAAGAAGGCCGCAGATCAAGGATTCAGTGAAGCAGAATATATGACGGGAGTCTTCTACCTCGCAGGAAAGGGTGTAGAAAACAACCCTCAACTCGCCTTGGAGTACCTCACCAAAGCAGCTGCCCAGGACATGAAAAAGCACAGGAAACACTCGATAAAATCCGTGAAGAAGAAGCAGCGAACTCTGATCAACCATCTGCAACCCAAGATTCACCGGAACAACAAACTATGCACAAAGAAGATTAACTTCACCCCTCTTCGTCCACGCACAATATCCGTGCCATTCCCCGAATCAATGAATCGGACGCAACCGAGCCCTTGCAACAGGGGAATCGGGTTGCGTCCGGAAAGTATTGAGGCTAGCTCGCTCGCAGAAAGCCAGAAGAACAAGAGCTCCCCCTAGCCGTGTCAGCCGATGAAGCGTACAGCGTGTTTTTTGCTGAGACGGAGGATATCGCCTTCCTTCAGCTCAAGAGTGGCATTCGGGTCGGTGACCTTTTCATCGTTCACTTGAATGGCTCCGGGTATGAAGTGTTCTTTGCGGAGGACACCGTTGGACTTCTGCACGTTGAAGGACGTCTGGAAGACGTAAGCTACGAGCCCGATGGCATTCAATCCGGCAGGAAGAGCGGCGAGTGAAAGTTCCGGCAGTTCAGCAGCGGCAAGATCTCGCTTGGAAAAGCGTGTTTCCCAGTCGTTGCGTGCGGCATCCGCTGCCTCTGGGGAGTGGTAACGGGCAACGATCTTCCAGGCGAGAAGCTTCTTGGCTTCCATAGGGTGCAAGGAAGCATCGCGGTGCTCGCCAAGGAGGACGGTATAATAGCGATCCATCAGTTCATCGCTGACGCTCATCATCTTGCCGAACATGGTTTCAGCGGCTTCGTCAACGCCAACGTAATTGCCATAGGATTTGGACATTTTGCGAACGCCGTCAAGGCCTTCCAGCAAGGGAAGAGTCATGGCGATCTGGGGCAGCAAGCCTTCTTCCTTCTGCAGGTCGCGGCCGACGAGAATATTGAACAACTGGTCGGTGCCACCCAACTCGACATCGGCCTGGATCATGACGGAGTCCCAACCCTGCATCAGGGGATACTGCAATTCATGCAACCGTACTTCCTTGCCGCTATCCACGCGGGCGCGAAAGTCTTCCCGGGCCAGCATTTGCTGCATGGTTGCACGGGAATTCAGCTTGAGAACATCATCGTAGCTCATCTTGCGGAACCAGTCGCCGTTGTACACGATTTCGGTCTTGGCGCGATCGAGAATCTTAAAAGCCTGCTGGGTATAGGTTTCCGCATTGGCGAGAACCTGTTCGCGACTCAGGGGGGGGCGGGTTACGGATCGTCCTGTAGGATCGCCGATCATCGCCGTAAAGTCGCCGATCAACAGGATGGCCTGGTGGCCCAGTTGCTGGAACTGGCGGAGCTTTTCAATTGCCACCGTATGGCCGAGGTGGATGTCCGGAGCCGTCGGATCAACGCCCAGTTTTACTCTCAGAGGGCGCCCCAGAGAGAGGCGTTCCTTCAATTCTTCCCTTCCGATCACCTTGGCGGTGCCGGCCATCAGGAAATCCAATTGTTCATCAATGGTCATCGTTGGGAGTTAGACTGCCCGCGACGACTCCGGAGTTCAAGCCAGATTAACGCGAATATGCGCCATATCCCGCTCATTTCTCTTCGACAGCCCATTTCCGGTTGATCCAGCGGTTCATCCAAATAAGGAAAGTCCCCACCGCTATCAGAAGAAATCCCCCGCCTCCCCATAGAAGCCAGTTCGCCCGGAACCGGGCAGGAGCATTCCCGCCTTGGGCGGCAGCATCCCACCACTGCCATGCGGCAACGGGGTTCCACGTCACTCCGCTGAAGGGAATAAGGGAAAGGGTACCCATACGAGCCATGGCAGGAGCATAGCCCCCCATGGCTGCCGTACGAATCCAATACACACCGGATTCCTTGTCGCCGTGTTTCCAATCAAAAAGCCCCAATTCATATTGCCCCAGCGGAGAACGGAAACGATCCGCTGCGGCAAACAGAATTTCGCGAGCTTTTTTGACATCATCGTCACTAGCATTCTCGTCGTCCGCCAGCATGCGGGAGGCTTCGACAGCCGATAAAGGTTCCCCATAAGAAGCAGCCTGGATATAGTAGGCTCGCGCCTGGGGGATATCTTTTTCTCCCCCCTCGCCAGCCCTCATCATCCCGGCCAATTCGCGCAGGGCATAAGGGTTTTTGAGATTGGCAGCCTTGGAAAACCAATGACGCGCCTGGGCGAGATCGCGTTCCACGCCAATCGCGTTTTTGTAAGCGAGGGCGGTTTCCATCATGGCATCACCCTGCCCCTGCTCCGCCGCCTTGAGAAACCACCTGAAAGCTTCCCCTTCATTCCGCTCCGTCCCCAGGCCCTCACGATACATCCTGGCCAGCAAAACGGCCGCCATTTTGAACCCGAGTTTTGCCGACTTCTCCATCCACTGCAGGGCCAGTTTTTTATCTTCCGGCGTCCCCTCACCCTTGAAATGCATAATTCCGACCCAGAAAGCCGCCTCTCCGTCACCTCCGGCAGCACGAGCTTCCATATTCTTCCGGGATTCGGCATACCACTTGGCAGACAAAGCCTCATCCTTGTTTCCACCCAGCCCATTCCGGTACATAAAGGCCAGCTGGTACTGGGAATCCGCCTGGCCGGCCTGGGCAGCCTTTTCAAACCAGGCGCGGGCCTGTTCCAAATTTCTAGGATATGAAGGAGTCCCCCGGTACATCAACTTTCCCAATTCGACCATGGCTTCCGCATCGCCCTGATCCGCATGGCTCTGCAATGCCTGGACGTATTGTTCACAATACCGGCGGGAATCTGCTAGTTGGCCGGCAGCTTCCGCCTTCTTCCAGGCCTCCCGAAGCACGGCAGGAGAAGAGGATACCGGATCAAGCGTCGACAACGCCTCCAGGCCGGCAGCTTCATCTGCAAAAACAGGAAGGGCTGCCATAGACAGCCCTCCCACTCCGGCTATTACAAACCAAAGGTTCAGCAACTTCATACCGGATTGTAGAATATTGTGGATCGGAAATCAACGGTCTCCACCACGACTGCCACGGAAGCCACCATCACGGTTGCCACGGAATCCGCCTTCACGGCGTTCCCCGAAACCTCCTTCGCGACGGCCTCCAAAGCCTCCTTCGCGGTTGCCACGGAATCCGCCTTCACGGCGTTCTCCAAAGCCTCCTTCACGACGGCCTCCAAAGCTACTTTCGCGGCGAGCAAAAGGCCTGTCCGAACGTCCTTCAAAAGAATTATTTCTAGGTTTCCGTTCCGGAATTTCCTGATCGGAGAATCTCGTCTTCATTTCCGGAGACAATTCATACGTATCCTCGTCCAGATCAACTCCTTCAAAGTCTGCCGGATTAAATTCGTAGTTTTCGTCGCCATCATTGGTTTCCGAAGCACGGAACGTAAAGGGAGCCCCAGCACCCTGTTTGCGGGATGTTCCCTTATAAGCGGCCAATTCCTTTGCACCCAAATATTTGCGAGGACGCTTGGGATTGACTGAGGCAAGAGCCACTTCTGCCGGATCCATGAATTTCCAACTTCCCGGTTCCAAATCTCCTCCCCAGAGGGAACCGATACGCACGCGTACCAGTTTCCTGACACGCAATCCCAGGCAGGCGAACATCTGGCGGATCTGTCTCTTCAATCCCTGTTCCAGGACAATATATGCCCGGCGTGCAGATGCACGGCAGACATACTTGGCCTTGGCCTGGCCTTCCGCAATGCGAACGCCCTTCAGCAACTGCATCAGCACACTGTTGTCAAAGTTCTGATCCAAAGTCACCCAGTATTCCTTTTCCACTCCTTCGGAGGGATGGCTCAATTGCTGGACGAGTTCTCCATCATTAGTCATGATAAGCAAGCCTTCCGAATCGGCGTCAAGGCGTCCCACATAGTTCAAGTGGCGCAACTTGGGAGGCAGGAGATCATAAACCGTACCTTCCGCCCCCTGAGCCTCGCGGCTGCATACAAAACCACGCGGCTTGTTGAGCAGGACAACGGAATGTTCTTTGGGAACCATGTGGTGTCCGTCCAGTTTTACAAAATCTTCGGAGGAAACCCTTATGCCGGGCGTTTCAACAACCTGGCCATTCACTTCCACTCTACCTTCTACGATCAGCTGATCCGCTGCACGGCGGGAATCAACTCCGCATGATGCCAGAAACTTATTCAATCTGATTTTACCGGCATTGTCATCAGAGGCACCTACGGCCTCATTCATATCTTCATTCATATTATTTTATTATTGTCTATTTGGGAACCGCTTCACAGCGGCATCGCGCCACCGCCCTGTCACTAAGGAAAGAACGACGGCAATCTGTATGGTTCCTCCCGGACAATACCTCGCGGCGTCATCCGGGAGAAAAAAAGCCCCTCGGACAAACCAAGGGGCCTTTCCTTAAAGGAAATCTGTTAAAATCCCGCTCCTGCCAGGCAGGGACAGAGATGAGAAGACGGATCAGTCTTCGTGTTTGGTCTTGGGGAGACCGATGGGGCTCTGCCCCTTCTTCCACTGACCGCGTTCCTTCATCAGTTTAACGCGTTCAAATCTTTTGAGAACGGAGCGCTTGCCGCCCACAGTGCCGGTAGCTTTGAGACTGGAATGCTTGGACATAATCTTATGTGTGTAAAAAAGGTTCGCCTATCCGCTCATGCGGGGTGAGGGCGGAGCTTTATACACACCCGCCCTCACTTTGGCAATACCTATTTTAAAAAATTATAGAATCCAGTCCATAACGACCTTGCCGGAATTGCCGGAAGCCATTGCTTCGAAGCCTTTGGCAAAGTCCGTATACGGGATACGGTGAGTGATAATCGGGCTGATATCCATGCCGCCGCGAACCATCTTGCTCATCTTGTGCCAGGTTTCAAACATTTCACGGCCATAAATCCCTTTCAGCATCAATCCCTTGAAGATTATTTTATCCCAACTGACGGCAACCTGGTCGGGCATAATGCCAAGCAGAGACACCTTGGCGCCGTTACAAGCATTATCCAGAATATCGTTCAATCCGGAGGGATTGCCGCTCATTTCCAACCCGACATCGAAACCTTCTTCCATATCCAGCTCATTGCGCCAGACATCGGTTACTTTTTCGCGAGTTACATTGATAGCGCGCGTCGCCCCCAGGCGGAGAGCAATCTCCAAGCGGTAGTCATTGACGTCGGTGACGACAATGTTCTTGGCACCGGCATGCTTGCAAACTGCAGCAGCCAAGCTACCGATCAGGCCTGCCCCTGTAATCAGAACGTCTTCCCCGACGAGATCCCATGACAGGGCCGTATGAACGGCATTGCCAAGAGGATCGAAAATCGAAGCAATTTCCATCGGGATTTCCGCGGGAATACGATACACGTTTTCCTGAGGAATGCTGAGATATTCGGCAAAACAACCGGGACGGTTCACGCCTACCCCTTGGGTGTTGGGGCACAAATGGCGGCGTCCGGCCTTGCAATTGCGGCATGTTCCGCAAACGATATGGCCTTCGCCGGAAACGATTTCCCCGGGCTTGTAACTCTTCACGGCACTGCCTACTTTTTCGATGATTCCGCAGAATTCATGTCCGACCTGCATCCCAACCGGAATCGTCCTTTGAGCCCAGGAATCCCACTTCCAAATGTGGAGATCGGTACCGCAAATGGCGGTCTTGTAAATGCGAATCAAAACATCGTTCGGTCCAACTTCGGGCATGGGAATGTCAATCAATTCCAAGCCCGGTGCAGCTTGAGTTTTCACCAGTGCTTTCATGGTGATATTCATGCTCGCAGCAGGATGCAAAGGCAAGCCAAAAGCTCGCACGCCGGACAATTTCCGTACCAGAATATTCCCAATGAAAACGGCCTCTGAAGGCAAACATTACGTCAAATGATCATTTTCGGCTTCCATAAATGGATTTGAGGTGATATTGCCAGAAGACATTCCATAAGCTTTTCCGATAAACACCACACAAATATGGCAACTTCATTTCTCCCGAAACTGTTCGAACATCCCTACGAAATCGATCCGAAATACGCCAAAAGCGTTGCATACTTTTCCATGGAATTCGCAATCGACAACGCCTTCAAGATCTACTCAGGCGGTCTCGGCTATCTCTCCGGCTCCCATATGAGGAGTGCGCACGACCTGAGACAGAACCTCGTCGGCGTCGGCATCCTTTGGAGTTACGGCTACTATAATCAGATCCGTGCGGAAGACGGTTCCATGGCCACTCAGTACGTCCATAAAAACTACTCCTTCCTGGAAGATCACAACATCAAGTTCCTCATTCGCGTCTGCGGGGCGCCCGTCTGGGTCAAAGCCTATTTCCTGCGCCCGGAAACCTTCGGTTCCGCTCCGATGTTCTTCCTCTCCACGGATCTGGAAGAAAACGACGAAGAAAGCCGTAACATTTCCCGCCGCCTGTATGATGCCAACGGTTTCACCCGCATTGCGCAATATGTCCTGCTCGGCAAGGGTGGAGCCCGCCTCTTTGAAGAACTCGGCGTCGAACCCGAAATCTACCACCTTAACGAAGCTCACGGCCTGGCTGCCGCCTTCCACTTACTCGCCAAAACCAAGAGTGTGGAAGAAGTCCGCAAGCATCTTGTTTTCACCACTCATACTCCGGAAGAAGCCGGCAATGAAAAGATGGACATCAACACGATGAATACCTTTTCCTTCTTTGATGGCCTTTCTCTGGACGAAGTACGTTCTGCCATTCAGCTGGACGGCAACGACAACACCTTCAACTACACACTCTCGGCCTTGCGGCTCAGCCACAAAGCCAACGGAGTCTCCAAGCTACACGGCGATGTCTCCATCGACATGTGGAAGGGTTACGACAACATCTGTCCGATCACCTCAATCACTAATGCTCAGAACCAGAAATACTGGCAGGACCACGAACTTGCCGAAGCCTTCCACTCACGGGACAAGGAAGCCTTCCGGCGCCGTAAACGCGCTCTGAAAAAAGACCTCTTCCGCATCGTTGGCGAACAAACTGGTCGTGTCTTCGATCCGAACTGCCTCACCATCGTCTGGGCTCGCCGTTTCGCCGCCTATAAACGTCCCGAACTTATCACGGGCAATCCCACCTGTTTTGAGCGCATGCTGCAACGCACGAACCGCCCGGTTCAATTCATCTGGGCCGGCAAACCCTACCCCACCGATCATAAAGCTATTGAAATTTTCAACAACCTCAACAAGCTTTCCGCCAAATATCCCCGTTCCGCCGTCCTCGTCGGATACGAAATGGGATTGAGCCGCGTGCTGAAAAATGGCTCCGATATGTGGCTTAACAACCCCGTTGTCACTCGTGAAGCCTCTGGAACCTCCGGCATGTCCGCCGCCATGAACGGCAGCGTCTCTATCTCCACCTTCGACGGTTGGATCTGCGAGTTTGCCAAAGACGGAGAAAACAGCTTCGTCATCCCCACCGCAGCCCCCAACCTCTCCCCGGAAGCCCGCGACCGTTCCGACCGCGACAACTTCTACAACATCCTCGAAGACAAAGTCCTTCCTACCTATTACGAAAACAACGACGCATGGATGGACATCGTCTTCAATGCCATGAACGATATCTATCCCTATTTCGACGCAGATCGCATGGCCGACGAATACTACGTCAAACTCTACAATTAACCCCACCCAGGAGCCATCTTCCAGAAATCGGGGTTCATCCACCCTTTCCGGATTGATGTAGGACATCCCTCCAGATCAAACCGCTGCTTCCCACCACAGGAGCAGCGGTTTAAGTTTACCCGGAATCATGCGGCCTGCCGAGCACATACAGAATATCCATCTATTAACAACCTTCTCTCAGCTCATTAGGACAACAAAGAATAAAACTATCCATACTCATTAGATAACACGCATTATTCATCTGTCTCCGCTTTGACGGCAATTTCTTCAGAACCACCTCCCCAAATCACTTTAAGCGTAAAATCCCGATTAGACTTAACTGTTATTTCTGGTTTTTGGAGTCCATTGGGGCGCAAAGCACAATAAAGGTCCAAAAGGCCATCTTTGCCAAAAGGATATTGTTTAACGCCAAAAGAATCCGTAAGACGTATGTCCCAAATCAGAGTATTGTGAGGAACATCCGCCCGGAGACCGAAAACATATTCAAAAAGGACGGCAATGGGAACCAGACCAGTCCAGCCTACCATCCCGGGACGGCACCGTCCCTTGGTAATTTCAGGATCATAATTTTCAAAAAATGTTCCCGTTTCTTGAAAGACCTGTGTAACGTTATTCAAATGGTTCAAGCCTATATCAAAAGCTATTTTGTCTTCCCCTATTCTGGAAAGGCCTCGCAAAACCATGTAATTTGTAGGAGCCCAAACGGCACCACACCAGTATCCTCCCCCATTTTTAACATACGCGGGATCATCGGCCGAAAGAGTCGGCACCCGATGAGGTCGCTTGAATTTGGTTGGATTTTCCAAATGAGAAACAAAAGATTTTATACGGTCTGCGGGAATGACATCAGCTAAAAGCGCCCAATAGGCACCTATGGTTTGCACGCCGGAAATACTGCCATCACGAAAACGGTCTGCGTAACATTTTTTATCCGAATTCCACATTTTTTCGTTCACGAATCTACTAAGAAAATCAACTTCCTTCTGTATGTCTTTCACATCCGCTTCGCGCCCAAGTTCCCGTGCCATGGACACAAGAATTTTACCGGACAATATTTGTTGCATGTTGGCGTCTATCCACGACATATGACCATGGCTGAATTCTCGATGGTAATTGCCGCGTAATCTCGGTTGATTATCCATTCCGCATCCCCAACCGCTAAGATAGTAAGATCCGTCCTGCCAAGTTCGGTTAAGGTTCATCCACTGGTAATAGGCAAGTAACGGAGGAAATACCTTCTCCAAACGCTTCCTGTCATTAAAATTGAGATAATATTCCCACTCGGCCCACGGCATAATATTGGGGCCTGTACTGGAAGGATCATATTTTTCAAAACAGTTTTTCCCGCTGGTACCATATATTTCCCGGCAGATAAAACCGTCAGGTAACTGTTTGCAGTAGAAATTGTCCAAGGTCCCCTGAAAATGAAAAGCATGAGCACCATACTTTCCGAACATTGTCATAAAACTGCAGTCCCACATGAAAATATTACCGTTGAATACCGGATCAATATATGGGGAAATAAAACCGTTCTGAGGAGTCGCCGCCTTAATATTGCTAAATCCCATTTCCCATGCTTTCCAGTAACTCGAAATAACATCCGGTCGGGCATCCCATTCAGGACGAGGTAATTTTTCTTTAATTTTCGCAAATTGGGGAGGATGCATCAGATTTTGATGTTCCTTGAGAAATCCGTTTTCTTGAACGTATTTATTCGGAACATAGAAAGAAGTGTAGGGTTCCTGGTCTGAGGCAACTCCTTTTGAAAGAGAAATAATCGAAAGAAACAATATACAATTCAATACCCTGGAAATCATACTACATGGTTTCCAGAAACATTCAATATGTCAATATCATTCTAAAAATATTTTTTAAATATCAAGACTTATCATCCTAAAAGCATATAACCATAAATACAAAAAACATTATAAATAATAATCTTATATAAAACTTATCGTTTCATTTTTTATTTGAATTTATATTCTGTTCCGGATCTGATTTTCCTCAAAACAATCTTCTGACGAATCCTTCTCCATACGAAACCATGCGGGAATCCGACATGGCACATGCAAGCCACCCGACGACAAAATCAGGTCAGGCTTGGAAGAAAAAACAAACCTGAAAAATGAAATCATTCCGCTGCTATGTCGAAGAGGGCAAACAAACAATTGACTAGAACATCTTCCTAAACTCTCCTAGTCCCTACCCCGCCTCAACAACAAGCAAATGCCAGAGCTCTTTATTATTTGGGGCTATCTCTCTAATCCGAGATAGCCCCTTGAAAAATTATACGTTATAGCAAGACTCTGCCTATTTCTTCCTCCTTCCGGGAGTTACGTTACGCATACCTCCTCCCTGTTGCTTTTGCTGTTCGGCAAGAATACGTTGCTGCTCCATCATGCGTTGCAAAAAACCGGCTTTCTTTTTCTTTGTCTTGGTCAGTTCCGGCTGGGGCAAACGACGGATCAACAAGGTTTGTCCCATATTAATCAAGTTCTGAGCCGTCCAGTACAAAGCCAAAGCCGATGCAAAGTTGTAGCAGAAGAAAAAGAAAATCAGAGGCATAAACGCCATAATCCGGCGTTGCATCTTATCCCCGGCCTGCGGCGTCATCTTCATCTGGATTACCATCGTTACCGCCATAATCAGAGGAAGAATGTTAACCGGAAGAGTCGGAAACGAGCTAAAGGGAAGCGGGATTTCATACACCGTATCCGGCAATGACAAATCCTTAACCCACCAGAAAAAAGGCTGACCGCGCAACTCCGCCGAGTACTGCAGAACACGGTAGAAGGCAAAGAAGATCGGGATTTGAATCAGCATTGGCAGACACCCGCTGGCAGGATTGATGCCGTATTCCTGATACATCTTCATCATCTCCACATTGACCTTTTGCGGATCATTCGGGTACTTTTCCTTCAATTCCTGCATCTTGGGCTGGACGAGCGACATACGCTTCATCGCCATGTAGGACTTCTTGTAAAGAGGCCAGATGACAATGCGCACCACAATCGTCATGCAGATAATGGCAATACCCCAGTTACCGACAAGGCCGAAGAAAAAGTTGAGCAACCAGTTCATCGGAGCACTCAGGATAGTTAGCCATCCGTATGCCATGACTTCATCCAGTTTATAGGGCAACTCGTTGAGAACCTGGTTCTTCTTCGGGCCCGCATAGATCTCATACGAAAGCACCTTCTCGGCCTTGGGCTGAAGATCCACCACCGGAGCCCCCATCGCCAAAATGACCCCGGGTACTTCATGGTCTCCTTCATGTTTCAGATGGAACAACTGACGCTGGGCGTAAATCATCGAACCGCGGGAATCCTCCGCCGGTATCAGTATACTGGCATAATACTGACTCATCACCCCACCATAGGTCAGGTTAACCAGATTAGCCACCTCGCGCGGCTTGGCAGATGATATAAAGCCCCCTGTAAAATACGATGGCGTTTCCTGAACGAATTTACCATCCGTCATATAGAAAAAGTGAGTGAACGCCTCGGCCATTTCACTCTTGGCAATTGGGTATCCCGCACCGGCAAAAACGCCCATATCCGGAAGACGCACGGCATGATCCATGGGATTAAAAAGCGTTATCTTCAGTTTCAGCATATATTTGCTGCCTGCCAAAAGAGCGCCGTTCTCGTCCTTTAACGGATCAAACGTATATTCCTTCTTCACGGCAAGTCCATTGGCAAGCCGTGCAACAAGGGTCAGTTTCTCATCGTTGCTCTCAGAATCAACCTTCGAATAAACGGACGTATCGTAACTGGGATCCGCCGCGGGAGTAATCCCGAACACGAGTGTACCGATCCCGTACGTGCCATTCTCATTGATCTTCACGTCGACATCCGGTACATGGCGACTATCGACCAGATCTCCCTCCATCTCCACATTGCGGATTGAACCGCCAATATTGGCAATCGAATACGTCGCTACCGGCTTTCTATCCTTTCCTTCTCCGGCATAAGAGACCATCGGCCAGGTTTCCAGCTTGCTTTCGTCAACAGGCGGAACAACCGCCATATCCCCCGGAAGAGCAGGAGAGTTTGACGCCGCATCGGCAGAAGCCGTTTTCGTTGCGGGTTGAGATACAGACTGAGGTGCTACGGGAGGCTTGGGCTGAGTACTTGAGTAGTAGTAGTCAGCACCCAGCAATACCGCGCAAAGGGCTATAATAATCCATGATTTGCGATCCATAGTAGTTGATTGGGAAAATGTAGATAAAAAGTAATGTGTTGAAATGGGTCTTATTTGGAAGCGTCACCATCCCCAGGAAAATGAGAACTGCCGGACGAACAACGCGGAGGCACGGGATCGAACCCGGAGCCACCCCAGGGATTGCAGCGCAAAATCCTCCAGATACCTAACGTTGTTCCCTTCCATATTCCATGTATTTCTACGGCTTCAATAAAATATTGCGAACAAGTCGGGGAAAAACGGCATCCACTCATCGGTCCGCCAAGAAAATGCAAAGGCCGGCTGACAAAGCGTTGGTAAAACCGCACGCACGCAATAACCAGCTTCTTCATACGGGCGCCTCCTCCTGTTCAGCAGAGTCTCCCTTCATCCTTTCCAGCTCCCGTAACAGTCGGGAAAGAGTCTTAAGCCAGTCTTTTTCCAAAGCTGAGAAAGGAGCCGTAGCTGCACGCCACCTCAAGACACAGACGACATGCAAACCGCATGCAAGGGAATCCCCGTGCATGCGAATAAGCTCCCGAATACGTCTCTTCAACGTATTACGGAGAACGGCACCACCGACCTTCTTGGTACAAATAATGCCAAATGCGGAAGGCTCATCCGCGTGATCCAAAGGACATGCGCTCAAAACAAGAAGCCGACCTGCAGTAGATGCACCCTGACTACGCACACGGGCAAATTGGAACGCCCGATTCATGCTTTGTTGACGAGTCAAACGCATCTCCCCGCGGGGCGGCCCGTGAAAAGAAATCGTAATATGGCCAGCCTCTCCGGCCACAGCCGATTAACGACCGTGCTGGATCGTGTGGCGCTTGTACTGAATTTCAGCACCCTTCGGAAGAAGGCGCTTACGGCCCTTAGCACGACGACGACGCAAAATTTCGCGTCCATTCTTGGTAGCCATACGGGCACGGAAACCAAACTGGTTCTTGCGGCAACGCTTGGAAGGTTGATAGGTCCTCTTGCTCATAATAAAAAGGTAACTGTTTGGTGAATGAAATGTCCCGCGCCTCTTTCGGACTGCACGCAGGGAAGTGTGTGGGGAAGTAGAATAATATTTATCGCAGCTTTGTCAACACGTCTGATGCGTTTTTTTCATTTTTCCGGTTCAGCAACGTAATATATGCTTCGTATTCCACGTTTCCGACAATAATCTCCGTTCCACTAGAACCTCTCCAAAAGATAGAGATATTCATTCACAACCAATGATCGATTACGTAAGTTACGGCTTCCGCGGAATGTCAGATACGGGATTTCATACGTTTCCAATCTGCCCTGAGATTGCAAGAATGCCGCAAACTCATCCTGGGAAACAAACCCCTCGGAATTGTAAGAAATCAGAATATGGGATGCCTTGCAGGCAGATACCAGAGAAAAAAGATTCTCCTTAGCTTTTCCCGACGAATTATAGGCCGAACGAGTCCAATCCCCGGGAATGCCAGAGACATCGCTAATCTTCTCCGGCCGTCTGTAATCCGCAATCAAGTTCAACATAAAATAGTTGGAGCCATAGGGGTGCTGGTTGTAGGGAGGATCAAGATACACCAGATCCACCGGATCCAACCTATGCACCAGAGTATTGGCATCCTCGCGGTAAACCGTCGCCGGACACGAAAAACGCGACCAGACGGGCATGGACAAATAAATCGGACTCGTAATCCGAGACAAGGCATCTCCCTTCCTGCCGCCAAAACTCCCAATCCCTGCCGCATCCTTGTAAAATCCCTTGAAAACTCCGGACGTATTGGCATGAATCGAAGCCTCCGACAACAAAGGTCCCAGTAAAAACGGCCTCATCCATTCCGGACGCCGGCCAATGGCACGACAGGCGGCATCCAGATACAGCGCATTGCGACGCGTATAAAAAACACGTTCCCCAGGCTGGATATTCTCATCGTCGGCCGGAGCGTACAACTCGGAAATAAACCCTCCCTCCCGGTCTGAGGCAACCTCGGGCAAAAGCTCGGTCAAAGCCTCTTCGAGAGCCCGGATATTCACCTCGCGGGCATTAGTCAGGTAACATTTCCCGAGAATGCGGGCATATTCCTCAAGATCATTGGAAATCAAGCGTGTCGCATGAGCCTTGAAATACCGGGAAACAATTCCGCTCCCGGCAAAGAGATCGGCAATATCCAAAGCATGCTTGCCCAGGCGTTGCTTAACCCGGCGCAACGGCGTATCAATAAATCCGAGCAACGCCCGCTTATTGCCGATACAAGTAATCAGCTGGTTGGCCAAATAGTCCGGATTCTCTCCTGAATCACCTGCCGGCATAGATCTATTCCAATCTCGTAAGCACTTTGCAACAGGCAGCTCCTTTCCGTTACCCCGCCTAACGGGAAAACCGGAAAGGAGCTATCCTAAAAAGGCATCAGCCGTCCAGAAGACCGAACTTCAATTCAGCCTCGGAAACAACCTGACCATTAACCAGACACTGCCCGATCGCCTGACCGATATTACCTCGCATCTTAACCATTTCAGCCTCGATAATCAGGGAGTCGCCAGGGAATACGGGACGGCGGAACTTCACCTTGTCGGCACTCATGAAATAACCGATCTTGCCGACATTACCCGGCATGCGCAGCATCAAAATCGATGCCAGCTGCGCCATCGCTTCCACCTGAAGCACTCCAGGCATCACGGGATGCCCCGGAAAATGTCCTTGGAAAAACGGTTCGTTGATCGTCACATTCTTCATGCCGCGGCACTTCGTTTCGCCTTCAAAACCGATAATGCGGTCAATCATCAGGAACGGATAGCGATGGGGAAGCAGCTTCATCACTTCCTTCGTCTCAAGTACGGCATCTCCATAGGGAATATCCGTACTCTGAGGCTTCATCTGCTGCATCCTCGTATATTCTTTCTTCAATCGGGAGGCCAGTTCCGTATTCGGACCATGCCCCGGCTTGACAGCAATCACATGACCGAGAATCCTCTTACCGGCCAAAGTCAAATCTCCGATCAGATCCATGGCCTTGTGCCGGGCAAACTCATTGTTAAAACGCATCGGCTCCTTGCTGAGGAGTTCCTCTCCGCGGATAACGACGGCATTCTCCAGACTCCCACCCTTGATCAGTCCCTTTTCCAAAAGAGGCTTAATATCTTCGTAAAACGTAAAGGTACGGGCGGGAGCCAGTTCCTTTTCGTATGTCTCCGGCGTAATAACCGAATCGAAATACTGAGTAATGCGGCCTTCCGGTCCAACACACGTCACGGAAAGCCTGTAAGTTTTGGAAGGAAGAATCGTCAGGATAGAACCGCTCTTCGTTTCCACCGTCACCGGTTCACGGACTTCCCATACACGGACGGGAGCATCCTGTTCCACGATTCCGGCACTCTTGATCAGCTCCACATAAGGTTTGGAAGAACCGTCCGCAATGGGAGGTTCATTGGCATTCATCTCAATCACCACATTATCAATCCCCATCCCAGTCAAAGCAGAAAGAATATGCTCTACCGTATGGACTTTGACCGACCCCTCGGCCAGAGACGTTGCTCGTTCAACAGTCTGCACCTTCTCCACATCAGCCGAAATAAAAGGCTGATCGGGCAGATCAACCCGGCGGAATTTAATGCCGTAATCAATCGGTGCAGGTTTCAATGTCAAGGTGACGGCCTGCCCGGTATGGAGAGATGTTCCTTCAAGCGTTGCCGGGCTGGCGACTGTTCTCTGATTTCCAAAAGCCATAGGTGAATTCTAGAAGAATTCATCTTCCTTGGAAAGCACAAATCCATGAGTTTCTCTCCCAATTTCAGGAAACTCCCATTCCTTCTTCCACAAGGACAGGATTAATGCCAAACGCCGATAAAAGCATCCGGAAACAATCCGTACATCTCTTGCGTATCGTCGTATCAGTCTCCATGTCGGCAACGACTTTTTGGTAGAGCTGGTTTCTGGCTTCTCTAGCAATAGCAGCCCGTTCCTCTGGCAATAAATTATCAACCTCGCGGCCCTCTGCATCCGTAATCCGTCCAGGCAATACCAGCAACCCGGCAACCTTCAGCTTAGGTACCGACACCTGAAGTTCCGATGTCATCGGATAATACTCCCAAATCCGTATCGAAGAAGCCACAATCCCATACGACGCGACATAAGCTCCACTCACCTGCAACGTCGCAGACTGAGCTTCAGAGCCATCACCCCCCTTCCGGGAACAAGTCACCGTAATTCCTTGAAAACTCTTGCCATCATCGATTCTAACAGCTTCGCAAATCTTTTCCTTCTGCACATTCAGCCTCACCGAAGAAGGCTCTTCCTGTTGCAACGTACGCGGCAGCCACCCCAATTCCTGGAAATAGGCATAACCGAACGCACCACAGAACAGACATGCCAGGCACATGAATGCAGCAAGCACCACAATCACACATCCGGCACGCCTTCTACGTGTAGCACGCATCTTTTCCCTGTTCGGAAGAGGCGTATTCACTTGTTCCAACCGCTTGGGAACCGGGGACGGTTCCAAGTCTGGCAGTGTAATCGACGGATCGTCCGGAGAGAGAGGCTCGTTCATGACTCCGCAATCTACATGCAATTCTCTCCAAAGAAAAGATCATTTCCCTGTCCCGTCCACCATCACGTATCGGAATGGATGCGAGAAATACAGTTCACTCCATAATGGCACAGCAACCGTGACACGGACAAATCCGGCAACACCGGATCCCGCATCCCATGGAGCGACAGGACCACCTGCTCGCTACCCAATCCCGGGCAGAAACCAGGTTCAATCCAACAGCCGCAGCAATCATCTACAACACCATTTCAATTATGGCTACAACAATCAACGAAAACTATCAGATTAAATACACCAACAAATGGGGGACCCTCCTCCAGCAGCAAACTTCCCGGCTGGAAGATTACGTCTCCGTTGCCAGGGACCTCAGCGGAAAGGTCGTCTTCTTCGACCAATTCGGCGTCCTTGATTTCGAGGAAAAAACCACCCGGGTCGGCAAAACCATTCTGGACGAAGCCCCCACTCTGCGCCGTTCCATGAGGCCGCGCGTCTTCACCAAGGCCATTGGCTATGATGAATTCGACGCCAAACAGCTCGGAAACATGGATGTCCCCGTCTCCAAAACTATTGAGGGACTCAGGGCCGCTGCAGGTCGTCGCATGGACGACGTCATGATCACCGGATTCCTCGGCACCAACTATGTTGGAGAAGACGGTCTCCAGGCAGTCGAACTCGGCAACGCCCAGACCATCGCCGTCAACTATGTCGAATCCGGCTCCGCCAAGGACGACAATCTCACCGTCGCCAAGTTGCGAGCCACTTTGCAGCTCCTTGAAGAAAACGAAGCCTGGCATCAAGACTCCTCCCATTTCGGGGACCAACTCGTCCTTGCCGCCACCAGCTCGCAAATCATGAGCCTGCTCCGGGAAACGGAAGTCAGCAGCTACGACTTCAACAACATCAAAGCCCTCGTCGAAGGAAAAATAGACACCTTCATGGGGTTCAAATTCGTCCGTACCCAACGCCTTCCCATCACCTCCGGCAGCGTCAGAACCTGTCTCGCATGGGTCAAGAGCAAAGCGCAATTCGGCTTCTGGGATGACTTTAAAGTCAAACTCTCCGTGCGCGACGACATGGACGAAGCCCTGCAGGTACGTGCCAAATTCAGCTGTGGCGCCACACGCCTCCAAGAAGAAGGCTTCGTCAAAATCATGTGCAAAGAAACCAAATAACTTAATCGGACAATATGACTACATATTACTCAGACACTGCGGAACTACTCCAGGCTACCCTGACAGGTCAATCTGCCAACTTCACCCCAGGCAATGTCCTGGGAGGCAGGATTGCATTCGCTCGCTCCACCATCGAAAGCAATGGAGGCATGGTAGCCAACGATACCATCCAGCTTGCCTTCCTGCCCAAAGGAGCCGTCATCGTCCCTCATCTCTGCAAAATCTGCAATGAATCGTTTGGGACAACATTCTCCATCAAAATCGGCAATGAACAAAGTGCAAATGCCTATGCCAATGCCATCTCGTTAAAAACAGCCGGGGAACAATCGTTCACCGGAGCCTCCTCGGCTCTAGCCCCCGTCGCATTGGAAAAAGCGCAATGGGTTACCGCCACTATCACGGAAGCCAGCGCTGTCATCGCCCAGAAAAAGGCTGTCGTCTGGCTCGCCTACATCATCCCATAAACTCGCCATTCCGGCTCGACTTACGAGACCGGCTCGGTTAGAAGCACTAACGATTGCCTCGTTCCGCTCCATGGCGGAACGAGGCAAAATGTTTATTCGGGATTGACTGCCTCCTTGAGGAAATTCGGAGTATCCGCAAACGATTCCATCCAAGAAACAACCACCTTCCCCTCATCATTCGTACCCAGTTGCAGAAATGCCGAATTCCTGCCGGAAGAAATACGCAGAAACATCCTTCCCTCTTCCCAGGAATAACGGGGCCTATTCAACTTATACTCAGGATTCATCAAATCGAATCGCAACAGTTTCCTGACCTCATCACGTGTCAACCCGCGTAACGCCACATCATCGGCAAACACCCTCCTGGCCGCCTCGACAGCCGGCACAGAAGCCACAACCGTTCCATCCGGCAACCTCACTGTCTCCCACATCAATTCAACATCCCGTTCGTAAATACCTTGGGAGCCTCCGGAAAGCGTAAAAACCAGAAGAGGCCATGCCAGCAAGATAACAGCAAACACAGCAACCCGGCGGCGGCGCGTCTTAGACAGAGCAATAATCGCCTTTCCCACCATCCCCCAATGCGCTACAAGCTTCTCATCCGCCTTGCCAAACAAAAACTTGCGCGGCTTATAATTAATCCCGTTCTCGGCAATCTGTTTGACCGTCTTCCCCTTTGTCGGATTCACAGCGTCAATGCCGACACTCCCTTCCGCATTCTTCAACATGCGAGGCCACAAAACAGGCACCACCACATAATAAAGAACTGCACTAGCCAGATAAATCAACAGGATCAAACGGCACATTTTCAACATGTCGGAATCAGCAAGAGCCGGAAAAAAGCAATAGACAATAGGGAGCAGCCCCCACACCCCCAAACAGAACCACGACATGCCACGCATCCATAACTTCCAGCGGTCTTGACCGGATATGACAATCAACATGGCAAAAACAATCCACCACGGAGGAATCAAAATATCCTTCACTGGCCCAGTCAATCCGCTTTCCGTCCACTGAGCTACGTACAAACTTCCGGGAATCCATTCCTCATACCCAGTCGATATCGGGAAAAACGAGCGCAAACAAATTGCAGCATCCCCCTCTCCGCGCAACAGCAACGATACACCCACTCCAAACACCGCCAGGAGAAAACAAACCAGCAAAGACAAGAATCTAAGCTTACGTGGAAATCCATCATTCATGATACGTTATCATACCTTTGGATGAGCGCATGTTCAAGCATTTGAGAGAATTTCATCTCACAGATTTCCTGCCTCTTTCGCGGGGATGAGGATTCGAGTATAAACAGAGAAGCCCCGCCTTGCATGGTGACAAGGCGGGGCTTCATAATC
>OHAT01000239.1_pt1 | contig 61355 bp, 46 predicted proteins | sample 1577141 | NCBI WGS metagenome assembly OHAT01 (sample SAMEA3541578, study PRJEB24748) | human gut metagenome | biome: human gut; feature: human-associated habitat; material: faeces | place: China | collected 2012 | reverse complement strand
GACCGCGACATGGGGTCGCGGTCCGGCCCCTTTGCGACGAATGAAGCAATCAGGTCAAAGCAGCTAAAAAAGACACGTCCCAAAAAGACTGCCCGTGTGGGTTTGGCTAGGTTCGGGCGCTGTCCGTGCCGTGCGGTAAAATCGTTCAGTCAGAACACGAACCCGCATCGGAGCTCATCACATGGCATTCGTCCATCTGCACAACCACACCGTTTTCTCCATGCTCGACGGCGCAACCCGTATCCAGGATATGGTCAATCGCGCCGTAGAGCTGGGCATGCCCGCCGTCGCCATTACCGACCACGGCTACATGTATGGCGTGCCCGACCTGGCGCTGGCCTGCGACGCCGTCAACCACAACACGCCTGAGTACAAAACCTGGAGTCACGACAAGGCGTTTTTGGAAAAGGATCGCCGCGACGAGCTGGTGGAGCCCGATCCCGAGGAAAACCCGCGCGAGCATGCCCAGTATGTGAAGGACATGGCCATGTGGGACGAGAAGGGCAACATCGACGAGCTCAAGCCGCCCCTGGTCATCAAGCCCATCTTTGGCTGCGAGGTCTACTTTACGCCGGACGAGACCCTTGCCCGCGACCATAAGCCCGAGCTCTACCACATGATCCTTCTGGCCAAGGACCAGGAGGGCTACGTCAACCTGATGCAGACGGTCTCCGAGGCAGCCGTGCAGGGCTTTTACTACAAGCCCCGCGTGACGCTCGACAACCTGCGCCGCCACGCCAAGGGCATGATCTGCACCAGCGCCTGCATCGCGGGCATCATTCCCAAATACATCGACCGCGGTGACATGGAGGGCGCCATCAAGTGGGCCGAGACCTTCCGTGATACCTTCGAACCTGGCGACTTTTATATCGAGATCCAGGAACACGGCATCACCACCGACAACGGCCTGACCGATGAGCAGATGGACCGCACGCTCATCGACATCGCCAAGCAGGTAGGCGTCAAGGTCATCGCCACCAACGACTTCCACTACCTGCGCCGCGAGGACGCTCCCGTGCAGGACGTCATCATGTGCATCGGCATGAACGCCAAGGTCGACGACCCCAACCGCATGCGCATGACTGGCTCGGAGTTTTACATGAAGACCGAGGAGGAGATGCGGGCGATGTTCCCGTATTGCCCCGAGGCCTGCGACAACACGCTCGAGATCGCCGACAAGTGCTACGTTGAGCTGGACTGGGACTCCATCATCCTGCCGCGCTTCCCGCTGCTCGATCCCGGCGAGACGCACGAGAGCCAGTTCCGCCGCGAGTGCGAGAAGGGCCTGCGCCAGCACTACGGCGACGACTGGGCCACGCGCGAGATCGGTGGCGTCAACATCAAAGAGCGCTTTGAGTACGAATACAAAGTCATCTGCGACAAGGGCTTTGCCGCCTACTTCTTGATCGTTGCCGAGTACGTGCAATGGGCCAAGGACAACGGCATCGGCGTCGGCCCCGGCCGTGGCTCGGCCGCCGGCGCTATCGTCGCCTACGCCATGAACATCACCGCGTTCGACCCGCTCGAGAACGGCCTGATGTTCGAGAGGTTCCTGTCCCCGCAGCGTACCGAGATGCCCGATATCGATATGGACTTCGACGATGAGCGGCGCCTCGAGGTCGTGGAGCACGTTCGCCAGCTCTACGGCCCCGAGAAGGTCACCCACGTCATCACCTACTCGACCATTAAGGCCAAGCAGGCCATCAACGACGCCGCGCGCGTCCTGGACTACCCGGTCTACATGGGTCAGCGCCTGTCCAAGATGGTTTCGAGCGACCCCAAGGTCAAGCTCAAGCAGGTGCTCGACAAGCAGCCCGGCAAAGAGGATCTGTTTAACCCCGATTTTGCCGAGGCCTATAAAAAGGACGACGACGCCCGCCGCATCATCGACACGGCGCTCTCAATCGAGGGCCTCACCCGTGGCGAGGGCGTGCACGCGTGCGCCGTTCTGATCTGCCGCGACCCCGTCAACGAGCACGTGCCCACCAAGCTCGACACCAAGGGCGGCGTCGAGATTACCCAGTACGAGGGCCATACCGTTGCCGACATGGGCCTGCTCAAGATGGACTTCTTGGGCCTGCGCACGCTGACTGTTATCTCCAAGGCCAAGGCAAACATCAAAAAGAACTTCGGCATCGACATCAAAGAGGAAGAGATTCCTTTTGACGACCCCGAGATCTTTAAGCTCATGGGTTCCGGCCACACCGCCGGCGTCTTCCAGGTCGAGTCCGCAGGCATGACGGCCACGATCAAGAACATGAAGCCCACCGAGTACAAGCACGTCGTAGCATTGATCGCCCTGTACCGCCCGGGCCCGCTGGGCGCCGGCATGGTTTCGTCCTACATCAACCGTATGAACGGCAAGGAGCCGGCGGTCTCCTACGACGACCGCCTGGACGACATCCTGGGCGAAACCTACGGCACCATGGTCTACCAGGAGCAGGTTATGCTCATCTCCGTCGAGATGTGCGGCTTCTCCAAGGGCGAATCGGACTCGCGTATCCGTAAGCCCGTGGCTAAGAAGAAAATCAAGCTGCTCACGTCGACGGTGCTCCACTGGGAGGATGGCTCCGACGAGACCACCTACGACCACTGGATGAACGGCGCCATCAAGAACAACTATACGCGCGAGGTCGCCCAGAAGATTTGGGACGATGTTCTCGAGTTCGCGTCCTACGCCTTCAACAAGTCGCACTCCGCCGGCTACGCCATCCTGGTTATGCAGACGGCGTGGCTCAAGGCGCACTATCCGCACGAGTACATGGCGGCCGTTCTGACGTCCTATACGGGCAAGACCGACAAGATCGTGCACTACGTCTCGGCATGCCGTCACGACGGCATCCCCGTGCTGTCGCCAGATGTCAACGAGTCCGGTACCGAGTTCACGGCTACCAAGGAGGGCGTGCGCTTTGGTCTGGCCGGCATCCGCGGCGTGGGCACCGGCGTGGCGCAGGCGATTATCGCCGAGCGCGAGGCGGGCGGCCCGTTTAAGACGCTGCACGACTTTGTCGAGCGCGTGGACTCGAGCCAGGCCAACCGCCGCGTGATCGAATCGCTCATCAAGGCAGGCGCCTTCGACTCCACGGGGTATCCGCGTCGCCAGATGATGCACTTTGTGGACAAGAACAACCCCGAGAACATCATCGATGCCGCGGTAAAGCGCCAGAAGGATCGCGCGAGCGGCCAGACGTCGTTCTTCGATATGTTTGGCGACGTTGAGGGCTCGGGCTTTGAGGTGAGCGTGCCCGATCCGGATGGCCAGGAATGGGACCGCCACCTCAAGTTGAGTCAGGAGAAGGAGGTTCTGGGCATCTATGTCTCGGACCACCCGCTGCGCCCGTTTGAGTATGCACTAGCCAAGGCGCGTGACTTCTCGTTCTCGCAGATCGACACCGGCTACGAAGTTCAGAATCCTACGGGCGGCACCATCAACCAGGAAATTCCCGAGGGCAAGGCGCTGTGGTGGGCCGGCATGGTCTCGAGCGTGTCCAAGCGCGTGACCAAAAACGGTGACCCCATGGGCATCGTGCAGCTCGAGGACATGGAAGGCGAGGCCACCGTCGTCGTGTTCCCCAAGACCTACAAGGAGGCCGAGGGGTACCTGTACGGCGAGGTCGATCCCGAGACCGGCGCGCAGCTGTCCGATGCCTTTGTGCGCATTAAGGGCAAGCTCGAGCGCTCGGACCGCGGCGACCAGATCATCGCGCAGGAGATCGTGCCGCTCGAGCTTAACGAGGAGAACAACAAGCCCAAGGTGTTTGAGGTCATGGTGCCCAACAGCCGCTTTAGCCAGGGCAATATGGCGCGTCTTGCCACGGTGCTTACCGCCAACCCGGGCGGCGACCGCGTGGAGATCTTTATCGAGCAGGTGGACGGGCGCGTGCTACGTGCCGAGGTGCCGGCCAAGGTCAACGCGCGCTCGATTCCGCTGCTGGCCGAGGCAAAGGCGATTGTGGGTAACCAGGGTCGCGTGACGGTTATCTAAGCTACCCCGGGTGAGATTGGAGGAAGTGATGGCGCAGGGGACGTTTGTGCAGGCGCTTCGCAAAGAGGCGGCGTTGAGCGGCACCTTTATGAAGGGCCGCTCGCTCATGCTCAACGGCGCCGTGCTGTCGATTGAGGACAGCGGCTCGCGCTTCTCCAAAAACGTGACGGTTGAGGGCTCGGTGCGCGGCTCGCGCGGCGACCTGTACAAGACGCACGTGGCGCTCGATATGGACGAGCACGAGGTTATCGACTACGACTGCGACTGCCCCGCCGCATACCGCTATCCCGGTATGTGCAAGCACGCCATCGCCACAGCGCTGGCGTACCTGGACACCAGCGGCATTGAGCCTGTTGAGGGGCTGCGCACGCCGGTTCGCACGTTTACGGCGCAGCCGAAACAGCCCGCGCGCGCCGCGTCCGCCGCGCCGACCGTCAACCCCAACTTTCCCTTCCCGGCGCCCGTCCCCACGAGCCCGAGCCTTGTGGCGGCGCTTTCCGATCTTTCGGACGCGCGCATGGATGAGCTGGCGAGCATGCGCCGCAAACTTGCCGGTGCCGTTGATCCCGACGCCCCCAAAGCGGCGTTGGAGCCCTCGTTGGTGCCGTACTACAATCCGCTGTTCGCTGACCGCTTTAGCTGGGCGCTCGAGTTCCGCATTCGCTGTGGATCGGTCTCCTACGTGGTCAAGGACATCGACGGCATGGCCGATGCCTACGTGCGCGGCGGCACGTTCTCCTATGGCAAGAAGCTCACGTTTGTCCATTCACCTGAGGCCTTTGACGAAACATCGACAAAGCTGCTCAACCTTGTTGTGACGACAGTTGCCTATCTCGATGACATCACAAGCTCGCGTTCGGCGTCGTACGACTTTGCCCGCAGCGGTTTTGTTGCCGAGCGTCAGTTGCCGCTGTCCGAGCATAGCATCGTATATGTGCTGGACCTGCTGCGCGGCCAGACCATCTCTTTTGAGCCCGCCTGGTCGCGGGGGACGACGACGCGTCGCACCTACGACGTGGCGGTTGAGCTGTCTCCGCAAGGGGAGGACGAGGCGTCCGCTAAGCGCCCACCACTTCTTGCCGCCAAAATCGCGCCGGCGGCTGGTGGTAGCTATGACCTGCGCCTGCCCGCCGATATGTACTGCTTTGCGTCGGGCGATGCCGCCTACTTGGTTGACACGCGCCGCGCGCGCCGTACCGACGCTGCATTTGCTCAGCATGCCGCACCTTTTTTGTCGCGCTTGCTGCCGTGCCGCACGCCCGCCCATATTGCCGCCGAGCAGGTGGGTGAGTTCTGCCGTATGGCGCTGCCCATTTTGCGCGACTATGCCGACCTCACCGCGCCCGCCGCGCTCGATACTGTGGCACCCGAGGCGAGCTTTGCCATGGCAATCGGCGTCGACGATGGTCTTGTGACCTGCAAAATTACGGTTACCTACGGCGATTGGTCGGCTGATCTCTTTAGTCTTGGTGCTCCGGGCAGTCCTTTCGAAGAGCAACGCCCCGGCGTTCCGCCCCGCGATACGCTGGCGGAGTTTCGCGTTATGGACACGGCTGCCATGTACTTCGATTTCTACGAGGGCGGCCTGGCGTTTGAGGAGCGCGATGACGAGAGCCTGTTCCACTTGCTGACCGAGGGCCTGTCTGCCCTGTCCGAGCTGGGCGAGGTCATGCTCAGCGACCGTCTGCGCCAGATTTCGGTCCGCCCTGCGCCCAAGCTCTCGGTGCGCGCGACCGTCAAGAGTAACCTGCTCGATGTCGAACTGGGCGCGAGCGGCCTTTCGGCGGCAGATCTTGCCATCTATCTGGACTCGTACAAGCGCCACCAGACGTTCGCGCGCCTGACGTCCGGCGACATCGTGCGCCTGGATGAGGGAGCGCGTGCCGCGTTTGGTCTTGCCGAGGACCTAGGCGTCGATGCCGTCGACCTGCTCGACGGCGTGTCGCTTCCCGCGTCGAGTACCCTTTTTGTCGATAGCATGCTCGCACGCACGCCGGCGCTCGAGGCCGATCGCGACGCTGCGTTCCGCCGTACCGTCGAGCGCCTGGACACGCTCGGCAAGATGGACTTTACGGTGCCGGCATCGCTCAAGGCAACGATGCGAGGCTACCAGGTCGACGGATACCAGTGGCTCGGCTCGCTCGAACACCTGGGCCTTGGTGGCATCTTGGCCGACGACATGGGCCTGGGCAAAACGCTCCAGATGATCGCGCATATCCTGGCGCGCGTGGAGGCGGGGGACACCAAGCCCACGCTCGTGGTATGCCCGGCCTCACTCGTGTACAACTGGACTGCCGAGCTGGAGCGCTTTGCGCCCTCGCTCGATGTGCGTGCCATCGTGGGCGCCAAGGCGCAGCGCCGCGTGCAGATTGCCGGCGTGGCCGAGCATAACGTGGTCGTGACGTCGTATGATCTTATGCGGCGCGATATCGATGAGTACGCCGAACGGGATTTTGCCCGCGTGGTGCTCGACGAGGCCCAGTACATTAAAAACCCGCTCACCCAGGTGGCCCGTGCTGCCAAGCGCCTGCCGGCCGGCGTGCGCTTTGCCTTGACGGGCACGCCCATCGAAAACCGCCTGTCCGAGCTCTGGAGCATCTTCGACTTTTTGATGCCGGGCCTGCTTGGCACGCGCGAATCATTTGCCAAGCGCTTCGAAAGCCCGGTCGAGCACGCCGAGGGCGACAGTGCCGCTCGCCTGCAGGCGCTCGTGTCGCCGTTTGTGCTGCGCCGCGTAAAGGAAGACGTGGTGGCCGACCTGCCCGAAAAGATCGAGGACACTGTCATGGCTCAGCTCACCGGCGAGCAGCGCAAGCTTTACCTGGCAAACCAGGACCGCATCGCCCAGCAGGTGCAGCACCGCGAGGCCGGGGAGTTCAAAAAAGACAAGCTCAAGGTACTTGCCGAGCTCACCAAGCTGCGCCAGATCTGCTGCGACCCGCATCTGCACTATGCGGACTACAAGGCGGGAAGCGCCAAACTCGATACGTGCATGGAGCTCGTGCACGGCGCACTCGACGGCGGGCATCGCATCCTGTTGTTCAGCCAGTTTACGGGTATGCTCGATATCATCGGTAAGCGCTTGGCCAAGGAGGACATCGCCTTCCTTAAGCTCACGGGCGCTTCGTCTAAGGAGAGCCGCGCCAAGATGGTTGCGCAGTTCCAAGCGGGCGAGGTGCCGGTGTTTTTGATTTCGCTCAAGGCGGGCGGCGTGGGTCTTAATTTGACGGCTGCCGACGTGGTCATTCACTACGACCCGTGGTGGAACGTTGCGGCGCAGGACCAGGCGACCGACCGCGCCCACCGCATTGGCCAACAGCACACCGTGACCGTGTACAAGCTCATCGCCAAGGACACGATCGAGGAGCGCATTATGCAGATGCAGGAGTCCAAGCGCGATCTGGTCAACAGCGTGCTCGGCGGCGATGGCATCTCGTCGGCGCTGTTCACACGCGAGGATGTCCTGGCGCTGCTGGGCGGTGAGGGGCGCTAGCCTGTGTGCTGATGCATGCGTAGCCGGGCGCTTGGAATCGCCGATGCGCTCCGGCCCCGACCGCTTAACACGTCCGTTATGTGTTCATTTGCAATGCCATGGATGGCCTGGCGCTCTTTGGGCATAAGAAGCATCAAGTACATTGGCACATCAGCAAAGGAGAACATCATGGCGAAATTCTTTAAGGATTCCGATGGCAAGCTCATTGCGGCTCTTGGCGACGACGTTGCGACCCCTGCCGGCTGCACGGAGTTGACCGCGAACACCGAGGATGCAGCGCACGAGAAGCACGTGCCCGTCGTCGAGATCGAGCGCGACGGCCACGTTATCCGCACGCGCGTGGGCTCGACGGAGCATCCCATGCTGCCCGAGCATTACATCGAGTGGATTGCGCTTGAGGCCGAGGGCCGCCTGGAGGTCCATTACCTTAAGCCCGGCATGAAGCCCACGACGTTTTTCGCTGGCGGCTCCAAGACCGGTACTATCTATGCCTACTGCAACCTGCATGGGCTGTGGTCCGCGACGTTCTAGGAGCGCGCCCCCGCTCGGGGTATCATAGCTAGCATATGCACATGCGAGCGCCGGCTGCATTATGCGGCCGGCGCTTTTACTACGACAACGACGATTTACGACGGAAAGGGCTGGGCCATGAAGCTCGCACTTGCACAGATCGATATGCGCCTGGGTGATATTGAGGGCATTTGCGGCCGCATCGAGGACCAGGCTCGTCTGGCCCATGAGCGTGGCGCGCGCGTGCTGTGCGTTCCGGCCCCGCTCTTTATGGGCGCCATACCGGGCGGCCTGGTGGGCGCTGCCGACTTTGAGCACGATATGCTGACGGGCCTGACGGGCGTTGCCGAACGCATCCAGGAGCTCGACATGATCTGCATCGTGCCCGCGGCGGTTTCGTTTGAGGGCCAGCCCCTGCTCGACTATATGATGCTTAAGGACGGACGCGTGGTGCCCGCGCGCGCAAGCATTGCCCTGCAGCGCGGCGAGAACAATGATACGCGCTGGGCGCCGCCGGTGTTTGACGTGGACGGCGTGCGCATTGCCGTGGTGTTTGACCTGGACCGCGAACTCGAGATGCTGCCGACTGGCGTCGACCTCATTGCGTATTTCCAATTCAACGCGTTTGACATGACCGACCGCGAGACTGCTGCCATTGCCGCCGTTCGCAGCGGCGCCTACCGCAAGATCGCATCCAAGCGCAGCGTGTGGTTTGCCTGCATGGCGCCGGTCGGTGCCTATGACGAGTCGGTGTATACCGGCGGTTCGTTTGTGCTCGACGACTGCGGCCGCGTGGTGGCCCAGGCGCCGTGTTTTGAGGAGAGCCTGCTGGTTCAGGAGATTCAGCGCGGCGTGATGCTCGATGCCCTGGAAGATCACGAACTGCCCGAGTTTCGTTCCGAGGAGTGGCTGTGGCAGGCGCTGGTGCTCGCCGTGCGCGACAACGCCCGAGCCCACGGTGCGTCGCGTGCTGTGGTGGCACTCGAGGGTGACTTGCCGTCGTCCCTGCTGGCGGCGCTGGCCGTCGACGCTCTGGGCCCGCGTAATGTGATTGGCCTGGTGCTGGGGCGCAACCGTATTTTTACGCCGGCGCAGGAGGAGGTGGAGGCCGCCCGCTGTGCCGCCGTCCGCGCCATCGCCGAGCGTCTGCACATTCGCACCGTCGAGCGCGATGCACCGGATGCGGCGCGTGTGCTCGATCGCGACGTGTCGGCGGGCGATGCCGAGCGTCTGCGCTCGCGCACGTTGGGCCTCATGCTGGAGGACACGGCGCTCGAGCTGGGTGCGATGGCGCTGAGCCCGCTGTCCAAAACCGAGTACGCGCTGGCGGCGCCGGCGCTTTGCGGCGGCTACCAGGGCGATTACGCGCCCTTTGGCGATGTGTACCTGTCGACGCTTGAGTTTGTGGCGCGTGTGCGCAACCGCACGTCTGCCGTGGTGCCCCAAGAGCTCGTGACGCTCAACGCGGTGGAAGATTGTATGGAGCGAGTGCTGGCGCAGGCGCTCTCGACGCTCGACGGTCCGGTCGATATGCTCGACCGCGCGGCACAGCTGCTCGGCGGGCTTGAGCCGGGTGAGGTCGATGGCGCGCTCGAGGCGCACGTGGACCGCAATCGATCTTTCGACGACATCCCGATGGCCGCTGGCAAGCCTGAGGCCTGCTCGCTGCTGCTGATGCTCGTGCGTCAGGGCGAGGCCGCCCGCCGCATGCTGCCGACGGCGTCGATCGTCTCAGCCCGTTCGTTTGTCGAGCGCGCCTGGCCGTACATGCTCGCGTGGTCCGACCTGGGGCTTAACGGCAAGGAGCGTATGACGGTCGATTCGCTGGCGCGCGCCGAGGTGCGCCGTTTTGCTGACGAGGATACGAGCGAGCGCGTGCGAAACGAGATGATGGGCGTGCTGGGCGAGCTACTGGGTATTTCGCCCGAGCAGATGGAGGAGCTGCGCTCCGAGGACGGCCAGCGCCGCCTGCACGAGGGTATGAAGAAGTTTGAGGGCGAGGTCCAGGACGCCATCGATAAGATGATGGGCGGCCAGGGTGGCCCGCAGGGTGGACCCCAGGGTGGCCCGATGCCGCATCCGCCGGTTGATCCCCGACAGTTCCCATTCTTCTCGCAGAACTAAACTGGGGATGGGATTCGCTCTCAACCCCGATACTTCAACTAAGCATCTTGACCCCGTTGTGTTATTCTAGAACAGACGTTCGTGAGTAGTGCGCGGGGCCTTGCCTTGCGCTTGGTAAAAGACGAGGGGAGGTTGGCTTGGTTATTTTGGGCATCGACCCCGGTTTGGCTCATACGGGTTGGGGGATTATCGAGGAGCGGCGTGGCGAGGTTCGCTGCCGTGCCTATGGCTGCATCGAGACCAGCGCAGGCAGTCCGCTCGCGGTGCGCCTGTCGCATATCGCCCGCGACCTCAAGGGTGTCGTGGAGCGCTATCGACCCGATACCGCTGCTATCGAGAGCATTTACTTTGGCGCCAACGTTCGCTCGGCCATCCCTACGGCGCATGCCCGTGGCGCCGCGCTCGTGGCGCTTTCGGAATGCGCGCTCGAGATTGGCGAGTATACGCCTATGCAGATTAAGCAGGCTGTTGTGGGCACCGGCGCTGCGGACAAACGGCAGGTCGCGTATATGGTTCGTACGCTCACGCAGCTCGATCACGACCCGCATCCCGACCATGCCGCCGATGCCCTGGCCTGCGCCATCTGCCACGTTAACCTCAGCCGCACCCGGGCGCTTACCGGCGGCGAGTTCTATCAACAGAGAGGAACCGGATACTGATGATCTCCCAGCTCCACGGAACGCTTGTCGAGGCCACGATGAGCTCTGCTGTCGTCGATGTGTCGGGCGTTGGCTTTGAGCTCGGCATCTCGGGCAGCACTGCGGCCACGTTGCCGACGCCCGGCGGCGAGGTCCGCCTCTACACGCGTATGCAGGTGCGCGAGGACGCCATGACACTTTTCGGTTTTTCCTCTAAGGATGAGCGCACGATGTTCGATCGGCTCGTGTCTGTCTCGGGCGTTGGCCCGCGCTTGGCGCTCGCCGTGCTTTCCACCTATACCGTGGGGCAATTGTATTCGCTGGTGATGGCCGAGGACGACAAGGGCATGGCCAAGGTGCCCGGTGTGGGCAAAAAGACAGCTCAGCGTCTGATCCTGGAGCTCAAGAGCACCTTTGCCAAGGACAAGGGCTTTGTGCCGGTCGACGTGATTCCCGGCCAGGTTGCGATGCCCGTGCCCGCTGCCGCTCCCTCGGCCATCGATGACGCCCGTGCGGCGCTCCTTTCCATGGGCTTTAGCCCGCAGGAGACCGATGTTGCCCTGAGCGGGTATGATGGGCAGAATATGCGTGTCGAGGATCTGCTCGGCGCGGCGCTTAAGCGACTCGGAATGGATGCGTGATGTGGGAAGCCGATGACTCTCAGGACCTGTGGGCGACGCCCGGCAACTCGCCGGCGGCATCCATGGCGCACGGCGAGCGCATGGTGGGCTCGGAGCTGACGGCCGAGGACCTCGATGTCGACCGCACTTTGCGCCCCCAGCGCCTGGACGACTACTGTGGCCAGGAGCACATCAAGCAGAGCCTGCGCGTGTTGATCGAAGCGGCGCAGAGCCGTGGCGAGACGCTCGACCACGTGATTTTCTCGGGTCCTCCGGGCCTGGGCAAGACCACGCTGGCCACCGTTATCGCCAACGAGCTGGGCGCTCAGATCAAGACGACGAGCGGCCCCGCTATTGCGCGCACCGGCGACCTGGCGGCCATCCTTACTAACTTGCAGCCGGGTGATGTGCTGTTTATCGACGAGATCCACCGCCTCAACCGTTCGGTCGAGGAGGTCCTGTACCCCGCGATGGAGGACTTTGCCCTCGATATCGTGATTGGCAAGGGTCCGGCGGCGCGCTCGATTCGCCTGGATATCCCCAAGTTTACGCTGGTAGCGGCAACGACCCGCTCAGGCATGTTGACCGGCCCGTTGCGCGACCGCTTTGGCATTTCATATCGCCTGGATTACTACACGGTCGAAGAGCTCGCGCAGATTGTGACGCGCTCGGCGACTATCTTGGGCGTGACGATTGACCATCCGAGCGCGCTCGAGATCGGCTCGCGTTCGCGCGGCACGCCACGTCTTGCCAACCGCCTGCTCAAGCGCGTGCGCGATTACGCACAGGTGCGTGGCAACGGCCCTATCGAGCTCGATATCTGCCGCCAGGCGCTCGAGTTCTTCGAGATCGATGAGCTCGGTCTGGACTGGATGGATATTCGCATTTTGGAGACGCTCGCTAAGACGTTCTCCGGTCGCGCCGTGGGACTTACGACCCTTGCCAGCGCGGTGGGCGAGGACCCGGGCACGCTCGAGGATGTCTATGAGCCCTATTTGCTGCAGTGCGGGTTGATGATTCGTACGCCGCAGGGCCGTCAGGCAACGCTTCGCACCTTTGAGCACCTGGGGATTGAACCTACCGTTTAGGGCGCTTTGTTTTGGCGGGCTGTTGGGCTATCGCCGGGCATCGGGTAAACATATCGCCGTTCATCGGTTATGGGCGTTTTACTATTGCGCGCCCGTGCTATGCTGAATTGGTCTTTTTCTCATTCGGTAACGAAAGGACCGCCCATGCCTACTGACATCGAAATCGCACGTTCTGTCACGCCGCTGCCTATTACCGAGGTGGCCAAGAACGCCGGCGTCGACGTTAAGCACCTTATTCCGTACGGCTTCGACAAGGCTAAGGTCGACTATTCACTGCTCAACGAGCCGACCGATCACCAGGCCAAGCTCGTCCTCGTGACCGCTATCAACCCAACGCCTGCGGGCGAGGGCAAGACCACCACGACCATCGGTCTGGCCGATGGCCTGCGTCGTCGCGGCGTCAAGAGTGCCGTGGCCCTGCGCGAGCCTTCGCTCGGCCCCGTCTTTGGTGTTAAGGGCGGTGCTGCTGGCGGCGGCTGGGCTCAGGTGATCCCCATGGAGGATATCAACCTGCACTTTACCGGCGACTTCCATGCCATCGGTGCTGCCAACAACCTGCTGGCCGCCATGCTCGACAACCATATTCAGCAGGGCAACCAGCTTGGCATCGACGTTAAACGCATCACTTGGAAGCGCGTCGTCGATATGAACGACCGTCAGCTGCGCCACGTCATCGACGGTATTGGCGGTAAGGCCCAGGGCGTGCCGCGCGAGGACGGCTTCGATATCACCGTCGCCTCCGAGGTCATGGCAATCCTGTGCCTGTCTACGAGTATCAGCGACCTCAAGGAGCGCCTGGGCGAGATCGTCGTCGGCTACAGCTTTGCCGGCGAGCCCGTCCGTGCCCGTGACCTTAAGGCCCAGGGTGCCATGGCCGCGTTGCTTAAGGACGCGCTCAAGCCCAACCTGGTGCAAACGCTCGAGGGCACGCCCGCGTTTGTCCACGGCGGTCCTTTCGCCAACATCGCCCACGGCTGCAACTCTATCATGGCCACGCGTATGGCGATGCGCTTTGGCGATGTCGCCATTACCGAGGCCGGCTTCGGTGCCGATCTGGGTGCCGAGAAGTTCCTCGACATCAAGTGCCGCATGACGGACGTTCGCCCCAGCGCCGTCGTGGTCGTCGCGACCGCTCGTGCGCTGAAGTACAACGGTGGCGTCGCCAAGGCCGACCTCAACGAGGAGAACCTCGAGGCACTCAAGGCCGGCATGCCCAACCTGCTGCGTCACGTCGACAACATCCAGAACGTTTATGGCCTGCCCTGCGTAGTCGCCATCAACCGCTTCCCGACGGACACCGAGGCTGAGCTTGCGCTCATCGAGTCCGAGTGCCAGAAGCTCGGCGTCAACGTTAAGCTTTCCGAGGTCTGGGCCAAGGGCGGCGAGGGCGCGCTCGAGCTGGCCGATGAGGTCATGCGTCTGATTGAGCAGCCGAGCGAGCTCAAGTTTGCCTATGAGGACGGCGCCGATGTCGCCGACGCTCTTGAGGCCATTGCCACCAAGGTCTACCGCGCCGATGGCGTTGACTTTACGCCGGCCGCCAAGCGCCAGCTCGCCGAGCTGCGCGAGAACGGCTTTGGCAACCTGCCGGTGTGCGTGGCCAAGACGCAGTACAGCTTTAGCGACAACGCCAAGGCCCTGGGCGCTCCCGAGAACTTCCGCATCACGGTGCGTGAGCTCAAGGTTTCCGCCGGTGCCCACTTTGTGGTCGCACTGACCGGCAGTGTTCTGACCATGCCGGGCCTGCCCAAGGTCCCCGCGGCTGAGAACATCGACGTCGACAACGACGGCAACATCACCGGCCTGTTCTAAGCTTGTTGCCCATAGCTGCTTGCCCGCCCCGTCGCGCCTACCAAGGCCCGGCGGGGCTTTTGTTTTCTAGCCGCGCTTGTCTTGTAGATATGGACGGGCTCTGTCCGTCACGGGCTTTTGCGCGGGTAGAATGCATGGATAACTTGATGCTTACGGGCGACGGAAAGGAATCGTTGCATGGATCAGGACAAGACAACCGTGATGGGCGGCTACGGTTCCGCGCAGGCTGGCGATAGCGCCGATGCGACCCGCGTTGTTCCCAACCCCGGTTATACCGACCCCGCCGCGACGCAGCCTTCTGCCGAGCCAACCCGGGTTATGGGCTATGGCGACACAGCGCGGGATTCTTATGCCGTATCTTCGCAAGGCCCCTATGGCAACGCAGCTCCGGACCCGTTTGATTACGCGCCGCAGGATTCTTATGCCGCCTCGACGCCGAATCCCTATGATGACCTGCCGCAAAATCCCATTCCGCAGCCTCAGCAGACGACGTATATGCCTCGCACGGCGCAGTCTCGCTACGAGTCGCGCGAGCCGTATCGCGAGTACCCCAAGTCGATTCCGCAATATGGCGAGGACGAGGAGAAGAAGCCGTCGCGTTCGTCGAGCGTGATCAAGAAGATCCTCATCGTGCTGGCGATCTTCTTTGCGCTGTCGGTTGTGTTTGCCATTGTGTCGGGCATGCTCAACAAGCGAGGGAGTTCAACGGCTGATACCGCTGCCGAGCAAACCGAGTCCGCCTCGTCTAGCACCGTCGATCTGAGCGATATCCCGGGGCAGTACTGGTCCAACGCCAAGAAACTTCTCAAGTCGCGCGGCGCCAATCTTTCGAATGCCGTGGTCCTGACTGATGATGGCTCAACGCCCGTCATCGATGCCAACTGGGTCGTTACTTCTGCTTACTATAACGACAGCGGCAACCTCGAAATTCAACTCACGCACAAGAATAGCTCGGGCAACTCGCCCGACGGCCAAAGCGGTACCGACAGCTCGAGTTCCAATACGCTGGAGGACTTGAGCAACAAGGCACAGGAGTTGGGAGACGAGGCGCAAGAGCTGGGCGATACGGCACAAAACCTGGGCGACACCGCGCAGAACTTGGGCGACATGGCGACGGGTGCCTGGAATGCACTGCAAAACGGCATCTCGGGCGCGCAGGGAAACTAGCTGTTAAGCGGGCTACAGCTGTTCAGCCGGACGGTCGGGCGAGCTAAAGCCCGAGTCAAACGTAACGACGCATGAGGCATTGGGTCGGCGCTCGTGCACGATGCGCGTGACGAGCTCCAGCAGCTCCTCGTCGGATATGTCAAAGCCGTCGGGGCGCACCAGGTCAAACGAAACGAACCCGTCGTGCTCGTGCAGGTCGTGGATGGAGAGCGCGGGGTCGATCTGCATAACGCCGCGCTTGACCCAGCCGCGCAAATCATCGCCGGTTGTCGCGATGGGGTCGTAGTGCAGCGTGATGCCAATGCCCATCTGGCGCTTGATGTCGTGCTCGATGGTGTCCAGGATCTCGTGGTGCTCAAATGCGTCGCCCTCGCCGGGCATCTCCACGTGAGCGCTGGCAAACTGACGACCGGGGCCGTAGTCGTGCACCATCAGGTCGTGTGTGCCCAAGACCTGCGGATAGGACATGATCTTGTCGCGGATTGCCTGGACGAGCTTGGGGTCGGGCGCTTGCCCCAGCAACGGGCTGATGGCGTCGCGCACTAGGCCCATGCCGCTGATGCAGATGAAGATGCCCACACCCAGGCCTGCCCAGCCATCGAGGTCAAAGCCGGTCGTCTGCGAAATAAGCGCCGCCACCAAGACCGAGCCCGAGGTGATGACGTCGTTTTTGGAGTCCTGTGCTGTGGCAATGAGTGTTTCGGAATCGATACGGTTGCCCAGCGCGCGGTTGAATGCGGCCATCCAGAGCTTAACGAGCATGGATGTAGCCAGTGCCGCAAGGGAAACGAGCGTGTAAGCGGTGGGGGAAGGCTTGATGATCTTGGTGACCGACTCGAGGATCAGGTTGATGCCGACGGCGCAAACCAGGACGGCGACAAACAAGCCGGCGAGGTACTCGTAGCGGCCGTGGCCATAGGGGTGGCCTTCGTCTGCCGGGCGGCTGGCGAGGCGGAACCCGAGCAGGCTCACGATGTTGCTCGAGGCATCGGAGAGGTTGTTGAAAGCGTCGGCGATGAGGGAGACGGAGCCAGCGAGCAGGCCCGCGATGCCCTTGGCCAGGCACAAGGTGATGTTGAGGCCAATGCAGATGAGGCTTGCGGCGAAGCCCGCGTTGGTGCGGCGGGAGGTATCGACCGGCTCGCCCTCGCTGCCGGGAACAAGCGTATGTACCAGCCGATTTACAAATAGCATAGCGGTCGTCCTCACAATCATGTTTAAGGGGATAGTGTAGCTCGCGCGGGGGCGCCGTGCACCGATGCTCAGAAAATGCAGCAATAGTCTGCCGGTGCTAACGAGCGAGCCTTCTCGTCTGCCTGGGTGCTCGATTTTGGGCCACATGGGTATGGGCACGTGCTTACCTGCCCGACATACTTAATGTCGACAGCCCCAGTGCAAAGGAGGACGTATTCATGGACGAGATGTTTGCCATTAAATGCCAAAACTGCGGCGGCCCTATGTACTCACACCAGACTAAACGCAGCTTTGAGTGCGCCTATTGCGGCACGGTCGTTCCGTGGCAGGCCGATGCGGGGGAGCCCAAGAGCGCTTTGGGCATTCGCCATACGCCGTTGACGGTAGTGGATGGACTGCTCAAGCTCACGCATGTGTCGCAACTCGAGCGCCCGGAGGACCCGGACTGGTATTTCTTCAATTCGCACTGGCGCAATCAGTCGGTCCTGGAACATCTGCTGTGGGAGGACCGCGGCACGGCGCAGGAGTTCCAAGAAGCGACGCACGTGAGCATTCCCTGCCCCTTCTGCGGAGCGTCCTTTGAGGGCGAGTCAACGCAGCGTGTGTTTGAGTGCCCGTCCTGCGGCAACAAGATCGGCATTGCCGACTTGCTCAAGCCCGGTACGTTTAGCAAACGTCTGACCATGGGCGTGGGTGCGGAGTATGTGCCGGAGCAGGGTATTCCCTGCGAAATTTCGCCGCAGCAGGCACGTGCCAACGCGCTGCAGCTGGTGCGCCAGTACCCGGATGCCTTTGCCGGGCACGACGTGGAAGACGCGATCCAAAACGACATGATGCTCTTCTATTTCCCCATGGCGCTGGCGGACCTGCGTATGATGGCGAGCTTCCCGGGCAAGGGCCTGAGCAAGGAAACCCTGGTGTACTACGAGGTGCTCGACTGGGCGTATCCGCGGGCAAACTATCTGGATGTTCGCCTTATGGGCATTTTGGAGCTGTGGGACTTTGCCAAGGTTGGGCCGTTTGACCCGGCCATGCAGGAAGGTGACTTTCGCGTTGTCTCCGTCGATGCGTCTACCAAGGACCAGGTGGTCATTGATAAGTTGGCGCTCGACATTGCCGGCAACGATGCCGAGGCGGTGCTGGGGCTCAATAAAAAGAGCATCCGCACTTGGGCGCGCAAGGCCCGCAAGCATAAGGACGGCCTGGTGATGGTGCCGGTGTACTTTGTCGATCGTCCGGCGACGGACAGCCGCGATGGCGAGCAGGTGCGCATTGCCGTAAACGGCCAGACGAGCCGCGCGGCAGCGGTGGTGTTTAGCGACAAGCGCGAGACGCATGTGGTGGCGTCGCTCAATCCGAGTCTGCATCTGTCCGGCGAAAGTACCGTGCATGCCACGCCCATCGAGGTCAAATACGTTAAATCGCCCTTCCTATACCAGATCGTGCGCCGTGGAGGCGGTGAGCAACCGCGTCAGGTGGCAGCGGCGGCCGAGGGTTCCTGCCGAGAGGAGAAGCCCAAGCGCAAGGGATTGCTCGCTGCGATCTTTGGGAAGTAGGGGAGCGGTGCTGGTTGGTGCTGTAACGTGATGGTCGGGGGTGCAGGGCAGTTCGCAGGGGTGCGGGCTGCCCCGTTTTTGTGCGGCGACAGGACCCGCAGGCACTCCATTAAACACTCATGCTCACAGCGCAAACGTTGAGCAACATTACGTTTGCCGATAGCTATTAAAAAATGTCCGCCCGCGGTAGTAGTATCAAAAAAGAGGGGTCCCAAATGGAACCCCTCTGGCAAGTCAAATTGTCCCCTACGGGACGCCTTCCAAGGAAGGCATTTTTGGCAAAGCCGTATTTTGACTCGCAGTGTCGATGTAACTGGTAATCGACAAGGCAACTGTAACACAGCGCGGAAGGGCTGGCCGACATGAATTTAAGAAACTACTCTGGCGACTACAATATCGGCCTCGACATGGGAACCGGCTCCGTTGATTGGGCGGTGACCGATGACCAGGGCAAGCTTCTGCATTTTAAGAAGCAGCCGACATGGGGCAGTCGTTTGTTCGATAGTGCGCAGCCGGCGTCCGAGGCGCGCGTTCATCGTGGGCAGCGTCGCCGTTACGTGCGCCGCCGCTGGCGCCTTGACTTACTGCAAAAGCTGTTCGAGCCTGCGATGAGCGAGGTCGATCCGGGCTTTTTCATGCGACTTAACCAGTCGCGGACCATTGAGGGCGATCCGATCTTTACCAAGGACTTCACGAAGGCCGATTACTACGATCGCTTCCCGACCATCTATCATCTGCGTACTTACCTTATGGACACCGATGAGCAGGCCGATCTTCGATTGGTGTATCTCGCAATCCATAACATCGTTAAGCATCGCGGTAACTTCTTGCGCCAGGGAGAGAAGCTGACGGCAAAGACGGCAAAGACATCCGATGCCCTCGAGCGCCTCAATGACTCCCTGCAGGCTTGGTGCGAGTCTAGGGAATACGATGTTACAAAAATCAATAAAAGCGCTGTCGCAAAGATTCTCGCTGACGAGAGGTCTTCTCGTTCGCAAAAAGCAAAAGACATTCAGGCGCTTGTAAAAGTGGACACTGCGGATGCGGCTACGAACAAAAAGCTGGCGAAGGCTTTGTCGAACGCTGTCGTTGGCCTTCAGTGTGAGTTCAAAGACGTCTTTGGCGATTTTGAATGCGAGGCAACTAAGCTCGCGCTTTCGGATGACGAGAGGCTAGAAGCGCTACAGGCCGCATGTCCCGATGACTGCGTGGAGCTTCTTGAGTCCGTTTGCGGTGTTTACTCTGCTTACGTGCTGCAGGGGCTTTTGTCCTATGCTGAGGGCCAGACAATCTCGGTCAACATGATCGAAAAATACAATTGTTACGCGAATGATCTTGATCGGCTCAAGGCTTTGGTCCGCGAATATGCTCCCGGCTCATATGAGTCTTTCTTCCGCGGCGCAACCTATCACGATTCGAATAGCGATGACCCCTCGCGCGACTACGATGCCTCTAAGGCACAGGGTTACACCGCATATGACCTGCACAAACTGTCCTATGATGACTTCGCTAAATCCGTAAAGAAGCTCTTTGCGGGAACGGGAGCGGAGACGGACGAGCGCTATATCGCCATGATGGACGCATTCGACAAACAACGCTTTTTACGTCGCCTTAAGACGAGTGATAACGGTGCCATCTACTATCAGCTGCATCTTGAGGAGCTGCAGGCCATTCTCAAAAACCAGGGCCGCTTCTATCCGTTCCTTAAGGACGAGGCTGCGAAGATTGAGAGTCTGGTCACGTTCCGTATCCCGTACTATGTGGGACCGCTGACGCCTAAAAATGCTGCCCAGGACAAACATGGCAACCATCGATTCCAGTGGTCCGAGCGCAAGCCCGGCATGGAAGATGCGACGATCACGCCTTGGAACTGGGATACCGTGATCGATAAGAACAAGAGCGCCGAGAACTTTATCATGCGCATGACGGGTGATTGCACTTATCTTGCTGGCGAGAAGGTGCTTCCCAAGCAGTCTCTGCTCTATGAGGAGTTCTGCGTTCTGAACGAACTCAATGGCGTTCGCTGGTCCGAAGATGGTGACGATTGGCAACGCCTGGATGCCGCGCAGCGTGAGGGCATTGTCCATGAGCTCTTCCATAAAAAGCGTCGCGTTACCTACAAGATGATTGCCGACTGGCTTGTAAAAGAGGGCGACGCGACAAATCCGGTTGTCCGCGGCGGCCAGGGTGAGAACGGTCTTGAATCGAAGATGGGCTCGTACATCTTCTTTGCCAAGGACATCTTTCGTGTGGACGAGTTGAGCCGTGCCGAGTATCCAGTTATCGAGAAGATCATTCTTTGGAACACATTGTTCGAGGACCGCTCGATCCTTAAGGAAAAACTGCAGGATGAGTTTGGCCCCAGCGGCAACGGAATGCTCGATGTCGATCAGATTAAGAAGATTTGCAAAAAGCGCCTGACTGGTTGGGGACGTCTGTCGGAGAAGTTTCTGACGGGTATTAGGATTGATACGCAAGCTGGTCGTTCTATGAGCATCATGGATGTGCTGCGAGAGGGAAACCCCAGCTCCGAGCGTCGCTTGGGCGAGACCATGGTGATGATGGAGATTCTCCACGACAATACGCTGGGCTTCCAGGAAAAAGTGGATGAGCACAATCGCAAATACTATGCCGAAAACGAGAAGTCTCTAGGCGTAAATGAGCTTCCCGGATCCCCGGCGATTCGTCGCAGCTTGAATCAAGCGATTCGCATTGTCGACGAAATCGCAAAGATTGCGGGACACGCGCCGGCCAACGTTTTTGTTGAGGTGACTCGCGACGAGGACGAAAAGAAAAAGGGCAAGCGGACCACGAAGCGCTGGGATACCATCGAGGACGCTCTCAAGGCGTTTAAGGCCGAGGGCGGCGACCTGGCCGTTATGGCCGATTTCAAGGAGCTCAAGGCAGCCAATGTAGACCTTGACGAGCGCTTGACCCTCTATTTGATGCAGAACGGAAAATGCCTGTATTCTGGTCGCGCTATCGACCTCAATAAGCTTATGGCGGGCTCGGGCGAGTACGAGGTCGACCATATCATTCCGCGCGCCTATATTAAGGACGACAGTCTGGAGAATAAGGCGCTGGTGTACCGCGAGGAGAATCAGCACAAGACCGACCAGCTTTTGATTGATAAGAGCATTCGCTGGAAGATGGGCGAGACGTGGAAACAGCTGCACCAGGCAAAGCTTATTGGCGATAAAAAGTATCGCAACCTGCTGCGTTCTTCCATAAATGAGAATGCCATGAAGGGCTTTGTCGCGCGCCAGCTCGTGGAGACGAGCCAGATGGTTAAGATGGCGCAAGCGTTGCTTGAGGCGCGTTATGCCGATGAGGGAACTAAGATCGTTCCCGTTAAGGCGAGCGTATCGCACAACCTTCGTGAGGCAGCCGGCTTGGTCAAATGCCGCGAAGCCAACGATTTTCATCATGCGCATGATGCCTATCTGGCATGTCGCTTGGGCCTGTTTATTCAGATGCGTCACCCCGGTATGTACGAGAACCCCATTGGCTACTCGCACGTGATTAAGAAATACGTGCGCGAGCAGTCCGAGCTGTTTAAGAAAACCCATCGCATGCCTGGATCAGCGGGTTTCGTTGTCAATAGCTTTATGACTGCGGGTTTTGACCCCGAGACGGGCGAGGTCTTTGACGATGCCTGGACCGAGGACGACGAGGTCAAGCGCTATAGGGGAAAGTATCTTCCGGACGGCTGGAATGCAGCGGCAGAGGTCGAGGGCATTCGCCGTGCGCTCAACTATCGCCAGTGCTACATCTCGAGGATGCCACAGGAGGATACGGGCGCGTTCTGGAAGGCAACGATTTACTCGCCGCGTGATCCCAAGATGGGTGCAAAGCTTGAGTTGTCGACAAAGCAGGGGCTTGATGCTAAGCAATACGGTGGTTTTTCGAGCCAGCAGTTTGCGTACTTCTTTATCTATGAGGCCAAAAAGAAGGGTAAGCCGGTGTTCCGGTTCTCTCAGGTTCCCGTGTGGCTTGCGGCACGCATCGAGGGCGACTCGGCGGCGCTCGGTGAGTATGCGAGGGGACTTGCGGAGAAGGAGGGCCTGGAATATGTCGGTATCACGAGGTCGAAGATCTACAAGAAACAGCTGATTGAGGTGGATGGAGACCGTTTGATTATTACTGGCGCAAAGGAGGTCAGATCGGGCTCTCAACTGGCGTTTTCGCAGGATGAGATGAGCGCCCTGCTATTTGCTGACGAGATGCCAACCTCTGATGCTATCGTTGAGCTAAATTCCATTTGGCTAGGCATTGATCAATCACTGCTCACTCTTAATAAACGCTTGTCGATGCAGCTAAATCTGAGCAGGTTTGATGAGGCGTACGCGAATCTTTCTGCTGATCAGAGGAAAAAGTTGCTTACCGGTCTTATTGCGCTCGTAAATGGTAACGATCGAATCGTTGATTTGTCGATGGTGGGAGGTCCTTCTAAGGCGGGTCATATGAGCATCGTATTTTCTAAGTTGTTGAACGATCCACAAGTCACATTCTTTATTGTTGACCAATCCGTAACAGGCATGTTCGAGAGAAGGACCCGTGTCGGGCTTTAGGAATATCGTCATTTCAAGCCCCTGCAAATTGCAGTACAAGGGCGGCTACATGGTTGTCCGTCGCGAGGACGACACGGCGAAGGTCCACCTTTCGGAGATTTCGTCGGTCGTTCTTCAGACCAACCAGGTGTTCATAAGCGCTTATCTGCTCTCGGAACTCGCCAAGGCAAAGGTCGCGTTTGTCGTTTCTGACGAGAAGCGCGACCCTATTGGGCAATATTTACCGCTATACGGGGCTCATAACACCAGCAAGCGTATTGCGGAGCAGCTTGAGTGGAGCGAGCCGATCAAAAAGCGCGTATGGCAACGAATCGTGCGCGACAAAATCAAGCATCAGTCTGATGTGCTCCACGCCCGTGCGCGTGAGGAGCAGGGCGAGACGCTCAAGAGCATTGTTGCCGAGGTGCGCTCTGGAGATACAACAAATCGCGAAGGGCATGCAGCCCGGCTGTATTTCAGCTCTCTGTTTGGTCCGTCCTTCTCGAGGGATGACGATACGCCTCTGAATGCTGCGCTCAATTACGGGTATGCGATTCTGCTATCGAGTGTCAATCGCGAGATTGCAGCGCGTGGATACCTTACGCAGTCGGGGATTTGTCACAGAAATGAGTTTAACCAGTTCAACTTGAGCTGTGATTTTATGGAGCCGTTTAGGCCTCTTGTAGACCGCATTGTGTTCGATAACTTTGACGGCGAGTTCTCTAAGGAGATAAAGCTTCTTTTGGTCGACATGCTCAATCAAGGAATCGCATATCGAGGCGGCACCTATCGCGTGGGCTCCGTAATCTCTCTGTATGTCGCTGACTGTTTCAAGGCTCTTGATCGAAAGTTGTCGGTAGACGAAATCGAGTCGTTTGAGGTCGTATGAGTGTCGGGGAAAGGATCAGATATATGAGGCTTGTCGTCTTTTTTGATTTGCCCGTCGACACCCCTGCGCAGAGAAAAGACTACCGGGCATTCCGCAAGTTTCTTCTTAAAGATGGCTATCTTATGCTCCAGGAGTCCGTGTATTCAAAGCTTGTTGTTAATGATGGGGCGGCGGGAAGCGCCGTGCAAAGACTCAGGAAGCATCGCCCGCCAGCTGGCCTTGTACAGGTTTTGCGCGTGACCGAATCTCAGTTTTCGACCATGGAGTACATTACGGGTAACCGCGAGGCTCATGAGGAGATAGACACGATGGAGGAGCTTCTGGTTTTATGAGGCTCGTGTTTTCGGGACTTGAAAACCCAGTGGAGTTAACCGCGGGGGAGACTTCGGTTCTGCAAGTCGAGAATTCGGCTCTGTTCGCGCGGATTGTGGCTTCTTTGCAAAACGGATTGGGGCGCCAGGCGTTGGAGCCTTATTCCCTATGGAAAGACGATGAGGAGATCAAGCCCGGCAGCGCTCTAATGGTGGTGCCTGATGCGCTGAATCTTCCATGGGATGACCGTGCATTTATGACCGCAATCACCAAGAAGGTTGAGCGCGAGTTTCTAGAAGACGAAGATTTGCACATGCAAGTGGAAGAGGCTGAACGAGCACTAAGGCTGCGTTTGGGTGGATTGAATCTTGGTTTTAATGCCGATTTGGGGTTTGGTTTAGAATGGGATTTGAAGCGCTACCTCAAGTTTTTAGGATTTGGTGCAGCGCCTCAAGAAGATAAATCGTTCCTTGATAATCTGCTGAATTTCCTTTCATTTGCTCTTGACGCTGGCTGCAGAAAGACAATCGTATTTGTAAATCTCAAAACATTTTTGACGGAAAATGAGTTGCAAACGCTCTATGACCACGTGTTTTTCCTTAAGTTGAGCCTGTTGCTCCTGGAGAATAAAAAAGATACCATGGCTTACCGACATGAACATAAACTAACGGTTGACCTGCAGTTTTTAGAGCATTGAAAGAACTGACCGGTTAGATTGAACGTCCCGTCGCAGTAGGGAATTTGCTCCAATGGTTTTGGAGCAGTGTCGATCTAACTGGTAATCAAACCCAAGGGTAGCCGAGCAGGGTGTTCATGTGGTTTTGGAGCAGTGTCGATCTAACTGGTAATCAAACGCCAACAAGATCATCACCGGCGCCGGCCTGGTTTTGGAGCAGTGTCGATCTAACTGGTAATCAAACCCAAGGTGTCCGATTGGCCCGAATACCGCAGTTTTGGAGCAGTGTCGATCTAACTGGTAATCAAACAAGCGAAGCTAAGACCTAACAAAGCAGATCGTTTTGGAGCAGTGTCGATCTAACTGGTAATCAAACACTGAGAGCCGATTTAAGCCCCTATATTATGTTTTGGAGCAGTGTCGATCTAACTGGTAATCAAACGAACTGTATATCGAAACATAGGACGCAACAGTTTTGGAGCAGTGTCGATCTAACTGGTAATCAAACACACCGTTTCCATCGCCGACACTACCATCAGTTTTGGAGCAGTGTCGATCTAACTGGTAATCAAACAGAGCGTCATGTTCGGAGACCGCGACATGAGTTTTGGAGCAGTGTCGATCTAACTGGTAATCAAACGCGTTGCTTTGGCGCTGGCTCGATGATCTGGTTTTGGAGCAGTGTCGATCTAACTGGTAATCAAACATAGACGCGCACGCCTTGGCGCGTACCTTGGTTTTGGAGCAGTGTCGATCTAACTGGTAATCAAACTTTTGTTGGTTTCGGCATCTCGCGCATATAGTTTTGGAGCAGTGTCGATCTAACTGGTAATCAAACTGACGAGAAGCTCCAGAGCTTGCAGATCGTGTTTTGGAGCAGTGTCGATCTAACTGGTAATCAAACTTTTTGTCGGTATCTACCTGCTGAAATGTCGTTTTGGAGCAGTGTCGATCTAACTGGTAATCAAACCATAAAAAACGCCCGGCGTGAGCAGCCAAAGTTTTGGAGCAGTGTCGATCTAACTGGTAATCAAACTCTACCCCTGCACCTCGCGTGAAGCGGACGAGTTTTGGAGCAGTGTCGATCTAACTGGTAATCAAACACCGAAGGCGGCATAGGTCTTTACAAGTGAGTTTTGGAGCAGTGTCGATCTAACTGGTAATCAAACTGCGTCCATTCCCCAACTTTCACGATTGAAGTTTTGGAGCAGTGTCGATCTAACTGGTAATCAAACCGCTGGGGGAGTCGGGATAGCGGTCTATCGTTTTGGAGCAGTGTCGATCTAACTGGTAATCAAACGAGCTAGACGATCCGGCACGCTGCCAACTTGTTTTGGAGCAGTGTCGATCTAACTGGTAATCAAACGCGTGCCGTCATATTCGTCCCATAGCGGGCGTTTTGGAGCAGTGTCGATCTAACTGGTAATCAAACCGTGCTTCTCCAACTCGTCGATGACTTCACGTTTTGGAGCAGTGTCGATCTAACTGGTAATCAAACCAAACATGCTCGTACTCGAGTAGTTAGACGGTTTTGGAGCAGTGTCGATCTAACTGGTAATCAAACGCCCCTAGCGCATCGCAAGCCCAGCGCAGGGTTTTGGAGCAGTGTCGATCTAACTGGTAATCAAACAGCTTGAGGCCGCAGAGAGGCGGGCCAACGGTTTTGGAGCAGTGTCGATCTAACTGGTAATCAAACCAAGAATTGAGAGACGCTTATGGTCGCTTGGTTTTGGAGCAGTGTCGATCTAACTGGTAATCAAACCCAAAGACGCGCTACAATGGAGTAACACGCGTTTTGGAGCAGTGTCGATCTAACTGGTAATCAAACCTTTGTATTGCCGACATTCATCTCGTACAGTTTTGGAGCAGTGTCGATCTAACTGGTAATCAAACGCAAGGTCGCTAATCAGTTCATCCTCACTGGTTTTGGAGCAGTGTCGATCTAACTGGTAATCAAACCGTTAACGACTACAAATCACTAACACACAGTTTTGGAGCAGTGTCGATCTAACTGGTAATCAAACTCACAGTCCTTACCAAATGTCTCTCGACAAGTTTTGGAGCAGTGTCGATCTAACTGGTAATCAAACACTACGCAGACACAAAAGCGCCAACGATAGTTTTGGAGCAGTGTCGATCTAACTGGTAATCAAACCACCAAAAGCGGCATAGCTATTACAAGTGAGTTTTGGAGCAGTGTCGATCTAACTGGTAATCAAACGCTTACCTTTGCAATGGCATAATCGGCATGTTTTGGAGCAGTGTCGATCTAACTGGTAATCAAACGCTGGGCTTCCCGTTCGAGTACAACCGTGGTTTTGGAGCAGTGTCGATCTAACTGGTAATCAAACTACTTGAGGAAGGTATCTGCGTCCATCTTGGTTTTGGAGCAGTGTCGATCTAACTGGTAATCAAACTCCGCTTTTCAAATTTTTCGACAACTGAATGTTTTGGAGCAGTGTCGATCTAACTGGTAATCAAACTGTTAAAAGACGCTGTGGAAATTGACGCTGGTTTTGGAGCAGTGTCGATCTAACTGGTAATCAAACGACCGCGCAGAGTGGTTATTCAGTTGCGCTCGTTTTGGAGCAGTGTCGATCTAACTGGTAATCAAACCCGTAAACTGAGAGGTGATGATCAATGAGTGTTTTGGAGCAGTGTCGATCTAACTGGTAATCAAACGAAGATTGATGACGGGAAGACGGACTCCTGGTTTTGGAGCAGTGTCGATCTAACTGGTAATCAAACCCCTCGAGGAGGTCGAGTCGTACTTCGCGGGTTTTGGAGCAGTGTCGATCTAACTGGTAATCAAACTTGACCAGGCGACCGACCGCTACCTCGCATGTTTTGGAGCAGTGTCGATCTAACTGGTAATCAAACTACCACATCTCGCCCGAGAACGTCGGTATCGTTTTGGAGCAGTGTCGATCTAACTGGTAATCAAACCTGGAGCAGCAGGCTCCTCCGCATCCGTTAGTTTTGGAGCAGTGTCGATCTAACTGGTAATCAAACATCCGCTAACACAACAGATAGGAGTTATCAGTTTTGGAGCAGTGTCGATCTAACTGGTAATCAAACCGGTACGGGCGCGCACGCGCCTGCCTAGGGGTTTTGGAGCAGTGTCGATCTAACTGGTAATCAAACATACCCATTCTCCAGACGAGTGTTCAAAGAGTTTTGGAGCAGTGTCGATCTAACTGGTAATCAAACGAGGATTAAATCCATCCAGGCAGGAAACTGTTCTCAGTTTTGTAGATGACCAATCAAAACTTGGCTCTCTAGAACAATCAACCCCTCAAGACAAGGAGGAATAAACATGGATAACGATACGCTGCTATTTAGAGACAAGGGTGCCGGCGTATTTAAGGAGATCTGCATCTACCCGAACCGAATCACCACGCTCAAGAAGAACCGCTTCTTCGGCACGCATGTAGAGGTGACTTACCTGAATGACGTCACCGGCGTCTACAAGATTAAGGGCAAGCAGGTGATTCTGAACAACAGGTTGCGGACGGGCTATGGCTATAGGCTGAGCAGTTATTCCCAGGCAGAGGAGTTCGTCAGGGTTCTGAACTCAGTCATGTAGCGACTCGCCAGTTTTGGAGCAGTGTCGATCTAACTGGTAATCAAACGCGCCGCAGGAGCGCATAGGAGGAACGATGAAAAGAGTCGAACAGTCCGAGGTCATCGGCGAGATGGTGCGAGACGGCGGCATGACCATGAAGGACGCGAGTGTTGCCGCCAACCGAAACCACGTGTACGTGTCCAACGCCCGAACCAAACGAGAGCCGTCCATCGGCACAGTGGCGCTGATCGCAAGCGTCTACGGTCTGGATGTGGTTCTGGTTGACCGAGAGACAGGCGAGCCGCGCTATATCATCGAGCCGCCGAAGTAGACAACAAGAGACGAACGAGAAGCAAGTTTTGGAGCAGTGTCGATCTAACTGGTAATCAAACGGGTCCTGGGGTTTGCTGCCCTCGCTCGCGGCGCTCTGCGCGTTCTCTTCTGCCATTGAGGCTCCCTCCCTGTGCGTTCGGGGGCGATTCCCCCGCTCGGGAAGCATGTTCGCGGCGTGGTAACGGCATGAAAAAGCCCCACTCGTGGCGGGGCTGACGGTGCTGATGTTGGGCGGTTACTCTTTGACCTCGACGAGCAGGTCGTGAAATTTCTCTCGGTACTCTCGCACGACCTTCCGCATCGGATCGTCGTACTTGCTGCTCGAGCAGTTTTTAGGCAAAGGGGGATACTCTACGCTCAAAAGCGCCGCGTGAAACTCGTCGTCGAGACGCTCGTATTCCCCGAGCCTTGACTCGGGAAGCTCATAAGTCTTTCCGTCTATAACGTATCGCCTTGAGATCATCGAGTTCTCTCATGATTAGATGCTGATAGTCATCTTCCCCTGCAGCGGCAATAGGGACATTTTCGCTCTATCTTTATACCCGTATTTCGAGATCTTAGGCCCGGCCTTCATCTTGCTGTTCCCCGCACACGCGGGGATGATCCCTCCGTCGCTTCGTCTGCCATGTCTGGTTCCTTTCGGAAGGTTCTCGTCCACTCGAGCGTGTACGAGCCTGTTTGACCCGGCAAACACGGTGGGGCGCGGCGGTTACCGCCCACCGCGGGCGTGCATGAAAAAGCCCCGTACGGGGCTTGATTCGACATATCGCCCGCATTACGTGTCTGCGCGGCATGACGGTTTCGGGCGCGTCGACGCCACCCTCCCACGGGGCATGTCTGTTTAATCGTCCTTCACGAGCTCGGCGATGACGAGCTCGGCGATGACGAGCGCGACGAACAGCTGGGCGATGAGGGCGAGCTGGCCCCAGATGGGGGCGAGCACGACCCACCACGCCCAGTCGACGAAGCCCGTGAGCTTGAGGCCGATGAAGAGCAGGCCGAGCAGGGTGAAGAACCCGACCCCACCGCGCGATGCGTTGTTTGCCGCCATGAATGCCTCCGTTCTCTATGAAAAAGGCCCTAGCGGGGCCGATCTGTTGCTGGTCGGGGCGGTGGGACTCGAACCCACACGAGCGATGCCCACGTGCTCCTGAGACACGCGCGTCTGCCAATTCCGCCACGCCCCGATGAATGCTATGATTCTTATTGAAGGGGGCCTTGTACCGCCGTAGCGGTATGAGACCCTCTTCAAGTCTAGAAACGAAATACCATTTCGACCTTTTTGTCGTGATTGACCATCAGAGCGCTCGTCAAGGAATGCCGACGGAGGCTGTTGGCGATCATCTGCCTTGCTCTCTCATCTGATAGATTGCGGTTTTCGCTGGCATCAATGACGATCTGCTGGAACCCGCGTTTTTTCTTTGCTTTTCCGATATATCCGCTAATAGTGTTCTTGCTCTTGGCGGAGAAAACGTTCTTTATCTCCAGCCCGGTATCCAAGTCTGGCAGACCGATTACCTGATCGAGTCCTTTCGCAGCATCGAACTCGACAACTTCATCATCGACGAACACAGCACGGATTCCGCACGCGCTTAGGCGTTCTGCCACCCTGAACTCTATCGGATGGTCATCGTCTTCAAGCTTTTTCGCCTTTGTTGCCTCATCTGGGTAGCCGGACTCCACCTTCTTGCCGCACATGAACCAGTCTGGGTCGTGGAGGGCCATGAAGTCGCGAAGCACCCTGCCGTCGTCACGGCTGTTGAACAACAGACCGGTCTGATTCTCCATCTCGATCATGCGGTTGCGCATGCCCTTGGGGTCGTAATGCCGCACTCCACGCCCCGGTGTGGTAGAAGGCTCATTAAGGACGCGCACCCTGGTTAAGAGCCGAGGCCCGCGCCCTTTTTTCTTAGGGTCTCGATTGTCCCGTCGGCATGCACGACGTGAAGGTTCCTGATAGTTCCATCGTCTAGTGTTGCGTCAGGGTCACGCGGCATGGAAAAAGGCCCCGCCCCGGCGGGGCCTTAGGTGCTCTAGTAGACCGCTGCGGGTTCAGGCTTGAGCTTGGATGGCTTGCCGGTCTTCAGGCACTTCTCTATCTCGGCGATAGGGTCGCGCATACAGTAAGCGTGGCACCTCTCATGGAAGGTCCGCTCGTACTCACGCATGAGACGGTCCAGCTTCGCACTGTCCTCCTTGTTGAGGTAGATATACATATCAGCTCCTTCTCAACTGGTTCGCCATATCATCGTTATGGAGTGGTGCCAATGTTCTTAGCCATTGACGGTCCTGACGCCGTGCTCGAGTTCCCAGTCGATACTGCGCTTCCATGCCTCTCCCCATGTTTTCGGCGGGTTTTCTCGCTCTTCCTCGAGCAGGGCCTCGAGAGCCTCATCCGGAACGTTGGAGAGCCTATCCGGTCGGTCATCGACTCCAAAGGAGTCATAATCTATAGCTTTTCCCATATGATGCCATGGCTCCTTTTGTGTTCGTGCGCGGCAGCGATAGCGGCGACGTATCATCCTGTTTCCTTTTATCGAGGCCTTTCTTAGGATGATGACCGTTCGGTAATCAAGCTTTGCTGTTGGGAACTGATCGTATTACAGCAATGTAGTGCGGAAAGAGCTTCGTCGAAGCGGCGTCCTCTAGTTAGAGGATTTTGTTGCCGCAACGCATAGCTGATTTGCGTCCTCGATTATCTCGCGAAGCCTCGGCATGTACTCGTCCGTGATGCTCTTGAAGTCGAGGCTCAATTTGAAGCTGAGCGTTCCCGGTTTCGGAGTCGGAAGGGCGTCGAGCCTTTCGCACATCTCGTCGAACAGCGCGTTGTACTCATCGGCTTGCTCCTGGGTGACGTCATATTTTCTTCCTTGAATAATTAGCGTAGCCATTTATCACTACCCATTCTGTGATGCGCAGTCAATGCTCGTCTCGGTGCGACACTTGCCGTTGAGTCTGAGATGAATGCCCCTGCAAGGCCGAAGGATGCAGGGTGCAAGTCAAGGAGACGACTGGTATTGGGGGCATTTTCTGTCGCCTAATTCTTCATGTGTGGGCTCGCGTGTTTTGTGCTGCCCCCTAAAACAGACACCGCTCAATCAGTTCCCTGCTGCGCAGGGTATCGATCCACTCCCGTGGAATGGTGTCGATACCGTATGCCGTGCCCGCGAGGGCGCCGGCGACGGCTGCGGTGGTGTCGGTGTCGTCGCCCAGGTTGACGGCGGTAAGCACGCAGTCTTCGTAGCTGCCGGTGTTGACGAAGCACCAGGTAGCGGCTTTAAGCGTGTCGCGCACGAAGCCACCGGATCTGATTTCGTGCTCGGGTACATCTTTCAGACAGAGTGCCCATTCGGGGAGCGCGCCGTCCATCACCGACCTCAACAGCTCGATGAACGTGACACATGACTCGGTCGATGTTCTATGAGCGTGGGTGATTGCAGAGACCTCACGGACCTCTTCGTCTGTCGCATCTGCGAACGCTAGGGGAGCGATGCGCATGAGCGAACCGTTGCCGTTGTCGCGCTCGCCGGAGCCTCCTTTGCCGGTACGCAAGGCGCGGGCGGTTGTTCCTCCGTAATCGAAGACGCCATCAATCGTGTACTCGTCGTTGGTGATCCAGCTCACGAATTTGTCGCGCATGTCCTCGGTGTCAATGCGGCCGAGCTCTCTGATGGAGTCGCAGGTAGCAAGCGTCATAGATGTGTCGTCGCTCCAGGTGCCCGCGGGCTGCCCATGCGTGCCATAGCCGATCATGTCGGTGCATTCGAACGTGCCGCGAGGCATAAACTCGTATGGAACGCCCAGCGCGTCGCCAACGGCAAGTCCGTAGATGCAGTCGCGCAATGTTGGTTTTGGTGTGCCCATTCGTATCTCCCACTTTCCTCTTGAGGGATGTTGCTTAATAGCTAATGGCTGGCTAATGGCGATTATCATAAAGCCTGGCGAGGACAGAAACTGCGACGTCGCCGGAGGTCTTCGCGAAAGGGCCTCGTGGCTACTAGAATGAAATGTTAGGGACAACAGAGGCACAGTAACAGGCTGCTGACAGCCTGTGTCTTTAGCCTGAGCAGCCGCTCGCAGGCTCAGGAGTTCGTCAACGTGCTCAATATGGTGATGTGACTGGGCGCTTTCGAACACAAAAAACCGGGATGCAAGGAGTCGCACCTTGCATCCCGGCTGAGCTAAAACGGCGCTGCTGCATGCCGTTGGAGCTTTAGCGCTTGATCTCGATATCGTCGAGCTTGACGTCCATGGCCTCGGTCTTGGCCTTGGCAATGTCATCGGCAAACTCCAGAGACTTCATCATGGTCTCGACGGCGTCCTTGTGCTCCTCGACATTGTCGATGCTCACGTAAACGCTGCCGCCGCCTGCTTCGGTGAAGTACTCAGTCGTTACGCCGCCCGAGTGTGTATAGGAAGCGTTGCGCCAAGTCTTGCCGTTGTACTTGACGGGATCATTCTCGGTCCACTCAAAGTTGGCCTTCCATTTGGCCTCGTAGTCGAACAGCTCGTCAGCGTTCTTGTCAGAGTCGAAGACAGGGATGAAGCGATCGCTGGCGTGCTCGCTCTCGGTGAACTTAAACTGGGCCCTGTCGGCGGTGTCGCCGGCAACGTCGGTGATCTCGACGCCCTCGGGCACCTCGACCTTAAACCAAATGAAGTCGGTCCTCATATCCACGGCTGGCTTTTCTGCGCCGCCGCCACCGCCACTGCCGGTAGCGCCGCCGCTTCCGCCGCAACCCACCAGGGCAACCGCGGCAAGGAGACTGATGCAGAGGGTGAGAATCGCAAAGGCCTTCTTTTTCATGGTCGTGTCCTCCTCGATCTGTAACCGCCCATGGATTACCTGCCTTTACTGTACGCGCGGACGGCTCGCTAGGGTGGGCCATGTGTCCCATTCTGGGGGCTGGATTTGCGCCGATAAGTGGCAATATGTCCGGGCGCAAAAGAGGGGAGGGCCGGTGCTGCCGGCTCTCCCCGGGTTGGGCGCCCGTTGTTTTAATGGGGCGCATGTGCGCATGTGCGCGGGTGCGCGTAGGCGCGTGCGGGTGTCCCGTTACTTGATCTCGATGCTCGAAATCTCGACTTCGCGTGCCTCGGAAACTGCCTCTGCCATGTCATCGGGGAACTCGATGGAGTTGAGGAGCGTCTCGGCTTCTTTCTTGTGCTGGTCGAAGTTCGAGATGAGGACGTAGACGCTTCCCGGCTCAACGTCGGTAAAAAGCATGGTTGAGATGCCGCTGTTGTCCTCGTATGTTCCGACGAGCCACGTCCTGCCGTTATACTCGACGGACCCGCCATCCTTCCACTGGAACGTATCCCCCTTCTTTTCTGCCTGGTCGGCGTGGGATTCCTCGGCTGTCATCGCTTTTTTCCAAACGGGGATAAAGCGATCGGCCGAGGCGTTCTCGTTTTCGGGGAAGGTGAGCTGGACCCTGTCGGCATTCTTGCCGGCGGAGTCGCTTACGCCGACGCCCTCGGGCATCTCGACCTTAAACCAGATAAAGTCGGTCTTCTTGGCGACGGGGGCCTTTTCCTTGCCCTCGCTCTTGGATGCGCTGCTGCCCCCGCCCGATGCGTTCCCGCCGCAGCCGAAAAGGGCAAATGCGGCAAAGAGGGCGATGCAAAGGGAAAGGATTGATAGGGTCTTTTTCTTCATGGTGGCGTCCTCCTTGTCTGCCAGGGACATCGTGTGCCGCGGATCGCTGGGGCGGCGGTTGCGCGTGCACATGATGACTTTGTTTGCTGTGCGGTGATTCCTCCATTCGTCGTCCGGTGCCGTGATGAGCGTTGCCCCAACATGGGGCTCCTTACCTATATGTATGCCCCAGTTGCCGCTGCCCGGGAGTCTCGAAACGTGGGCCATGTGTCCCATGTTTGCGTTGGCATGGCCTATCGTTCGTCATAGAAATCCGCGATGGCCAGGTGCGCTGACGCCCATGTGCTTATGGGCTAGACTTAGCACCATTACGTGTTCGATGCGGTTGGTCGGCGGTTGCCGCCTGACCGATGTATATGACTTGAAGGTGCGTGCGTATGAGCCAAGAGATGATGGATAAAACCTGTCGAGAGTTTGCCGAGGCACTTGCCGCACGCGAGCCGGTTCCCGGCGGTGGCAGCGCGAGCGCCTTTGTGGGCGCGCTGGGCGCCTCGCTTTGTGGAATGGTCGCTCGTTATGGTGCGACCAATCCTGCGCTTGCCGATCGCGCGGATGACCTGACGCGCGCATTTGCCCAGGCAGATGAGTTGGCCCAGGAGCTTGTCGAGTTGGTTGCCGAGGACGTTCGTGCATATGGGCAGGTGTCCGCGGCGTACGGTATTCCGCGTGGCGATCCGGCTCGAGCGACCGCGATTCAGGATGCGCTGCATGTGGCCGCTATGCCGCCGTATCGCATTATGGATGCCTGCGGGCGTGCACTGGCGCTGCTCGAGGACATGGCCGACAAGGGTTCGCGTCAGCTGCTGTCCGATGTGGCGTGCGGCGCCGTGTTCTGCCGTTCCGCTATGCAGGGCGCGAGCTTGACGCTCTTTGCGAACACCACGTCTATGAAGGATCGCGCTCGTGCTGAGGAGCTCGAGACGGCGTGTGATGAGTTGCTCGACATGTGGTTGCCGCGCGCCGATGCGCTGGCGCGCCGCGCCGCCGACGCCGCAAGGAAGAGGGGATAGCCATGGCTGAACTGCTGAAGGGTGCCCCCGTTGCTCGCGCTTTGACTGAGGAACTTGCTGCTCGCTGCGTGGCTTTGCGCGAGCGCGGCGTTGTGCCGACGCTGGCTATCGTGCGCGTGGGTGAACGCGAGGACGACCTATCCTACGAGCGCGGTGCGCTCAAGCGCTGCGAAAAGGTTGGCATTGAGGCTCGCCGCGTTTTGCTTCCCGCCGATGTTTCGCAGGACGAGCTGTTGGCGGCCATCGAGGACATCGATACCGATTCGTCTGTTCATGGCTGCCTGATGTTCCGCCCGCTGCCCGCCGGCCTTGACGAGGACGCGGTTGCCGCGGCACTCGATCCTGCCAAGGACGTTGACTCCATGACGCCGACTTCGCTGCTCACCACGCTTTCGGGGCGCGGCGAGGGTTTTGCCCCCTGCACAGCCGAAGCCGTGCTTGCTTTGCTGGATCATTACGGCGTTGAGCTGGATGGGGCCAAGGTCGCGGTCGTTGGTCGGTCGCTGGTGATTGGCCGTCCCGTTGCCGCCATGCTTACGGCTCGCAATGCCACAGTGACGACGTGCCATACGCATACGCACGACCTTGCTGCCGAGTGCCGTGCTGCCGACATTGTGGTTGCCGCCGTTGGACGCGCGCGTACGATTGACGTGGATGCGGTTCGAGAGGGCCAGACGATCATTGATGTTGGCATTAATTGGGACGAGGCCGCTGGAAAGTTGGTGGGTGACGTCGATTCTGATGCTGCGGAGCCGGTCGTTAACGCCATCACGCCCGTGCCGGGCGGCGTGGGCGCTGTGACGACGGCGATCCTCGCCAAACACGTGATCGAGGCGGCCGAGCGCGCATCGAAATAGGCGTTTTGGGCTGTTTGAGGGGTTAGCTCTATACCCCGTGGACAAAAAATGCCAAATATGAGTACTGTTGCCAAGATAGTCACATATTCTTTAGGTCAAATAGGCTCTCTAACGATATTTATTATCGATAAAGAGCCTATTTTATTGGACCTATGAGGAATTACATCATCTAATTTTTGAACAAATGTAGACTTTTGGCACCCATACGTAGCAAAATTGATGTTACTAAATTGGTGACAGTACTCACATTTGGCATTTTTTGACCACAGGGGTTGCCAGCGCCGCGGTTTCGCCCTTTCTGCGCCGAAGCGATACACTGTTATCGTTTGATTTCTTCGCTCAAGGAGGATGCGCATGCCGTGCACAACGATTTTGGTTGGTAAGAACGCGAGCTACGACGGGTCGACGTTGGTTGCCCGCAACGAGGACTCGTCCAACGGGGTGTTTGAGCCCAAGCGTATGCGCGTGGTGCATCCCGACGAGCAGCCGCGCGTCTACACGAGCGTCCTGAGTCACCTGACCGTTGAACTGCCCGATAACCCCATGCGCTACACGAGCGTCCCCGATGTTGTCCCGGGCCACGGCATCTGGGCCGAGGCCGGTTTCAACGAGCTCAATGTGGGCATGTCCGCAACCGAGACGCTCACCACCAACGAGCGCGTTCGCGGCGCCGACCCGCTCGTCGACTACGTGCCCGCCAAGGGCAACGAGGACGAGGACGGCTATGTTCCGGCGCAGCCCGGCGGTCTGGGCGAGGAGGACATGGTGACCCTGGTGCTGCCATATGCCAAATCCGCCCGCGACGGCGTACGCATTCTGGGTGACCTGCTCGAGCGCTATGGCACCTACGAGAACAACGGCATCGCCTTTAGCGACGTGGACGAGATCTGGTGGCTCGAGACCATCGGCGGTCACCACTGGATCGCCAAGCGCGTGCCCGATGACGCCTATGTGACCATGCCCAACCAGCTGGGTATCGACAGCTTTGACCTGGATGACGCCGAGGGCGCCCAGGCCGATCACATGTGCTCCGCCGACCTGCGCGCTTGGATGGCCGAGTGGCATCTGGACTTGACGCTGGGCGTTGAGGGCGACGGTCCGGCCGCGGTCTTTAACCCGCGCGAGGCCTTTGGCTCGCACAGCGACAGCGACCACGTCTACAACACGCCGCGCGCCTGGTATATGCAGCGCTGCCTTAACCCCAGCGATGTGTGGGACGGTCCCGAGGCCGACTACACGCCCGAGAGCGACGATATTCCCTGGAGCCGCGTGCCCGAGCGCAAGGTGACCATCGAGGACATCAAGTACGTACTCTCGAGCCACTACCAGGGCACGGAGTACGACTGCTACGGCAGCAAGGGCACGCCCGCCACGCGTGGCGCCTATCGCCCCATCGGCATCAACCGCAACAGCCAGCTCGCTGTGCTGCAGCTGCGCCCCTATGCGCATCCGGCCTACCGCGCCGTGCAGTGGATGGCCTTTGGCTCCAACTCGTTTAACGCGCTGGTTCCGCTGTACGCCAACGTCGAGACCATGCCCGAGTACTTTGCCGACACGCAGGCTCGCGTGACGTCCGAAAACTTCTACTGGGCCAACCGCCTGATCGGCGCGCTGGCCGACGTCCGCTTCCATGAGTGCGGCCGCGCAGTCGAGGATTATCAGGAGAAGGTCGGCGGCATGGGCCACAAGCAGATTCATGACGTCGACGCTGCCGTAGCCGTTCTGCCCGAGGCCGAGGTGCCTGCCGAGCTTGCACGCGCCAACGAGGAGTTTGCCGAGCTCGTGCGCGTGGAGACCGATGCCCTGTTGGGCAAGGTGCTCTACACCACGAGCTGCGCCATGAAGAACTCTTTCGCGATGAACGACAACGTGAGATAGGGATTTCCCGTCGATCGAATAGCGCTTAAACGCTTTGTCGCTTTCACTCAATCTTGGGTACAAGAACGCCAATGCAGTTGTTTGTGATTGGAGACAACCATGGTTATGAAACTCGATCAGCTTGTTAACGGCGCCATCAACGTGGGCTTCGGCGCCGCCGCCGTTGCCGTCGAGGGCAGCAAGAAGGTTCTCGACGACCTTAACACCAAGGGCGAGCAGGTGCGCAAGGACGCAGGCGCCCCCGGTATCGCCCGCAGTGTGTCCGACATGTTCGAACAGGCCGGCGGTACCATCTCCGATCTGACCGAGCGCTTGGGCATGCAGGGCGAGACCGCGGCCCTGCGCGTGCTCGACGAGCTCATTCTGGCTCGCGTCCGCGTCATGACAGCCCCCGAGCGCACGGCCTTCCTGGCCCATGTGCGCGACATCGTCGATTCGGTCGAGGACAACGTGACCTCGGTGCCCGTCGAGTCCGTTGAGCCCGACGATGCGAAGGATACCGAAGAGGCCGAGTAGCAGCGCAGATGGCAGATTCCACCACCGATTACAACAATCTAGATCCCTTGGGTGACGAGGCAGCGGTTGTCGATGAGGTCGACGCCGCCGTCTCGGGCGCTCGCAAGAAGCCGCGCGCTGTCGATATGGTGCCAGAGGAGCCCGACGCGATGGCGCCGGACGAGGAATACCAGCTCACGCCGGCGGGTCGTCGCGAACGCATCGGGCAGATTGTTCGCCTGGTCAAAAAGTACCGTGTGTGGGATAACCTCACGCCGGTTCGTTTGCGCCGCCTGCTCGAGGAACTCGGCCCCATGTTCGTCAAGATGGGGCAGATTCTGGCCAACCGGTCCGAGATTCTGCCGCAACGCTTTTGCGACGAGCTGCGTCGTCTGCGCTCCGACGTGGAGCCGGTGCCGTACGAGGTCGTACTCAGTTGTCTGGAAGAAGAATACGGCCTGCGCCTGGGGGAGATGTTCGATGCGATCGACCCCAATCCGCTTGGTAGCGCATCGCTCGCGCAGGTGCACCGCGCTCGTCTGGTGACGGGCGAGGACGTGGCCGTCAAGGTGCAGCGCCCCGGTGCGCAGCAGGTTATGGCACAGGACATCGATATCATCCGCTCGGTGGTGCGTATCGTTTCCAAGTTCGTCAACACCGATCAATTTGTTGACCTGCACGGCGTAGTCGAGGAGTTGTGGACCTCGTTTCGCGAGGAGACCAACTTTTTGGCCGAGGCCAAAAACCTCAACGACTTCTACGAGTTCCATAAGAGCGTTCATGGCGTGACGTGTCCTAAATCCTATCTGGACCTGTGCACCGAGCACGTGGTGGTTATGGACTACGTCGACGGCATTTCGATCGCCGATCCTGAACGCTTGGTGGCCGAGGGCTATGACTTGGAAAAGATCGGTGCCGCAATCGTCGAGGATTACTCGACGCAGGTGCTCGATGACGGCTTTTTCCATGCCGACCCGCATGCGGGAAACATTATTCTCAAGGACGGCATCGTTTACTTTATCGACTTGGGCATGGTCGGACGCATGTCGAGTCACGATCGCGGTATCGTCAAGGACATGATTTTCGCCGTGGCCGAGGGTGACGTGCCCAAGCTCAAGGATTCGCTCATGCGCTTCGCCGTGACGCGTGGCGACTCGGCTGAGCTCGATCATTCGGCCTTTTTGTCCGATTTGGACTTTATCGTGGCTGACTTTGCGGGCCTTGACCTGAAGGATCTGGATATCGGCGAGTTTTTGACCTCGCTGTTAAACCTGGCGCGCAAAAACGACGTTGAGCTGCCGAGCGTGGTAACGATGTTCGCCCGCGGCATGGTGACGCTCGAGGGCCTGTTGACCGAGTACATGCCCAACGTCAACATGATCCAGATCATTCAGACGCATATCAAAAACGAAAAAAGCACTTATGCGCGCGTGCGCGACATGGGACGCGATCTTGCCGCGAGCAGCTATCGCGCGGCAAAAGGCTCGCTCGAGGCGGCCGAGTATCTTGGCCTGGCTTCGCGCATGCTCACGCGCGGCCAGCTTAAGGTGAACACGCAGATCATGAGCAGCGATAAGGCGCTGCGACAGCTGGGCGGAATTATCGACCGTATGTCGATGGCAATTGTGATTGCTGGCCTGTTTATCGGTTCGTCGGTGGTGTACTACGCGCGCATCGAGCCGGTTGTGTTTGGTATCCCAGTCATTGGCTTTATGGGCTACGTGAGCGCGCTGGTGCTGGCGCTTATGCTGGGCCGCAATATCTGGCTCAACAGTCACGGCGGCAAGCACTAGAGGCCGCGACCGTCACCGCATTTTCCTATCGCAAACAATAGCTTTTACCTTGGGCTTCGCCTGCGTGCGAGGCTCTTTTGCGTGATACCATTTTGACGGTAATAATCGATGGCCTAGATGGTGGTGCGGAGACGCATGAATGCGCGGTTTACCTGCGCGTTTGGGAGAATTGGGGTGCAAGTCCCCGGCTGTACCAGTAACCGTAATTCCTCTTGGCTCGGGATGTTCGCGTCGCAGATCGGACGACGTGCCCGAGTCGTTAAGGTTAAGTCGGATCGCCTCCCATCTTGCATGCGGCTGCGGCGTATGCCGCCGGTGTGCATAGGGCTCTGGAGGGAAGGGGGACCCCGATGGGGGAACTCGAGCGCAACATGCGCGATGACGTGGGGCAGCCTCAAGGCAACGCTCCAAGTACAGACAATGGGAGACAAATGGATATGTTTGTGGACGAGCGTCAGCGCGTCTCGCATCGCCGTGGCGCAATTGCGCGCGGCGTAGCCAAGCGCGGCCTGGTGGCATTCCTGGCCTTCGCGATGGCCTTTGGCACCACGCCGGCTCAGCTGTGGGCCGAGGGCGCCGAGGGCATTGCCGAGGCTGTGGCTCAGGCTACGACGCCGGACGAGGGTGCAGCGCCTGCGGATGGTGCTGCCGACCAGGGTAAGGCCGAGGTTTCGGATTCCGAGGGCGCGCCTGCAGCTAGTGCCGCCACTACAGAGGCGGCAACTGGCGACGAAGGCTCGGCGACGGGGGAGAGCCCTGCCACGAGCGTGCAGTCTTCGATGGCATCCGCTGGCCAAGCAGGATCTGCCGCCGCGACTGCCGTCCAGACAGAGAACCCGACAGAAACCGGCGATGTCGCCAAGAAGCAAGTCGAGGTCTCGTTCTCGATTGTCGGCACCGATGCCGACGGCAAGGCTCAGACCTGGGTGGCACCTACGCAACTCAAGCTCGACGAGGGCGCGACGGCTGCGGACGCCTTCGTTAAGCTGCAGCAGAAGACGGGCTTCAAGGCGGACTACGATGCAAACACGGCATACGGGTTCTACCTCAAGAGCATTACGTCCCCGACGGATAGCCGCACGCTTGCCTACGACGCGACAACTGGTGCCTTCTGGCAGCTCTTTGTTGATGGCGCGTCTTCCTCGGTTGGCGCGAGCAGCGTCAAGCTCACCCAGGGGCAGAAGATTGAGTTTGCCTATACGGCTGGTAGCTCGTCCCCTGTCGTTAAGGACCAGCTTGCTGCGAATGTGACCGTCATTGGTCGCGATGCCCAGGGCAAGACTCAGACTTGGGTCGATAACGCGCAGTATGTGGTGACGTCCGGCTCGAGCGCACTTGACCTTACGAAGGTCGCGCTCGAGGCGAATGACATCGACGCCGTTGCTGCGGGCTCCTTCATTCTGAGCCTTAAGTACAACGGCGTTGAGCTGGGTACGCCGCTCGATTATTCGACCCATTGGCAGCTGTTCATTAACGGCAAGTCGAGCGACTACACGGCAGACAATGTCACCATTCATGCTGGCGATACCGTTACGTGGTTCTACGGTGGCTGGGGCGACCAGTTGCCCTCTGATTCCGTCCATGCCTCCGTTCAGGTCCTCGGTAAGGACAAGGACGGCAAGCAGCAGGTTTGGGCCTCGACGGGCCAGACGAGTCTCAAGGCTGGTTCCACTGCTAAGGATTTGCTGGAGCAGACTGGTCTTACCCTCGATGCTAAAGAAGAGTCTTGGGGTTGGTACCTCAGCGGCATTACCTCGCCGCTTGACGGTAAGACCTATGAGTATGATCCTGCGACCAAAAGTTATTGGCAGTTCTATGTAAATGGCAAGTTCGCCCAAGTCGGGGCCGGCAACTACGAACTCCAAGAGGGTGACGCCGTCACCTTTATGTATGGTGCTGACGCCGATGCCCTCCCCGGTCAGGTTCTTGGGTCCGTCGATGTTATCGGTCCCGATGTCAACGGCAACAATACTCGCTGGGGCTCGGCAAGCAATGTTTCCCTGCCCGAAGGCTCTACGGCCCAGGACCTTATTGAGACGGTTCTGAAGGCGAAGGGCGTTACGTACAACGGCTCCCAGAGTGGTGAGTACTGGTTCCTGAATTCCATTACTTCGCCGTTCGATCACAAGCCGTATGGCTGGGATGGTGCGACCAAGAAATATTGGCGTCTGTTTATCAACGGAGAGCCCTCATCTCTCTGCGCCAACCAGGTCACGCTCAAGAGCGGCGACAAGGCTACGTTTGCCTACACCACCGATAAATCGCCCATGCCCGATCCCGACAAGATTGTCGTGGACCCGAGTGCAACGACTCCTGATTGGGATGCCGAGTGGGCCGGCTACGGCAACGGTGGCAACGGTTCGACCGTAACGGATGCCAAGACACCTGCGCAGGCCGCCGGTCTTAAGTGGGCCTTCGATTGGAAGGCCGAGTCTGGTCAGCAGTATGCCAACTGCAGCGAACCTGTCATCGCTAACGGCTTTGTGTACATCGCGACCGAGAACGAGCTCATTAAGATCGATTCGTCCACGGGCAAAAAGGTTGCCTCTGCGCCGCTTGCCTCCAAGGTGAGCTATACCTCTCGTCCGATCTATACCAACGGCCTTATCATCGTTCCGCTCAACGGCGGTGCGGTCCAGGCGATTACTGCAGACAAGCTGATCTGCAAGTGGCTGACGCCTGGTTTGACGGACTTGACGCAGAGCTCCTGCACCGTCGTTTCGGACGGCGAGTATGTCTATGTTGGTACGGTCGATATTTCGTATGACGAGAACTACAACGCGACCTACGGCAACGGCTCCCTGAAGCGTATCAAGATTGCCACGGGCGAAGTCTCTTGGCAGAACATTGACCCTTCCGAGGGCTATTATTGGACTGGCGCTGCGCTGACGGATAAGTACACCATTGTTCCTACGAGCGCGGGCACGCTTAAGTGCATTGATAAGACGACTGGCGATGTCGTTTCGACCATGAAGCTCGGCGCTGTCGCAAATGCCGATTGCATTGCCGATCCGTCCAATGGTTCGACCTTCTATCAGATGACGCACGACGGAAAGCTCCATGTGATTTCGCTTTCGGCGAAGGGTGTGCTGAGTGAACAGAAGACGGTTGATCTGGGCCTTACGAATAATCTGAGCGCCCCAGCGGTGTCTGGTGACAATCTGATTGTCGGCGGACAGACGGCTACGGGCTCTGCTCTGGTTCTCTATAACCTGAAGACGGGTAAGACCACGATGGTCGCTGCTGCCGACGGCAAGGCGCTGCCGGCTGGCCTCAACGGTATTGCTGCTACTCCGCTGGTGAGTGTTCAGGGCGGCAAGACCTATGTGTACTTCACCGTGAACAGCGCGGATAGCAAGGATTACGTCAACTTCTCTGCTGGCGGTGGCGTGTATCGCTATACGCTTGGCGACGCAGAGGCGACGCAGATTTATGATGCGGCTGGCCATTACCAGTACTGTGACTCTCCGGTCATTGCCGATGCTTCTGGCAACCTCTACTACATCAATGATTCGGGTACTCTGTTCAAGCTGGGGGCTGTCGAGTCTTGGACGGTTGCCTTTAATTCCAACGGCGGGTCTGCTTGCGACACTAAGTTCGTTGCTACGGCCGACGGCAAGCTGGTCAAGCCGGCCGATCCGACGCGCGATGGCTACACTTTCGGCGGTTGGTTCACCGATGAGGCTTGCACGCAGGCGTATGACTTCAGTACGCCGGTGACGGCCGATCTGACGCTGTATGCCAAGTGGACCAAGAATGCTGTTAACCCTGGCGGCAATGGCTGTTCTGGCTCCAATGGCGGCAATGGTGGCGCTGGCAACGGTTCCGGCGCTGGCACGGGCACGGGTTCCGGCTCCGGCGCGAAGGGCCAGCAGGCTGGCGGCGTTGTCGCCCCGGGTCATAAGCCGACGACCAAGACGACGGTGTCGACCAAGACCGAGACCAAGGACAACAAGTCCGACAAGAAGGACTCCGATAAGTCCGATAAGAAGGACGAGAAGAAGTCTGACAAGAAGTCTGACAAGAAGGACAGCAAGTCCGACAAGAAGTCCGATTCCAAGTCCGATACGGGTGCTGCTTCCACGACCACTGCTAAGAAGTCCTCTAGTGCTTCCGAGCAGGAGACTGGCACCAACCCGCTCGCCATTGTTGGCGTTGCCGCCGGCGTCATCGGTCTCGCCATCGTCGGCGTGTTCGTGTTCACCAAACGTCGGTAGGTGAGGGCTGTGTCCAATAAATCCAAGGACGCTGACCCCAAGCAACCAGATTCCTCGTTCATTCAGTTCGACGATGCAAAGCAACAGGGCGCCGCTTCGGCGGCGTCCGCCCCTCGTCGCAAGACGTTCCTCGGCGTCCTGACTGCCGCGTGCACCATTCTGATCGTCGTCTCGCTGGGTTTCGTCCATCCTTCCGAGAGCGGTGCCTGGTCCATCGACTGGATCATTCAGACCGTGACGGGGGAGAGCGTCGTAACCAAGGACACCAAGGTGTCTGGCTCGACTACGACTTCGGGCGAGGCCAGTTCCAAGGATTCCAAGTCATCGAATGACGCAAAAGATGAGTCCAAGCATTCTGATGAGTCCAAGTCCAAGGACGATTCCGAGTCTTCAAACAAGGAATCGGATAAAAGCTCGGATAGCAAGAAGTCCGATGGTCAGGACGGCAAGAAGTCTGGCGATAAATCCGCTGCCCAAAATACGGGAGTCGGCGATACTTCCAATGCGTCTGGCGGTGGCCAGTCGTCCGATGGAGCCTCATCCTCTAATGGTGGAAACGCCTCCTCGGGCGGCCAGAGCGGCTCGCAGGAGTCCAGCTACATAACAGTGACGGTTTCGGTCACATCGAGCGCCGTGGGCAATCCTGTGTCTTCTGGTGGCACCTTTACCTTTAACGAAGGCGCTACCGTCTACGATGCCCTGTGCGCGCTGGGCCTTTCTGTCAACGCACATGGCTCGTCGTACGGCACGTATGTCTCCGCGATTGGTGGTTTGGCCGAGAAACAGTACGGCGGCACGAGCGGCTGGATGTACTCCGTCAACGGCACAACGCCCATGACGGCCTGCAGCAACTACGTTCTCTCCAACGGCGACAACGTGGTCTGGTATTACGTTACAGGCTAGAGGCTTCGACATAGCGCGCCAGACGGGCGGTTCGGACAGACATCCGGGCCGCCCGTTTTTCATGCGAATGGGATTGGGTCGCCGGGTCTCTCGGCAAACAAAAAACCGGTTGGAACGGGAATTCCAACCGGTTATACATTCAAGCAAATAGCGAATCGACTACGACCGTGCGCCCTCGAGGAAGAAGCGGCGGCTGAAGTAGTTGTACCAGGTGACGAGGAACGTGGCGATGGCCTTCATGGCCTGGTAGCCGATGCTCAAAAACGTGACGCCCACAAACATGTACAGGTCGTTGAGGCCCAGGCCGATCACCGACAGGATGGTGAAGATCGTGAACTCGCGCTTGCGGCTCATGCCCTCGCGATGGTCGAACACGTACTTCATGCTGAGCCAGTAGTTGACCACGACGGACGTGGTAAACGAGACCGTGGTGCTCATCAAAAAGTCGAGGTGAAACAGCTCGACGAGCGCAATGAGCATACCCCAGTCGATGCCAAAGGAGATAAGACCCACGACAGCGAACTTGAGGAACTGCTTGGTATGAGGTTGTGCCAGTGCCTTGCGCACGTAATCACATCCAATGCGTTGATGAATCGAGCAGAGCATACTTTAGAGCTTTTGCAAGGGAAACGTAAGGTCCTTGCCAAGAACTATACGAACTCGCCAAATTTTCAAGAGCTAATCCGCAAACGTTGAAAATTTGCCCGTAAACGAGCGAAGCCCATGAACAACACAGCGCTCGACGCGCGTCATCCGTGGGCATCGTAAAGCTGTAAGGTTGCGAGCTATTTGGTCTCGTCGCCCTCCAGGAAGATCTTTCGGGTCACATAGTTGTAGACCATGACAAGCGCGGTGGCGCAGATCTTGGCGATATTGGCCTCGAGTCCCAGACCGGCGTTGAGTGTCAACACGATAGTGTCGTTGAGTGCCAGGCCGATCACGGACAGCACGACAAAGATAATGAACTCGCGGCGGCGGCTCATGCCTTCCTTGTGCGCAAACACGTATTTCATGCTTGCGAGGTAGTTAAAGATGAGTGAGATGATGAAGCCGCTGGTGTTGGCGATTAGGATGTTGAGGCCCAGACCGTAGTGGAGCAGATTCATAATGCCAAAGTCGATGACCGTGGCAATGACGCCGACGACGCCAAACTTCATGATCTGCGCAAGGAGCTTTTGCATGGTACCTGCCTTATGGTGGCGCCGGGGCGCCGCGGGGATGACAAACTCAGCAAGTTTAGCCAATCCCCACGGGTGGTGCTAGGCGCGCTCCTCGATAGCACCGTTTCTATATGCATCGAGCAGCTGGCGCAGGTCCTGGATCTGGCTGCGGATCTTGGCACCGGAATCGGTGTCGCTCACCATGCGGCGACGGTCGGCCTCGTCAAAGCGGTTGGTCTCGCTTTCGATATCGACGTTGCGGGTGAGTGCCTCGGCAACCGTCGTAAAGGCCCGGTGCGACTTGAGGCGGCAGCCGCGCGAGCTCGAGATGAGCGTATAGCCGGCGATACCCGTCTTGGGATGGTAAGCGCGGCAGAAGCCGCCATCGATGACCAGCAGTTTGCCCTCGGCGCGGATGGGCTGCTCACCCTTGGTGGTTTTAACGGGCGTGTGGCCGTTGATGATGTGGCCGGTCGGTGAACATGCCATGGGCACGACGCCAAACTCGCGCATGATGTCATCGCAGACCGAGGGCGACTTGGTAAGCGTAAAGTACGGGTCCATCGGCTCGACCCAGGTGCTCTTATCGGCGATATAGGCGCGCTCAAAGGTACGCACCAGGCGTCCGCTGGCGGGTGAGTTAAAGCCAATCCACAGGTACCACATCCAGTCGAGGGCGTCGCGGTCGCCCACGCGCCAGGCGTGGCGGGCGATGTGGTCGCAAAAATCGAGATAATCGCGGCCAGCGTGCCAGGTGCCCAGACAGTTCATGCTGCTAAAGGTGCCGTCTTCGTTGAGCGGTACGCAGCCGTGGAAGAGCAGGTTGCCGTTGGCGACTTTGTACATCGAGCCGTGGGAATAGAGGAAATCGATATGGCGATGCAGGTGATCGGCGGTGACAAACTCGGACACGAGCTTGTCGATGATGTGCTGCTCCTGAGACGTGAGCGTATAGGGGTCCGCCGGGTCGACGGTGGGGAAGTCGTTGGTCGTGAGCGGCCACACGCTGCCGTCGGCGAGCGTGACCGTGCCGGTGTCGTGATCGATCATGTCGAGTAACAGGCGGTCGGTCATGTCGAACTCGGGATGGCGCTGGATAATCTGGCCCTCGAGCTTAAAGAGCAGCACGTTGATGGCCTTGATCAGCGGGGTGATGGACTCACCGGCGGTGTAGGTGGCATCGGCAAAGGCGACAAGTTCACGCAGCGAGATGCCGTAGTCGTTCTCGAGGATCTCGTAGTTGTCGTAGCGTAGGTTGTTGCGCAGCACCGTGGCGATGCAGGCAGGTTCACCGGCCGCAGCGCCCATCCACAGCAGGTCGTGGTTGCCCCACTGGATGTCGAGTGAATGGTAGGTGAGCAGGCGGTCCATAATCTTGGCCGCGCCGCCACCGCGGTCGAAGATATCGCCCACCAGGTGCAGGTGGTCGACGGCCAGGCGCTTGATGAGCGAGGCGAGCGACTCGATAAAGTCGTCGGCGCTGGCGGTCTCTAGGATGGACTCCACGATGCGCTCGTGATAGCGCACGCGATAGTTGTTCTCGTCCGGGTGCGTGTGTAACAACTCGTCGATGATATAGGCGTAATCGCGCGGGATGGCCTTACGCACCTTGGAGCGCGTGTAGCGGCTTGAAAGCGAACGAGCGACCATGATGAGCTGGTCAAGCATCGTCTTGTACCAGGTGGGTGAGTCCTCGCGCTGGCTGCGGACCAGCTCGATCTTCTCGCGCGGGTAGTAGATAAGCGTGCACAGCTCGCCCTTCTCGTCAAAGGAGAGCGTTTCGCCAAAGATTTCGTCGATATGCTCGCGCACGACGCCCGAGCAGTTGTTGAGGATGTGCATAAAGGCTTCGTACTCGCCATGCACGTCGCTCATAAAATGTTCGGTGCCTTTGGGCAGGTTGAGAATGGCCGAGAGATTGATGATCTCGGTAAATGCGGATTGCTCGGTGGGAAATTGTTTCGACAGCAGACGCAGATACTTGAAGTCTTGCGGATTGCGATCGAATGCGACCATGAAACACCTTCCGATGGGGTTGGTAAAACTGATAAACAGCGTCAAACGTTTATCAGTATGCGCCGCTTTTGTTTCGATTGGGGGTGGGAGGTTGAATTGTTGGCCGAACGGTTTGGTAAATCGATTTAGTTGAGGTAGATATGGCGGTTGGGTGGAGACGACAGAAGGTGTTTTCTCAGATATTTATGCGTGGGGTCGGTGGAGACGATGGTGGTAAAGATGTTCGCTATTATTGGTTCGATTTGGTAAATAGTGGACATATGTACCGTATGTAGGCTCACTGTGCGATAATTTGCGCAGCAATGAGTAAGGAGCCTCATATGAGTGATTTTGTCCTGACCTGTGAATCCGCCGCCGATCGAACTCGGGAGTTCTTTGAATCGCGCAATATCCCTGTCGTGTGTTTTCATTACGAGATCGACGATGTTGTCTATACGGACGATCTGTATCAGTCGATTACGCCGGACGAGTTTTTTGCCCAGATATCCGCGGGCGCCATGCCCAAGACGTCTCAGGTGAGCGTGGGTGAGTGCGAGGAGTTTTGGGAGCCGCTTGTTGCCGAGGGTAAAGACGTGCTGCACCTGACGTTGTCGTCGGGTATTTCGGGTACGTATGGCTCGGCTTGCGTTGCGGCGCAGATGCTCGTGGATCGCTATCCCCAGGGCGGCAAGGTGCGCGTCATCGATTCGCTGGCGGCGTCTTCGGGCTTTGGCCTGCTGGCGGAATGTGCCGCCGACGTGCGCGATAGCGGGGCTTCACTCGACGAGACGGCTGCCTGGATCGAGGAGCACAAGCTCAACCTGCACCACTGGTTCTTCTCGACCGATCTGTCGAGCTACCTGCGCGGCGGTCGCATTTCGGCTGCGAGCGCGATCATCGGCACGGCGCTTAAGATTTGCCCGCTTATGACGGTCGATTGCGACGGCAAGCTGTCGCCACGTGAGAAGATTCGCACTAAGAAGCGCGCGATTTCCGAGATGGCTAAGACCATGATGGCACACGTGCAGGACGGTGCGGATTATTCGGGTAAGTGCGTCATGTCGCACTCGGCGTGCCGCGAGGATGCCGAGGCAGTTGCGGCACTGATCGAGGAACAGATTCCGCAGCTTAAAGGCAAGATTGAGATCAATAACATCGGTACTCTGATTGGCTCGCACACCGGACCTGGTACGGTGGCGCTCTTCTTTATGGGCGACAAGCGCGTGGATTAATTTTCCCCATCACGTCGCTGTATGATTGCTTAAGCGAAAACGGCCCGCCTCACGTTTGTGGGGCGGGCCAAGATGTTTTGCTAGCGTTTCTTTCCGCGGAAGAAGAAGCCGTGCAGTGATGGCTTGAGGCCGCGGTTGGCGCGACGCTCCTCGATATGATCGTGGATCGAAGCGACGCGCTCGATGACCTCGTCGGGAATCGGCACGTCGGGATTCATGTTCTCGACCTGGCTGACCTCGGCGGCGGCGACCTGGTCGATAATGGGCACATCGTCGCGCGAGATGACAGGCGTGGCGTCTTCCTTCATCTTGCGGTAGCGCTGCATCATGTCGGTCTGCAGCTGCTGGGCCGAAGGCGGCGTCCAGATGATGGCGTTGGCGCCGGCGGCGATGGTTTCGCGGATACTCTCGGGCGTCTTGCCGCCTGGTGCGATGAGCGGCAGGTTGGGATAGTGCTCGCGCAGCTCGCGCAGGACCTGCGGCGTGTTCTTGCCGGCCGCGATGTTGAGAATCTTGGCTCCGGCGCGCACCTTGGCGTGAGCATCGTCGTCGCAGCGAACGACCGTGGCGATGACGGGGATGTCGGCGATGTTGGTGATGTGCTCGACCATCTCGGCAGTGGCGGGGGAGTTGACCACGCAGCCCGCCGCGCCCTGCATCTCGGAGACGGCCGCCATCTGCACGGAGCGCTTGCCGGTCGTAGTTCCGCCGCCCACGCCTACAAAGACCGGGCACTCGGCGACGGTCAACAGCGCCTGCGTAATGGCCGGCTGTGGCGTGAAGGGGTAAACGGCAAAGACGGCATCGGCGTTGGAGTTGCGAATGACCGCAACGTCGGTGGTGTAGATGAGCGACTTGATGCGGCGGCCAAAGAGCGTAAAGCCGCTGGCCTCCTCGATCTCATCGGGCATGCGGAGAGCCGCCTTACGCAGACGCCCGTCGATGGGCAGCGGCTCCATAGGGAGCAGGCCGTTGGGCGTGACGGCTACCTGGGGCTCGGTGAACTCGTCTGCGAGCTCGACCTCGGAGAAATCGACCGAGGCGACGATGTCTTCGTGAACCTCGGCGGGCACATCGATGGGGGCTTGGTCGTTTGCCGCGGCAGGCGTGTCGAAGGAGCTGGTGCCGACGAAGGCGTCGACGCGCTCATTTAGATCGTTGAGGGTATCCATGGAAGCTCGATTCTATGTGATGACGGCCGGCGCGATGCAGCCGGAATTGCGAATGCTAAATCGTTTGACGAGTTGATTTTTCCCCGCCACGCAATTCGTTAGACCGAAGGGCCGGCGAACGTGAAGGAGCTGTGGTGGCGGGGATCGAGGTGCTATCTTGAAAGTCCCGTTTAAAAGAGAGGTGACGCGGTATGGAATTGACAGCAATGTTTGGCTCGATTGGCCTGTGTGTGGGCGCAATTGTTGCCGCCGCGGTCATCTACTTTGTGGTCACGGCCATTAAGGGCAAAAGGGCCGAACGCAAGGAGCGCACGATGCTTAAACAGCATCGCGACCAGCAGGGCAAACGCGCACGGAGATAGCTTGTTGAGTTTTGGATCCGTGCGCTAACTGCGTTTTCGGATCAGGGCAATGTAGAAGCCCTCAAAGTCGCGGCTGGGCGGAATGGTGAGCGTGCCGGGCAGGCCGTTGGCGATGGCCGATACCTGACCCGCGGCAATGGCTTCGGTCAGGGCGTTGGACTCGATGCGCGGCTCCTCACCAGCTTCCTGGGCGCGGCGTGCCTCACTTTCGCTCGGCGTGCCATCGAGGGGGATAAGCTCGCAGTCCATGTGCTTGTCGAGGGCCTCTTGCAGGGCGTCCTCGTTTTCCTGCGGCAAGATCGAACAAGTCGAATAGACGAGCGTGCCGCCCGGTTTGAGGGCTCCCATGGCGCGGTCCAGAAGTGCTCGCTGCGAGCGGGCACACTTACTCAGCAGCTGCTCGGTCAGGCCGCGCAGGCTTTTCTCGTTGCCGCTGATGACGGTGCCCGTGCCGGTGCAGGGAGCGTCGAGCAGGATACGGTCAAAGCGGAAGAACTCGTCGAGCTCGCGTGCGTCGATGCGCATGACGGGCACGTTTTTTGCGCCTTGGCGGTGGAGGTTGGCTTCGAGCTTCTCGGCGCGGGGAATGCTCATCTCGCAGGCGGTAAGGTGCGCCTGGCCCTGGGTGAGGGCGGCGATCTGCGTCGTCTTGCCGCCGGGGGCCGCGCACATGTCCAGGATGTCCTCGCCGGCCTGGGCGCCCAAGACCAACGGCGGCATCATGGACGACAGACTTTGCAAGTAGATCTTGCCGTCGCGGTAGATGTCGAGGTCCCACAGGTCGGAAACCTGGGCCTCGGGCAGGATGGAAGCGTCCGGGTACCATGCGACGGGGCGGTGGGCGATGCCGGCGGCATCGAGCGCCGCGGCGATGTCCTCGGCGGTTGCCTTGAGCGTGTTGGCGCGCAGCGTGACCGGGCGTGTGGCCGCGGCGCCGAAGCCCTCGATCATAAGCTCGGCATCGGCGGGCGCATAGGCGCCGGCGACCGTGTCGACCATAAAGCGCGGCAGGTCGGCGGCGCAGGGAAGGGCGGCAAGCTGGTCGGAAAGCTCGGTGGCGGCAAACTGCCTGAGCTTGAGCTCGGCCTTGACCTGCTTTTTCTGCTTACGACGACGCGGCTTGGACATCCGTCTTTCCTTCCCATTCCATTACATGTCGAGTGTTTAGTACTGGCTCTCGTGCTTGCTAAAGAAGTCGAAGCGCGGGGGCAGCGGCTTCACGCGGTGCTCGCCGGGCTTCTCGCCCAGGATCTCCACGAACTCGTCCGTGGAGGCAAAGATGTTATCCCAGCTAAAGAAAGCGACCGGGTCGACGTCGAAGTACTCGCAGATGAGCTCGCAGCCGGCCGGCACAATACCGTGCATCAGGACGGTCGCCACGCGCAGCTCGGTAAAGGCGTCGACAAGGGCCTGCGTCATCGCGGCGTTTGCCTCGTTACCCTCGAGCTTGTTGGCGGCCTTGGAAGCGTCGCTCCAGCGCTTGTTGGCGGCGCGCAGGTAGTCGTCGCACACGGCAAGCGCGCGGTGCGTCTCGAACTTGTACATGGCCTGCTCAAAGGCGAGGGCTGCCTGCTGGGCGGCTTCGACCACGGTGTCAGAAGCGGCACCGGCGGGGATGCAGCCGTTGCGGTAGGGGCTCTCGTCGCCTTCCTTGACGGCGACGCCGTAGAAGCAGCTGCGGGCCAGACGGTTGAACACGCCGGTCAAAAGGGCGCTCTCCTTAAGGGCCGGGTCGATAACGCGCTTGTCGTCGCAGGCGCGTACCTCGTTGCCGTCCTTGTCCTTGCCGGTCACACGCGTGTCGTATGCCTTGGGGCTAAAGCTCACCGGCTTTTCGGATAGGCCGAGCGACAGCCAGTGCGCGCGCATCTGCTCGCAGGTGTAGTGGTTGAGCAGGTCGTCTGCCGGCGGGGGAGGCGTCTGCGAGGACGAGCTGGCCTTTTTGCCCATGTAGAGCAGGTGGTAGCAGGCGCTGACGGTGCTCTGCGTGAGGTCCCAGCCCAGGGCCTCCCACATGGCGGTCTGCGCGATGCAGTAGAAATAGATGTTGTCCTGACCGATGAACTGGTAAATCTGAGCGTCGTCAGAGCACCACCAGTCGCGCCAGTCGAGCGAGCTGTGCTGGTAGGTGGGTGCGGGCACCTGCGTGGAGTCGGCGGCGGGCTCGCCCATGAGGGCGGCATCCTGGGTGGCGACGCCCTCGGTCACGCCGGCGGCCTTGGCATCGCGCGCGAGCACGGTACGCGTATAGCTGATGGGCGCCCACAGGCTCTCGGGCCAGCACCAGCAGGTGACGTCGGAGACGCCATCGACCTCGGGCACCGGAACGCCCCAGTCGATGTTGCCGGTGATGCGGAAGGGCACGAGTGCCTTGCCGCTGCGGAAGCGCACGCCACCGTTGGCGAGCACCGCGTGGGCGTCGTCGCGCTCCTTCCAGCTGGGGAAGGTGACGGTAAAGCTGCTCTTGTTGCCCTCGGGCTCCAGCACGGTGTGCTCGGGGAGCTGGTCCTCGACGGCATCGAAGGCCTCGCGGAACTTGTTCTGGATGTAGAGCTGAGCCGGCAGCAGCCACTCCTCCATGGTCTTGGAGACCACGGAGCGAACCTGCGGGTTCTGGGCGAGCTTGGCGGTGTAGGTCTTCATAAAGTCGAGGTAGGCCGGCAGGTCAAAGTAGAGATTGTCGACCGGGCGCAGCTCGGGCACCTCGCCGGTGAGCTGGCTCTTGGGCGCGATGAGCTCCTCGGGCTCAAACTGGTGGCCCAGATCGCACTCGTCGGCATAAGCCTTCTCGGACTTGCAGCCCTGGATGGGGCAGCGGCCGATGACCTGGCGGCCGTTGAGGAACGTGCCGGCCTTGGCATCGTAGAACTGCAGCGTGGAGCGCTTGGAGATGGTGCCCTGCTCGTGCAGGCGCTCGATAATCTCGGCAGTCACCTCGTTGTGGATCTGGGCCGCCGGCTCAAGGCCCGAGCCGCCGTAGATGTCGCAGCTGATGTTGTAGTTGTTGAGGGTCGCGGCCTGGCGGGAGTGATTGGACTCGACATACTCGCCGATGGACTTGTCGTAGCCCTCGTTCTCCTTGAGCTTGCGGTAGCTCTCCATGATGGGCGAACCGTAGCAGTCGGTACCCGAGGTGAAGATGACGTTTTCGCGGCCCAGGCGGTCGCGCAGGAAGCGGGCGAAGAAGTCGGCCGGGACAAAGACGCCGCCGACGTGGCCAAAGTGCAGACCCTTGTTGCCGTAGGGCTCGCCGGCGGTAACGATGGCGCGGCGCGGCCAGCTGGGACGGTCGTTCATGGAGTATTTGGATGCCATGGGACTCCTTCGCATATAGGTAAGAGCGCGGCCGGGCACGGGGTTCGGCGGCGCGGTGGTCAATTCGTGCATATCGTTCGACATTATCGCACATGCGGGCGGGTGCGTGGCAGGGGCGCTATCCTAAGATGCTATGAATGAGATTTCCAACATACATGCGTTTGAAGACGAGGATTTTCTGCACGCCTGCTTTGTGTGGGGGATGGTCGTAGTCGGCGTGTTTGCCGTGTGCCTGGTGCCGGTGTTTATGCTGCTGGGTGGACCTGCAGACTTGGATGCGGCTGACGCGGGCGGCTGGATGGCGGTCTTGGGCTGGATAGTCGGCTTGGCTGCGGTCTCAATGGCGTCGTTTGCCGTGCACGAGCTGGTGCATGCGGTGTTTTTTAAGCTGCTGGCGCCTGCGGGCGCGCAGGTGACCTTTGGCGCGAATCGTGAGACGGCGATGATCTATGCCTGCGCCGAGGGCGTTGTGTATTCGCGCCGGCGGTACATGGCGGTTTGCCTGGCGCCGACGGTTGTTGTGACGACAGCATTTGCCCTGGGGTTTGCGTTCTCGGACTATCCACTGCTGTGCTACCTGGCGGCTGGTCTGCACCTTTCGGGATGCACGGGCGACTGGTATTACGTGCGGACGATCCTGCGCGACCGCCGCATTGCCGCCTGCGAGGACACGTCCTTTGGCGTGCGCTTTTTCGGGTGAGGAGATGTCGATGAGGCCGTTGTTGTTGCACGCTTGCTGTGCGCCGTGCTCACTTGAGCCGGTTCGCTTGCTGCGCGAAGAGGGGTTTGAACCCACGATTTGCTGGACCAACCCCAATATTCAGCCGCACGATGAATGGCAGCGGCGCCTGGACGAGCTACGCCGGTGGTGTGCCGATGGCGACATCGAGCTCATCGAGGCGGGGGAGGACCGCGAGCGCTGGGAGGCCGGCGTGGCCCAGCTGGGCGCCGATCGACCCCGTCGCTGTCGCGCGTGCTATGCCCTGCGCTTGGCCGAGGCGTGCCGCGTGGCCCAGGAGCGCGGGTTTGAGTTTGTGGGCACGACGCTCGCCGTCTCGCCGTATCAGCTGTTCGATACCTGCAATGATGTTTTGGAGCGTCTGGCTGCCGCCCGCGGTCTCACCCCGGTGATTCGCGATTTTCGCCCGTATTATCCCGAGGCCACGCGTCGTTCGCGTGAACTGGGCATGTATCGGCAGAATTACTGCGGCTGCCGATTCTCGGCCGTCGAGGCGGCCATGGACCGCGCTCGCATCCGCGACGAGCGCAAAGCGTCCAAAAAGTAGTTCTTTTGAGCTGGCAGCCTGCTAGGATGTAGAGCGGACTTTAGCTATATAAGGAGTATCCGACGTGTCTATGCGTACCGATGATTTTGACTACAACCTTCCTGAGGAACTGATTGCCCAGGCTCCTGCCGAGCCGCGCGACTCCTGCCGCCTGCTGGTGGTGGATCGCAAAGGCTCCCAGGCGGGGAAGCCGCTGGAGCACGGCGGTACCGTTGAGCACCGCATCTTCCGCGACATCATCGACTATATCGAGCCGGGCGATGTGCTCGTCATCAACAAGACGCGTGTGATGCCGGCCCGCCTGATCGGTCGCAAAGCCGGCTCGGGTGGCGTGGTCGAGACGCTGCTGCTCAAGCGCCGTGAGGATGTTGACCCGCTGGGCCACGTTTGGGAGTGCCTGGTCAAGCCGGGTAAGCGCCTGAAGCCCGGTGCTCAGATTGAGTATCGCGCCGGTGGCGCCCATGCGCCCGAGGGGGCTCCCGTGGTGCTGACGGCCGAGGTCATCGACTTTGTCACCGATAGCCGCGGAGGCCGTCTGGTGCGCTTTGAGCCGGCCGGCTGCAATGCCGCCGGCGAGCCGCGCACGCTCGACGAGGCCATTCATGCTGCCGGTCACGTGCCGCTGCCGCCCTACATTACCGATTACGAGGGCGATCCCGAGAAGTACCAGACCGTCTACGCCATGAAGGAGGAGCACTCGGCTGCCGCTCCTACGGCGGGTCTGCACTTTACCCCCGAGCTCATGGCCGCTATCGAGGCCAAGGGCGCGAAGTTTGCCGCCGTCGAGCTCGAGGTGGGTATTGATACCTTCCGTCTGGTGGAGGAGGACGACCCCACGCAGCACGTCATGCACACCGAGCGCTACCACGTGTCACAGGAGGTTGTCGACGCCGTGCATAAGGCGAAGGCCGAGGGGCACCGCGTGATCGCCGTCGGCACCACCGCAGTACGCTCGCTCGAGAGCGCCTTTGACGCTGAGGCACCGGTGTCTGATCCGGCCGTGACGGCGCGCTATTTTGAGGGCCGCGAGGATGGGGCCGACACGCTCGGCCGCGGCGACATCGTGGTGCGCGAGAACGCGACGACGCAGCTCTACCTCATGCCCGGCTCGACCTATCACGTGGTCGACGCGCTGATCACGAACTTCCACGTGCCGCGCTCCACGCTCATGATGCTCGTGAGCGCACTTGCCACCCGCGACCAGATCATGGATGCCTATGCCGCCGCCATCGAGGAGCGCTACCGCTTCTTCAGCTTTGGCGACGCCATGCTCATTTGTTAGTTACGCGGTTCTACGAACCGCGTAACCAGTTGACGCTGCAAACGCCCCTAAGCGGCAATCTGACGTTCAATCGTCGGGCATGACCAGAAGGTCAATGCCCTCCTCTTGCACGTCACCTTGCTCGCTTAGGGGCGTTTTCGCTGACTTTGCCAAAGCATCGGCAGGTACTCATTGGGGACGTACTTAAATGAGTGCCTGCAGAATGAGAGTGGATAATCTCCCGTTTTTGGCCTGCTTGGAGGCTCAAAGTGGGAGATTATCCACTCTCGTCATTGGGCTAGTCGTTGGGGACGTTCTTGTTTGACTAGTCGTTTAAGAACGTCCCCAATGACTACTTGCTTGCGAACAGCCAGACTAGGATGATCACCAGGATTGCGGCGATGACGCAGGCGATGGCTCCGGTGAATTTGACGCGTGAGTCGCGGGTTCGCTTGCGCACGTCGTCTTCGGCGGTCTCGAGTTGGGCAACTTCGTGCTCGGTCTCGGTATGCTCGGCCTTGTCGCGTGCCAAGGCCCCGGCGAGCGATTCGGTGATTTCGGGATGGTCGTGCACCTCGGTCGCCTGTTCGATGATCGACTGTGCATGTGCGGCATCTGCTTGGGCGTTGGCGATGGTCTGCTCCTGGTCGCGGCGTGCCTTGTCCTCCGCGGCGATCTTCTCGCGCAGTTCGCGCTGACGAGTCGCGGCGGCAGTCTTCGCCGTCTGCAACTCGTCGCGCGCGGCATCGGCTTCGGTCGTCACGGCTTGGTGCGCGCGTTTTGCGTCGGCGATAGGGGCTTGAGCCTGCTCGACGGCCTGCTCGGCGGCGGCAAGTGAATGCTCAAGATCGGCGGTCACGCGCGGAATGTCTTCCTCGGCCTTGCGGAGGGCGTCGGCAGCGTCGGAGATTTGCATAGACAGCTCGCTGGTGCGCACGGTGTAATTGGCGGGATTTGCCGAAGGGTTGCGCTGCAGCTCGGCATACTCGCGACGCAAGGTCTCGAGCTGTGCGCGCGTAGCATCGGCAGTTTGTCGTGCGGCGGCGACACCGGTATCGCGCTCAGCCTTCACTTTGTCGCGGATGCGCTTGGAATCCTCAAGGCGACGAACCAGGCGGTTGCCGGTCTCGCGCGAACTCGCCTCGCGGGCTTCCACGGCGTCGAGTGCAGCCTTCAGGCGGAGCTCGGTCGCATCGTCCTCTGCCTTCATTTGCTCGAGCTGGCCCTTGAGCTCAGTCGCTTTGGAGGCGTGGGCATCACGATCAATCTCGGCGGCCGCTGCAGTCTTTTGGGCCGTGGCAATCGCCTGGCGCTGGTCGGCGACGATCTGGTCGTAGCGGCCTGCGATATCCTGGCGCGTCTCGAGTTCCTCGGCCTGATCGGCAATGCGCTGCTCAAGTTCGGCCAGGTGGGCGCGGGCATCGGCAAGTGCCTTTTTCGCGGCGTTCATCTCGCGCATGGCCGAGGCACCCTGGGCGATAAAGGTGCCCACGGCGTTCGCGGTGTTCGAGACGGCGGTCCCCAGATCGCGGCTCGCGGCGGGGGAGTGCGGGGCGGTCGGGCGAGCGGTGTCGGCAGCGTCCGCATCGGTAGCCTGCGGCGCGGCGATATTGCCGGTGCCGCCTTCGATCACGGAAAAGCCCGCTGCGTGTGGGTCGACCGCGTCGGTGCCGATCGTGGGGTGCTCGAGTTGCAGGAACGAGGGCATGGTGCTGCCCTGGTCGGCAACCGGGGTCTCGCCGGGCACAAACGTCGAGGCGGCCTCGGCAGCTTCCTCTTCCTCGGCGTCGACATCGGCATCGGCGACAGCGTCTTTCATCGCTTTGACGGCATCCATCATGGAGTCCATGACGGCGTCGAGCTCTTCTTCCGAAGACACCTCGATGGGGCCTGCTGCTTGCGGAGCGTTCTCAGCCTTGGGCTCAGTATCGCTCGGGTCCGGCTGCTCTAGCTGCTCTTCTTTGTCTTGCTCTGCGGCGACATTTGCGTCTGCGGCCTCGTCTGCGGCGGCAGGAGCCTCCTCGACAGCGGCATCAATGCCGCCATCGCTTCTGGTGGAAGTATCGCAGTCGTCAATGGTGTCTGCGGAATTATCAATATGCTGTTGAGTCTGGGGGTCCAGCTCGTCTGTCATAGGCATGTGCTCCTCATCGTTGTTTGTCACCCTATGATAAAGTCTCGCGCCGACATCCCGCGCGCTGCAGCAAAGTTTCAAAACGTGTTCGATGGCTCGCGTCGATAGCAAAAACTCGGCCACTTTATCCAGTTTGTACTTGACATTCCCTTCGCCGAAAGACGTTGCGCCGTTCGCCTGCCATGGGCTTTATTTTTCGCTTGAACCCGCTAAAGTTGCATTTCAGCTTTTGGCGCGTGAAGTTGGATGCGCGCAGTCGACGGGCAGGCCCGTCGCGATTTGAAAGGACTTTGTATGGGACTTTTCACTGGTAAGACCGTGATCGTTACCGGCGGCGGCAAGGCCACGCTTAAGGACGGCTCCGCTGGTTCCATCGGCTACGGCATCGATATCGCTTTTGCCAAGGAGGGCGCAAACCTCGTCATCACCGGCCGCAACGTCGCCAAGCTCGAGGCCGCCAAGGAATCCCTCGAGGCCGAGTACGGTGTCAAGGTTCTGCCTGTTCAGGCCGATGTTTCTGCTGGTCAGGACAACGAGGCTGTCGTCCAGAACGTCATCGACAAGGCCATTGAGGAGTTCGGTCGCATCGACGCCGTCGTCAACAACGCTCAGGCCAGCGCCTCGGGCGTGACCATTGCCGATCACACCATGGATCAGTTTAACCTGGCCATTTACTCTGGCCTGTATGCCACCTACCTGTACATGCAGAAGGCCTATCCGCACCTGAAGGAGACCAAGGGCTCCGTGGTCAACTTTGCTTCGGGCGCCGGCCTGTTTGGCAACTACGGCCAGTGCAGCTATGCCGCCGCCAAGGAAGGCATCCGTGGTCTGACTCGCGTTGCCGCCAACGAGTGGGGCAAGGACGGCATCAACGTCAATATCGTTTGCCCGCTTGCTTGGACCGCCGCGCTCGAGAACTTCCAGGATGCCTATCCCGAGGCGTTCAAGGCCAACGTCAACATGCCGCCGGCAGGCCACTACGGCGACGTCGAGAAGGAAATCGGCCGCGTTGTCGTTCAGCTCTGCGGTCCCGACTTTAAGTATATGAACGGCGAGACCGTCACCCTCGAGGGTGGCATGGGCCAGCGTCCGTAGGAGTTACGGCGTTTTACCAAACGCTGTAACGGGCCGACGCTGCGCGGGCCGCATTTGGACAATCTGCCGTTCAATTTCAAGGGCGCGACCAGAAGGTCAGCGCCCTTTCATTAAAGGCTTCAGCCTGTGCGGGGCGCGCAGCGCGCCGCATCAGAAACCACCCGCTATGCGGGTGGGGCCAAACGGCTTTACAAAGCCGCCCCCTCGCCGGACACTTGCGATTGTTCAGGCCGCAAGGAATCCGAGTCGAGAGGGCGGTGGTGGCGTATGGCCCAGAAGGCCTACGGCCTGTCGCACACGAAGTGGACGTGCAAGTACCACGTCGTGTTCACGCCGAAGTATAGGCGCAAAGTCATCTACAACCAAATAAGGTCCGACCTTGGGGAGATCTTCAGGAAGCTCTGCCAGTACAAGGGGATAGAGATCATCGAGGGGCACCTGATGCCCGACCACGTCCACATGCTGCTGGCGATACCGCCGAAGTACAGCGTGTCCAGCGTGATGGGCTACCTGAAGGGGAAGAGCTCGCTGATGGTATTCGACAGGCACGCGAACATGAAGTACAAGTTCGGCAACAGGAAGTTCTGGGCCGAGGGCTACTACGTTTCCACCGTCGGCCTGAACGAGGCGACGACCGCGAAGTGCATCCGGGAGCAGGAGAAGGCCGACATCGCGCTCGACCGGCTGAGCGTCAAGGAGCACGAGGACCCCTTCGATAGGGGGCCGGGGCGCAAATAGCGCCGGTTTGACCGGCCCGTCACGGGTCAACCTGCAGTGCGGCCCGAACCCCGTGAGGGCCGGCGCCTTTAGACGCGTGCCGGAAACCCAAGGGTTATACCCTAAGAGCAAACCACCCCTTTTAGGGGTGGTTTTGATTTCACGGCACCTTGTCTCAAATGCGACCCGCTCGCTGACGTTGCCAAAATATCGGCGTTGCCGTGGCTGGTAAATAGCTCCACTCATCGGGGACGTACTTAAATGAGTGCCCGCAGAATGAGAGTGGATAATCTCCCGTTTTT
>OHAT01000237.1_pt1 | contig 61631 bp, 50 predicted proteins | sample 1577141 | NCBI WGS metagenome assembly OHAT01 (sample SAMEA3541578, study PRJEB24748) | human gut metagenome | biome: human gut; feature: human-associated habitat; material: faeces | place: China | collected 2012 | reverse complement strand
CTCAGTCATTAAAGCCTAAAAAATATACAAAACTTATTGAAGAATTACGAGAAATCGGTAAGGTTGTTGGAAAGGAAATCTAATATGAAACTAAATGTGAGCTTAGGAAAAGATAGTTATCCTATATATATTGAACAAGGTATTTTAAATAAAGCCAAAGAACTTATTTCTCAAGCCTTCACAGGTGCGAAAATCGTTATTGTCTCTGACGATAACGTTTTTCCACTTTATGGAGAACAGTTGGTCAATCAGTTAAAAGACTCTTACGAAGTCTCTACAGTCGTTATTCCTCATGGAGAAACATCTAAGAGATTTGATATTTTACCTTCTATCTATTCACAGTTATTAGAAGCTAAGATTACAAGAACTGATTTATTGATTGCGTTAGGTGGAGGTGTTATTGGTGATTTAGCTGGATTTGTGGCTAGTACTTATATGCGTGGTATTAAGTTTGTTCAGATTCCGACTTCATTATTATCACAGGTTGACTCTTCAGTAGGGGGTAAGGTTGCCGTTGATTTACCAGAAGGAAAGAACTTAGTCGGTGCTTTTAAACATCCATTACTTGTTTTAATTGATCCATTAACACTTAAAACATTGGACCCTCATTTCATTACTGATGGTATGGGAGAAGTCATTAAGTATGGTTGTATAAAAGATAAAGCTTTATTTGATCAATTAGCACATTATAAGGATTTTGATGATCTTTATAAAGATATTGATGAAATTATTTATAAATGTGTAGATATCAAGAGAGATGTTGTAGAAAAGGATCTTTATGACTTTGGTGATCGTTTATGCTTGAACTTTGGTCATACAATTGGACACTCAATTGAGCAGCATTTCCATTATGAAAAGTATTCTCATGGTGAAGCAGTAGGTATTGGTATGGTGGCTATTACTCGTATCGCAGAACTTAAAGGATTATGTGAAAAAGGGACTACAAAACGTATAGAAGACGCATTAGGACATTATAACCTGCCTACTCAGGCCAATGTCCCTACAAAAGAACTACTTAAAGCCATTGATCTCGATAAGAAAAACATTAATTCAACACTATCTTTTGTTTTACTTAAAACAATAGGAGAGTATTATGTACATAAGGATCAGAAAGAGATGATTCTGGAAGTAGAGGACATATAATGACAAAAATCACTATTACACCAAAAACACTTCAAGGAATAATTGCGGTTCCACCTTCTAAATCACTAGCCCATCGTGCTATTATCTGTGCAGCACTCGCACCCGGTATGAGCCGTATTAGTGGTATTGATTATTCAGAAGACATTGAAGCCACAATAGAAGGTATGAAAGCCTTAGGTGCGATTATTAAGCAGGAAGGCGATACTTTAATTATTGATGGTTCTATTACATTAGGACTTGGAAGAGTAGAAATAGATGCCCATGAATCAGGCTCTACATTACGTTTCCTTATGCCTTTATCTCTCGTTAACTTTTCTCGTGTACACTTTGTCGGTAAAGGAAAACTCGGACAAAGACCACTTGATGTATACTATGATATCTTTGATAAACAAAAGATTGCCTATCTTAGAAAAGACTCAGGACGTTTAGATGTTATTCTAGATGGTCAGCTTCATTCAGATATATTTGAAGTACCAGGTAATGTTTCTTCACAACTTATCAGTGGATTGTTATTTACTTTACCTTTATTACAGGGTGATTCTTTAATTAAAATCACAACACCTTTAGAATCTAAAGGCTATATTGATTTAACACTTGATATGCTAGAAAAGTTTGGTATTGAAATCATTAATCATGATTATCAGGCATTCCAGATTCGTGGTAATCAGAACTATAAGCCATGTGATTACAATGTAGAAGCAGACTTCTCACAAGCCGCTTTCTATCTAGTGGCTGATTTACTCGGCAGTGATATTACACTTACTAATCTTAATATGCACTCATCACAAGGTGATAGAGCTATTTTAGATATTATGGAACAGATGGGTGGAGAAATTGTAGAAACAAGTGCGGGTATTAAAGTGGTCTGCGATAAAATCAAACCTGCCACTATTGATGCTTCACAATGTCCAGACCTTATGCCTGTTGTATCTGTGGCTTGTGGTCTAGCAGAAGGGACATCACACATCATCAATGCAGGACGTTTACGTATTAAAGAATGTGACCGTTTGACTGCTTCTGTAGAACTATTAAAAGCGACTGGTATTGATGCAGTTGAAGAAGAAGACAGTATGACTATTACTGGATCGACTTCTTATAACAAAGCAGAAGTGTCAAGTTCTAATGACCATCGTATGTGTATGGCTGAAGCTATTTTATCTACACGTGCCAATGGTCCAATTACTATTGATGATAAGGATTGTGTAAAGAAGAGTTATCCAGGCTTCTTTGAAGACTTCAAGTCACTAGGTGGTGAGTACCATGAGTGCTAATTGGGGACATCATATCGAATTATCTTTATTTGGTGAAAGCCATGGTAAAGCTATTGGAATCACAATAGGTAATCTTCCTGCTGGTATTAAGCTAGACATGGATGCTATTAATAAGGATATGCAAAGACGTGCTCCAGGTAAGAACAAAATGAGTACGCAAAGAAAAGAAGCAGACGAAGTAGAAATACTCAGTGGTATCTTAGATGGCTATACAACAGGTGCACCACTTTGTGGCATCATTAAGAATACATCCCAGCATTCTAAGGATTATTCTTATTTGAAGGATAATATGCGTCCAGGACATTCAGATTATCCTGCTTATATTAAATATAAAGGCTTTAATGATGTGAGAGGCGGAGGACACTTCTCTGGAAGACTTACAGCACCAATCGTTTTTGCAGGTGCTATCGCAAAACAGATTTTAAAAGAAAAAGGTATTCATGTCGGTGCGCATATTCTTTCTATTAAAGATGTGAAGGATACGCATTATCCACTAAATATTACTCCAGCTTACTTAGAAGAACTCAACCAGAAAGACTATCCTGTTATTCATGATGATATTTATGCACAGATGCAGGAAACAATCGAAGAAGCAAGAAAAGAAGGCAACAGTGTAGGTGGAAAGATTGAATGTGCTGTGACAGGACTCCCTGCTGGAGTTGGAAATCCTTTCTTTGATAGTATTGAAGCCCATTTATCACCATTACTTTTCAGTATTCCTGCTGTAAAGTCAGTCTCATTTGGTGATCTAGATGATATTACTTTACTCAAAGGAACAGAGGCGAATGATGCTTACTATTATGAAGGAGAAGAAGTCAAGACTTCTACAAACCATAATGGTGGTATTACTGGTGGTATAACTAATGGTATGCCATTACTTTTTACAGTAGGCATTAAACCAACACCATCTATTTCTTTAAAACAGAATACAATCAATGTGAAAACACATGAAAATACAGAATTAGAAATTGTTGGAAGACATGATCCATGTATCATTCCTCGTGCAATTGTTGTTGTGGAAGCTATGGCAGCACTAGGTGTATTAGATATGCTGGAGGCGCTATGAAAGATTTAAAAACTTGTCGCGAAGAAATAGATGCAATTGATAAGGAAATCATCGCTTTATTTGAAAAACGCATGCATGTTGCGAAAGATGTTATTACATATAAATTAGCCCATGATATGCAGATTTTTCAGAAGGATAGAGAAAAAGAGGTTATTCAAAAGAATGTAGATCGTTTAGAAGATAAGTCTCTTGAAGCCTATGCGAAAACGTTTGTTCAGGATACAATGAACTTATCTAAAAGCTATCAGTCTACTTTTATTCCTTTAAAGAAATATGAAGCAACAGAACTTAAAGAACACTTTAAAGTAGGGTATCAGGGTGTTCCTGGTTCTTTCTCTAATCAGGCTATGAAAAGCTGGTTTGGAGACATTGAAGGCATCAACTATCCTCACTTTGAAGATGTCTATAAGGCATTAGAAGAAGGAGATATAGACTATGGTGTACTTCCTCTAGAAAACTCTTCTACAGGCGCTATTAATGATAACTATGACTTACTCACTAAGTATGGCTTTTATATTGTAGGTGAGCAGTCTATCACAATAGACCAGAATCTACTTGGTATCAAAGGCACTGCTTTAGAAGATATCAAAGATGTCTATAGTCATGTACAGGGCTTAAAACAGACTTCTGAATTCTTAAATTCACATCATATTGAAGGCCATGAGTATTTGAACACTGCTGCAGCGGCTAAATATATCAGTGAAGCACAGGATAAGACAATAGGGGCGATTGCCTCTAGTGAAGCAGCTAAACTCTATAATCTTGATATTATTGCCAAGGCAATACAAAATGATCAAAGCAATCATACACGCTTTATCATTATCGCAAGACAATATGAAATAAGACCATCTGCCAATCGTATCAGTATGGTCTTTACAGTCAATCATGAAGTCGGTGCTCTTTATGAAGTCATGAGAGTCGTTAAGGAACACAACATCAACATGGCCCGCATTGAATCAAGACCACTTCCATTGTCTCCATGGGAATACTATTTCTATTTAGATATAGATGGTAACTTGAATCAGGATCATGTACAGCGTGCCTTACAGGAAATCAAAACATATACCAATACATTTAGAATGATTGGTAACTATGAAAGGAAGGAATCATGAAAAATATCGTTTTAATTGGAATCATGGGAAGTGGTAAAACAACATTCGGACATATGCTTTCACAAAAAACAGGTCATGAAATGATTGACTTAGATGATTATCTTGTGAATCGCTTTAATATGTCCATTCCAGATATGTTCTTGATTTCTGAAGACTATTTTAGAAATAATGAAACAACATGCTGTAAAGAAGTATCTGAGTTAGAAGGAAAGATCATCTCTACTGGTGGTGGGGTGATTAAAAGACCTGAAAACATCGCATACCTAAAGAAGAATGGTGTTGTTTTCTATATTGACCGTCCAATTGAAGATATTGTGAAGGATGTCGATCCAAGTGGAAGACCTCTATTAAAGGATGGTCCAGACAAGCTTTATGCTTTAGATAAAGAACGTAGAGATAAATATATGTCATCATGCGACTATCATATTATAAATGATGGTTCCCTTGAAAAAGTTATCAATTCTATTCTAGATATCATGAAGAAATACGATAAATCCCCATTATAAGGGGATTTTTTTGCGTTTGCATAAAGTGTAATTATGTACTATAATAGGGCTTTGTTTTGAGAGGAGAAAACAATGGAAAAATTATTTCACTTAAAAGAACATGGGACAAATGTTAAGACTGAAATACTCGCTGGTATTACTACTTTCCTAGCAATGGCCTATATTCTTGCAGTCAACCCTGCCATCTTAGGACAGGCACACATGAGTCATCAGGGTGTCTTCTTAGCGACTGCAATCTCTGCAGGTGCCGTAAGCATCTTCATGGGATTAATAGCAAACTACCCTGTTTCTCTTGCACCAGGTATGGGTGTTAACGCATTATTCACTTATACAATTGTAGGACAGATGGGATTATCACCTGAAGGGGCACTAGCCTGCGTATTCGTGTCAGGTATCATCTTTGTCATCATTACAGTGACAAACATCCGTCGCATGATTATTAATGCGATTCCTGCACAGTTAAAGCTTGCGATTGGTGCAGGTATTGGTTTCTTTGTTGCCTTTGTAGGTTTAAAGAATGCAGGTATCGTAGTGGCAAGTGAATCGACATTTGTAGCACTAGGAAACTTAAAGAATCCAACAGTATTACTTGCTTTATTTGGAATCATCATCACATTAGTATTATTAGTAAAGAATAAGCCAGCAGCCGTATTCTATGGCTTAATCATTACTGCGGTAGTTGGTGTTGTATTTGGTTCAATTTTTGGATTAAAAGGTATGCCACAATTACCTTCTAAAGTTGTATCAGTGAACTTTGATTTTAGCTTAGTGGGTGCTTTTGCAAGAGGGTTCAACGAAATGTTCACTCATCCACAGTGTATCGTTGCAATTTTCTCATTATTATTCGTAGACTTCTTTGATACAGCCGGTACATTAGTCGCTGTTGCATCAAAGGCTGATCTTATTGATGAAAATGGTGAATTAGTGAATGTTGAACGTGCATTACTTGCAGATGCAGTAGGTACTGTATTTGGTTCAATGATTGGTACTTCTACAGTGACATCTTTCGTAGAATCTACTTCAGGTGTTGGTGTAGGTGGACGTACAGGCTTAACTGCATGTACAACAGGAATCTGTTTCTTGTTAACAGTATTCTTCTATCCAGTATTATCTATGATCACTGATGCAGTCACTGCCCCAGCTTTAGTTATCGTTGGTATCTTAATGGCTTCACAGTTAAAGGATATCAAGTGGGATAACTTGATTTTTGCGGCAAGTGGTTTCGTTACTATCATCTTCATGATTCTTGGTTATTCAATTAGTAATGGTATCGCATTAGGATTCATCGTGTATGTTATCAGCATGATTGCGACAGGTCAGGCTAAAAACATCAACAAGATGGTCTGGGTACTATTCTTACTATTTATCGCATATTTCGCATTCTTAATCTAAAACCAGCATTGCTGGTTTTTTTCTTTTGTTCATATAATGTTTTTAAAACTTGGGTATAATAATACTCAAAGGAGTGAGAAAATATGAATGATTTAATGAAAACCCCTAAAATGACACCAAGAATACAGTCCACATTAAAACATACTGTAGAAGTACCAGAAGTGATGTATAAAGCCAGTGGTATTAATGTAAATGGTAGACGTATAAAAAGCTTATTGTTTAGTACGGATGTTGCACTTATTGCGAATAATAACGCAGATGCGATTCTTTCTGTTTATCCTTTTACACCTACAATCCAGATCACCAATGCGATTATTGGTGTCGCCAGACAACCAGTTTTTGTAGGAGTAGGAGGAGGCACTACCAATGGTGCAAGAGTATTCAAGATTGCCTTAGATGCAGAATTACATGGTGCAGCTGCTGTTGTACTCAATGCCCCTGTACATACAGAAATGATCAGAGAATTATCTCGTTTAGTTGATATTCCTATTGTCCTCACTGTTGTATCTTTGGACGAAGACTTAGAAGAACGCATGTTACATAGTGGTGCGAGAATCATCAACGTATCTGGTGGAAAACAAACAGTAGAAATCGTCAAGGCACTACGCGCTATTGATAAGGATTTCCCAATTATTGCGACAGGTGGACCAACAGAAGACACAATTAAAGAAGTCATTGAAGCAGGTGCGAACGCAGTGACATTTACCCCTCCTACAAGTGCTGAAATATTCAAAGGCATGATGGAAAACTACCGTGAACAGATGAAGAAGTAGAAATACTTCTTCTTTTTTATACAAAGAAGAAGTATTTGTATATCCCATTTATGATTATTTGTGTTATCATGTGGTCAAATGCATAAAGGAGGAATAGAATTTGAAACAATATCTAGATATGTGTCGATATATCCTAGAACATGGTGAAGACCGTCCTGATCGCACAGGGACTGGTACACGTTCTGTATTTGGATATCAGACACGCTATGATTTACGTGAAGGATTTCCTCTTCTTACTACTAAGAAGATGTATTTACGTCCTATTGCGGAAGAACTATTATGGTTTATCAAGGGTGATACAAATATCAAATATCTTGTAGACCGTAATGTAAAAATATGGAACGAATGGCCTTATGAAGACTTTAAGAAGAGTGAAGACTTTAACGGTGAAGCATTAGAAGAATTTATGGAAAAGATTAAGAATGATGATGACTTTGCGAAGAAACATGGTAACTTAGGTCCTGTTTATGGTGCACAGTGGCGTAACTTCAATAATGAAGGCACTGACCAGCTAATGAAACTCATTGATTCTTTAAAGAATAATCCATTCTCTCGAAGACATATTATTTCTGCATGGAACCCTAGCCAGGTAGATGAGATGGCTTTACCCCCATGTCATACACTCATGCAGTTCTATGTATCAAGTGATAAGAAATATTTAAGCTGTCAGTTATATCAGAGAAGTGCTGATACATTCTTAGGTGTTCCGTTTAATATTGCATCATATGCCTTACTTACATGTATGCTTGCACAGGTATGTGGCTATGAACCAAAAGAGTTTATTCATACAATTGGTGATGCGCATATTTATAAGAATCACTTTGATGTAGTTAAGACTCAGATTGAAAGAGAACCACTTCCACTTCCTCGTCTTGTATTAAATAAAGACATTGATAATCTATTTGATTTCAAGATTGAAGATATCAAGTTAGAAGGTTATCAATCTCATGGCCCATTGAAAGGTAAGGTCAGTGTATGATCACTATCATTGTTGCAGCTGATAAGAATAATCTCATTGGTAAGAAGGGAACAGACAATGGGATGCCATGGCATAACAGCGAAGACTTTAAACACTTTAGAAGTACAACACTCAATCATACATTATTAATGGGGAAAACAACTTACCAGGCCATTGGTAAACCTTTGCCTAAACGTCATACAATCGTTCTCTCTCATAACTTTGAAGATGATAGAGTAGAAGTCGTGGATGATTTAGTAGGAACGATTCAATCTTTTAAAGAACGTGGTGAAGACCTCTTTATTTCCGGTGGTGCTTCTGTATATAAACAGGCACTTCCATATTGTGATCAGATTCTTTTATCACGAATTCCTGGAGACTATACAGGAGAAACATATTTCCCTGACTTTTCTGAATATAACTATCGTCTCGTAGAAGAAAAGCCATTTGAGACATTTACACTAGAAATCTATCAAAAATGAAAAGACTTATATTAATTGTGCTTCGTTTCTTCTTTGAATTACCAGTACTGATTTTCCAGTTAAAACATATCAAGAAGCATAAGGATACGATTCCTTTTGAAGAGCGTATTGACTGGACAAGAAGACTTCTAAAGAAAGCAACTAAAAGAGCACGTGTTAATCTAACTATTACAGGTACAGAATATCTTCCTGAAACAGGTGGTTTCTTTGTAGCTCCAAATCATCAGGGTCTCTTTGATGTTCTTGCATTATTTGACAGTATTGAACGTCCTTTCAAGATTGTCTTTAAAAAAGAACTATTAGATGTTATCTTCTTAAGAGATGTGGCTGAATTCATGGAATATCCAGCTATTGACCGTACAAACCTCAGAGCCTCTATGAAGCTTATGAGACAGGTTAAAAAGGAAATGTCTGAAGGTATTCCTTATGTCATCTTCCCTGAAGGGACACGTTCTAAAAAGGGAAATGAATTATTAGAATTCAAGGGTGGTTCGTTTAAACCGGCTATGGATGCACAGGTGCCAATTATTCCATGTGTTATGCATAACTGCTTTAAAGTATTAGATAGTAACTCTATTAAGAGAGTTGATTGTGGAATCCACTATTTACCTCCGATCCATTATGAAGAATATAAGGATATGAGCAGTGTAGAAGTGGCTAATCTTGTAAAATCTAGAATACAGACTAAAATGGATGAACTCATTAAGGAACATGCTTAGGCATGTTCTTTTTCCATCTAACTATAAATAAAAGGGATAATTTGGTATAATGAGGAACAAGGAAGGAGAGGATACCATGTTTGGACACTTACAAATTAAAAGTGCTTATAGCTTTCAAGAGAGTACTCTATTAATTAATGCGCTTATAGACAACGCAAAATCAAAACATATCCAGGCTCTTGCCTTAACAGATGATAACAACATGTATGGGGCCTATGAATTCTATGAAGCCTGCAAGAAGGCTTCTATTAAGCCGATACTAGGTGTTAATGCCTCTATTATGTTTAATGATGACCTGATCCATCTTGCACTTTATGCACGTGATGATGTAGGTTATAAGGATTTAGTACGTATTGTGAGTGATATTAATCTCAATGAGAATAAAGCTATCACATTGAAAGCTTTATCCAACTATCGTGATCATCTTTATGTTGTATCTCATGAATATGAAGATCGACTCATTGAAAAAGAAGCCACAAGTAAAGAAGACTTACTCACTCATGCTCAAATAGAGAGTCCAGTACTAAGCTTTATGAAAATTATGAAGAAGCTCTTTGGTGCCTCTTATCGTATCATGATTGTGGAAGATGGCCTCAAGGGACATACACTTCGTAATCAGACATTGATTAAATATGCTCAATTCTTAGATATTCCCTGTATCTGGGGTAATGATGTGCGTTATTTACATCCACATGATGCCTTTACACTGGATCTCTTACAAGCTTCTAAAAAGGGAGAAGTGCTTTCTAAGGATTATGAACCACTTACAAGTGAGCGTTATCTAAAAACAGAAAAAGAAATCAGAGAATTATTTAGCCGTTATCCAGATATTATTAAGAATACAGAAGAAATGATTGATAACTGTTATGGTTCTATTCAAAAAACAAAGAACGGTCTTCCTCACTATCAGACCCCTCATGGTGATAGTGGGGCATATCTTAGACATCTTTGTATTAAAGGATTGAAACAACGCTTTAAAAATCAGACTATTACAGATGATTATAAAGACCGCTTACTTTATGAGTTAAAAACGATTCATACTATGGGGTATGATGATTACTTCTTAATTGTATTTGATTATGTACAATATGCGAAAAAACATGGTATACTCGTAGGCCCGGGAAGAGGATCTGCGGCAGGCTCATTGGTTGCCTATTGCTTAGGAATCACAAATATTGATCCTTTAAAATATGATCTTCTTTTTGAACGTTTCTTGAATCCAGAAAGAGTATCCATGCCAGATATTGACGTAGACTTCCAGGATGATCGTCGTGATGAAGTCATTCAATATGTATGCAACAAATATGGTCATGATCATGTGGCTCAGATTGTCGCTTTTTCTACATATGGTCCACGTGTCGCAATAAAGGATTTAGGAAAAGTGATGGGTATCCCTTTACCAAGACTCGAAATGATTGCGAAGATGGTACCTACTGCACCTAAACATCGTAAAAGTATTACTGAAGTTTATTCTACAAGTGCCTCATTCCAGGATATGATTCAAAAAGATCCAGTGCTTTCACGTCTTATTGCGCCTATGAGCTTAGTAGAATATCTTCCACGTAATATCACAATGCATGCAGCAGGGGTTGTCTTATCCTATGAACCATTAAGAGATGTTGTGCCTTTGGTCATCGGTCCAAGTGATATGATCATGAGCCAGTACTCAAAGGACTATATTGAAAAAACAGGTTTACTCAAGATGGACTTTTTAGGACTTAAGAATCTGACTATGATTGATTATATTATGAAGGATATAGAAAGAAGACTTGGTCAGACCTTTTCTATCAATAGTATCCCTCTTAATGATGCACGTACCTACCACCTTATCTCTCGTGGTGATACAACAGGGGTCTTCCAGTTAGAATCAAGTGGTATGCGTTCGTTACTTATGAAGATGAAACCGGATCATTTTGATGATATTGTCGCTGCAGTGGCCTTATATCGACCAGGGCCAATGGAAAATATTCCTCTCTATCTAGAAGGTAGAAAGAATAAAAATAATATTACTTATTTAGTCAAAGAACTTGAACCTATTCTAAAGTCTACTTATGGCATTATGATTTATCAGGAACAGATCATGCAGATTGCCCAGGTCATCGCAGGATTCTCTTTAGGACGTGCAGATATATTAAGAAAAGCTGTTTCTAAAAAAGATGAAAGCATGATGGCTAGTATGAAGGAAGAATTCCTTCAGGGAGCTATTAAGAAAGGATTTGATGAAAAGATTGCCTTGAAACTTTATCAGATGATAGAGAAATTTGCGAACTATGGCTTTAATAAGAGTCACTCTGTCGCCTATGGTTATATGGCTTATCAATTGGCTTATCTAAAAGCCAATTATCCACTCTATTTCTTTGCAGCCATTCTTTCCAATGAATCAGGTTCTGCTTCTAGTAAGATGCGTATTATAGAAGAATCTAAACGCTATGGAGTCAAGATTCTTCCACCTTCTATTAACTATTCTTATTCACGCTTTGTAGTAGAAGAAGGAGGAATACGTTATTCTTTAGTCTCTATTAAGAATGTAGGGGCTGCAGGCTATAAGATGATTTTTAAGGAAAGAGAAAAAGGCCTCTTTAAGGATATGTATGATTTCTTAGCCCGTATCCCTTCTCTTTCATCTAAGATGTTAGAAAGTTTAATTGATGCAGGGGTTTTTGATGAATTTAATAAAAATCGTGCTTATTTACGTAAGAATATTTCACTGATGTTAGAGTATATTCAATTAGGGGTGGATGAAAAGCCAATCTTTGAAGAAGTCAGAGAAAACAAATATGAACGTTTAGAAAGAGAAAGAGAAGTACTTGGTCTCTATGTATCTACACATCCTATTGTTTATGTAAAACAGAAGATCAAGCATCCTTTAGTTAATCTTGTAGATGTAGAAAACTATATGGATCGTAATATATTAGTTGTATGTTCTATTAGTTCAGTACGTGCCATTGTAGATAAGAAAGGTCGAGAAATGGCATTTATTGAAGGACAGGATGAAACAGGACAGGTAGAATTTGTCTGCTTCTCTAACCAATATGAACGTTTTAAGAATATATTAGAAAGAGGAAAGATTGTGGAAATGAATGTACGTGTTCAATACCGTGATCGTTTATCTCTTATTATCAATCAAGTAAAGGAGTTATAAAATGGAAGAATTGATTTTAATAGATGGGAACTCATTACTATTTAAGGCATTCTATGCCACTAGCTATACAGGAAACTATATGGTGAATCGTAATGGTATTCCTACTAATGGTGTCTATGGATTTGCCCGTATGGTGGATAAGATCCTCGATAATAATCCTAAGTATGTGATTGTCGCATTTGATTATGGAAAGAAAACATTCCGTAATGAATTGTTGGATACCTATAAAGCCCAAAGAAAAGAAACACCAGAAGAACTGATTCCTCAGTTCTCTCTCGCAAGAGAATACTTAACAGCTCATAATATCACATGGTATGAAGTAGAAGGCTTTGAAGGTGATGATATTATTGGTACACTTGTTGATTTTGGTGAAAAGAATAACTTGAAAGTATCGGTCTATACAGGAGATAAAGATGCATTCCAGCTTATTTCGCCTCAAACGACAATCTATCGTACAGTCAAAGGTGTGACTGAACTTGATATTTATAACGAACAGACTTTACTTGATAAATATGGCTTAAAGCCAGATCAGATCAGAGATTTCTTAGGACTAATGGGTGATACTGCCGATAATATTCCAGGTATTAAAGGTGTAGGTGAAAAGACTGCCTTAAAACTATTACACCAGTATGAAACCATTGAAGGATTAGAAGAACACCAGAATGAACTCAAGGGTAAAATGGGTGAAAAGATCAGAGCAGGTATGGAAGATGCCTTAATGAGTAAGAAGGTGGCTACAATACTTAGAGATGTTCCTTTAGATGTTGATTTGAAGAAAGCAGAGTATGAAGGCTATGACTATGACACATTAAAGTCATTCTATGAAACATATGATATGAACTCTTTGGTTAAATCTATGACAATTGAAGCAGCACCTAAAAAGGAACTAAAGCTAGAAATAGTGGACCATATGCCTGAAATCACAAAAGACAGTGCTGTCTATGTTTCTATTTATGATACAAATTACCATCGTTCTATTATTCTAGGTTATGGTATCTATAATGATGAACAGGCTTATTTTATTTCTTATGAGAATGCTCTTAAGGATGAATCATTCCTTGCTTATCTAAAGGATGAAACTAAGAAGAAGTATGGTTATGATATCAAGAGTGCAGTCATAGGTTCTAGATGGAATGGTGTAGAAATCAATGGTTATACATTTGATTTGTCTCTTGCATCTTATGTATTAGAACCAGCTATTAAAGAAGAACTCAAATATGTATGTACACACTTTGACTATGATGGTGTTATGTATGATGAAGAAGTATTTGGAAAGGGTGCTAAAAAGCATATTCCAGATGATGCATTACTGGCTCAGCATACTGTTTCTAAAGCCAAGGCTATTTATGAATTAAAAGATGTTGTCACAAAAGAATTAAAAGATAAAAAGCAGTATGAACTATATGAAGACATTGAGCTTCCTGTGACACGTATTCTAGGAGAAATGGAATTTGCCGGAACTGAAATAGACTTAGATGTATTAAAGGAAATGGATGAAGCCTTTGATGAAACAATTGAAAAGTTGTCTAATGATATCTACCGTATCTCAGGTACAACCTTCAACATCTCTTCACCGAAACAGTTAGGTCAGGTCTTATTTGAAGATCTAGGATTAAAGGGCGGCAAGAAGACAAAGACAGGTTATTCGACAAGCCAGGATGTCTTAGAAAAGATCATTGATGCCCATCCTGTTGTCCCACTTGTTCTTGAATATAGAATGTTGACTAAACTCTCTTCTACATACTTAAAAGGACTGCAGGAACAGGTCTTCCCAGACAATAAGATTCATACAATCTACAAACAGACACTTACCCATACAGGACGTTTGTCTTCTGTTGATCCAAATCTTCAGAATATTCCTGTAAGAAGTGAAGAAGGAAAACTCATTAGAAAAGCCTTTGTATCACATAATGGCTATCTTGTATCTTTTGACTATTCACAGATTGAATTAAGAATACTTGCGCATATGGCTCATGTGACGAACCTTATTGATGCCTTTAATCAAGGTAAGGATATCCATAGACATACAGCTGCTTTAGTATTTGGTGTGAAAGATGAAGAAGTCACTCCACAGATGCGTTCACAGGCGAAAGCCGTTAACTTTGGAATCATCTATGGTATGAGTGAATTCAGACTCTCTAAGGACATTGGGATGTCCATTGCCGAAGCAAGAAACTTCATTAATAAATATTTTGAAACCTATCCAGAAGTAAAAACATATATGGATGAAGTCGTAGAAGTATGTAAAAAACAGGGTTATGTCTCTACACTATTGAATAGAAAGAGATATATTCCTACAATCAATGATAAGAACTTCATGGTACGTCAGCAGGCACAGAGATATGCAATGAATACACCAATCCAGGGAACGGGAGCAGATATTCTAAAACTTGCGATGATTGAAGTAGATAAAGCACTAAAAGTTCATCACTTAAAATCTCAGATGATTCTTCAGGTACATGATGAATTGATTTTTGATGTCTTTGAAGATGAACTCGAAGAAGTGATGTCTCTTGTGAAAGAAAAGATGGAAAACTGCATCAAGATGGATGTACCTCTTATTGTAGAAGGCAACTATGCCAAGAACTGGTGTGAATTAAAGTAATGCCTGAATTACCAGAAGTAGAAACAGTACGAAGAACCCTTAAGAACTTCGTACTTCATAAAACAATTGACTCTATAGAAGTACGTTATCCACGTATTATTGATGGAGATGTAGAAACATTTGTCTCTACACTTATTCATCAATCCATATGCGATATAGATCGATATGGTAAATATTTGATCTTTATTTTAGATCATGACGCATTTATTTCTCATCTAAGAATGGAAGGGAAATATAATATAAAACAGAAAGATGAACCTTATGATAAACATGATCATATTATCTTTCATATGACAGATGGCACAGATCTTCGTTATAACGATACAAGAAAGTTTGGTCGTATGCAGTTAGTAGACAAAGAACACTATCGTGAATATCCACCACTTAATCGTTTGGGTCAGGAACCAATGGATGCTTCTTTTGATTACATCTATCCTCGTATTCATCAAAGTCATCTGCCTATCAAACAATTATTATTAGACCAGTCTATTTTTACTGGAATTGGAAATATCTATGCGAATGAAATATGTTTTAGAATGGGTATGGATCCTCGTACAAGAGGTGACAGACTCTCAAAAAAACGTATTTTAGAATTAATAGAAGTATCCAGTACTATTTTGAAGGAAGCCATTGCTCAGGGTGGCACAACCATCCATTCATTTGATGCCAATGGGATCCATGGATTATTCCAGGTTACTTTGTCTGTCCATGCACAGAAAACATGTTCAAAGTGCAAGGGACCTATAAAGAAAATCACGATTGCAGGAAGAGGCACATACTACTGCCCAAACTGCCAGAAAAGGAGGTATTAAATATGTTGAATTGGGGTGTAATAGGATTAGGAAGAATTGCCCAGAGATTCTGTGACAGCTTGTCTCACTTTGATGAAGCATGCTTTTATGCAGGGGCTTCTCGTAATCCAAAAAAAAGACAACAATTTAAAGAACTCTATCATCCAGAAAAACTCTATGATGACTATATCAAATTACTTGAAGATGAGAATGTAGATATTGTCTATATCGCATTACCACATGCCTCTCACTATCATTATGCATTAGAAGCAATGAAGCATCATAAAGCTGTTCTTGTAGAAAAGCCAGCTACTCTAACAAGCAAAGAAATAAGAACACTCTGTGAATATTCCAAAAAGAATCATGTCTTCTTTATGGAAGCCATGAAATCCAGATTTATTCCAATGATCAATCAAGTACATAAAGAAATAGAAAAAGGTATTATTGGAGATATTGTTTCTATAGAAAATCATTTCCAGTCCATTGTACCTTATGATGAACAATCATATATTTATGACCCGGAACAGGGTGGTGCTTTATATGATACAGGTATTTATAATATTGCGGCTGTTCTTGATTTTGTGAAGAGTCCTGTAGTTTCTATTTCTAATGATGTGAAAGTAGAACATGGTGTAGATGTTCATGATTCGATTACTCTAGAATTTGAAAATGGTGTTAAAGCTTTTATGGAAGCTTCACTTGATGGACCAGTAAGAAAAGATATGATCATTACAGGTACGAAAGGGACTATCACACTAGACCCATTCTACCGTCCTACAAAAGCTGTTATTTCATTCAATGGAGAATCCTTCACAGGAGAAATACCTTATGATATTGATGATTTCCATACTGAAATTGCTGCATGTCATGAAGCTATTGCGTATATTAAGGTGGAAAGTGATCGCATGAGTCATCAGGATAGTATTGACTGTATAGAACTTATGGAACGTATTGGAGAAACAATATGCAGGTCATAGGACTCACTGGTGGTATTGCGAGTGGGAAGAGTACTGTCAGTTATTATTTAATGACTCATGGCTATGAAGTGATTGATGCAGATGAAATCTCACGTCATGCATTAGAACCAGATACAAAAGCTTTTAAACAGGTTATTGAACACTTTCCTGTACTTGAAAATGAAAAAATCAACAGACAGAAGCTGGCAGATATTATCTTTAATAATCCGAATGAAAAGAACTATTTAGAAGGAATACTACATCCCTATATTAGAAGTGTCATTGTACAAAAAATTAAACAATCTAAAAATAACCTTGTCTTTATTGATGTCCCATTGTTATTTGAAGCGGGGTGGGATGATTTATGTGACCATACAATAGTCGTCAGCTGCGACAAAGAAACACAAATTCAAAGAGTCTTATCACGTGACCATTGTACACGTGCACAGGCACTTGACCGTATTAGAAACCAGATGTCTTTAGAAGACAAAGAAAAACGTGCGGATTATATCATTAGAAACAATACTAACTATTATGATTTAGAAAAAGAAATATTACGTGTCTTAAAGGAGGTGGAATAAGATGCTCTATGCAACAGATGTCTATTTAAGTGAACGTTCATTACCACTTAGTAGTAATGACTGTGATATTCTTACTTATTTGTATGCACCATTACTCAAGACACAGGCTTATAGCCTTTATATGTATTTGAATGTTGAATCTATGCGTATGCGTCATTTCCACCAGCCATGCGCCATCAGTCGCTTGACAATGGCATTAAATCTAGACTTGGAAGAACTTGATCAGGCAAGAAAGACATTAGAAGGTTTAAGCCTGCTTAAATCCTACTATAAAGAATCAGAAGGACAGGGTGTCTATATATTCCATCTTATGTCACCTCTAGGTGTCAATGCCTTCTTTAGGAATCAGATTCTTGCAGGTTTATTACAGAAGACAATCGGTGTAGAAGAATATACTAAGACAAAGAATTATTTCCGTTCAGGACTAGAAAAGCTCACTGAATATGAAGAAGTCACATCTCGCTTTGAAGATGTCTTCACAATTGATTTATCCCAGAATAAACCATTACGACATGGTTCAGGATATCAGGAAGAAGAAAGTGAACGTCCTATTATTCACTATGATCTCACGCTCTTCTATGAAACATTGAAGGATTATCAGGTTCCTATGAAAATAGTGAATCGTAATGAAGATACAATTAAGCAGATTGCGACTCTTTATGCGATTGATCAGCTATCTCTCGCATTAATGGTCAAGGATGCGATTGTGGAAGGTAAATTTAATCGTAAAACATTAGTAGAACAGGCAAAGCGTTATTATAGTGCTGATTCAGTGAACTCACTTAAAGAGGTTTATCATACTCAGCCTATCCAGCACGCTTCACCACAGACAAATAACGATTCTCTCAACAAGCATTTTAGATATCTTGAGACAATCTCTCCCTATCAGTTATTGAAGAATAAACAGGGAGGAAAAGAACCAGCTCTTCATGATCTTAATATTGCGGAATCATTGATGGCTATGGGACTTACTCCTGCAGTCACTAATATGTTGATAGAATATGTTTTAGGTAGAAGTAATGGACGACTAGACAAGAACTATTGTGAAACAATTGGTGCTTCATGGGTGAGAAAAGGATTAAAGAGTGCTCGTGATGCGTATCAGGAAGTTCATAATACGAAACCTCAAAAAACAATCAAGAAGACTACAAAGAAAAAAGAAAATAAACCTGTAGAAGTCAGTGCGCAGGATCAAGAAGAATTAAGACGATTAATGGAAGGTCTAGGAGGTGATCTATGATGATAAAAGCAGGACAGATTCTTTCTTTTGATAAAGAATTAGAAAATACAAGAAACCAAAGTCTACAAGAGTTAGTTAAAAGACAAGATATTAGAGAATTTGTAGAAAAGAATCATTTAACTAAAAAGGCTCTAGAAGATGCCTGGGTGGACTTACTTGCCTACGTGGATGATCATGAACCTTGTGTGCATTGTCATGGTATCAATGAATGTCCTAAGATGAATAAAGGTCAGCAGATCACTTTGAGCTATGATTCCTATGTTCATCGTGATGTGTGCAGCTGTATTTATGGTCTTGAAAAGCATGAAAATGATCAGCTTCTTTCTCGTTTCCATTACAACAATATGTCTACAAGACTTGCGCTTATTAGCTTGAAAGATATGGCAGCTGAAGCAATGAATAAAAATGATGCAGGTACGATGCTTTTGACGAAACAGCTGATTGAATATGTCAATAAACCACAGATCAAAGGCTTCTTAGTATGTGGTGGACCCAATCGTACAAGAATCATGGCAGGTATGATGAACGCACTTGCGAGACGTGGCTATGAAGTAGGCTTATGTCATGTACCTACACTTATGGCAGATGTCAAAGCAAGCTTTAATTCAAATGAAGATACATCTTTAGTAGAACTTGTAAAAAACATACCTTATTTACTCTTGGATAGTGTTGGTGAAGAAAATGTCACGAACTGGTCTAGAGACGAAGTATTGGCGATGATTTTAGACTATCGTATTTTAAATGAATTGCCTACTTTCATGACTTCTGCATACAGTTTTGAAGACCTGGAAACGATTTACATGAGTAAATATAATGATAAACGTGAACAGTTAAGAGCAAAAAATATTGTTTCTAAAATGAAAGCGCTATGTTGTGAAATAATCATTGACTAAAAAAATTGATTGGAATAGAATTGTTGATGGTAAGGAACGAACAATTATGCTAGAATGATTTTGAATATAATTCATAAGTTGAGAGGAGAAAAAAATGGTTAAGTGTATTGGTGTTTTAACTTCTGGGGGAGATGCTCCTGGAATGAACGCTGCAATTCGTGCAGTAGCTAGAACTTGTCTTAACAAGGGTATCGAAGTATATGGCGTTAGACTTGGCTATAAAGGTCTTCATGAAGGTAAGTTCATGAAATTCGATCGTCATAGTACTCGTAATATCATCAACAATGGTGGTACTATGTTAAAGTCTGCTCGTTTCCCTGAATTCAAAGATCCTGAAATCAGAAAAGAAGCAATCGAACAGATGAAAAAAGTAGGTATGGAAGCATTAGTAGTCATCGGTGGTGACGGTTCATACAATGGTGCTTTAAAACTTACAGAAATGGGAGTAAATTGTATTGGTCTTCCAGGAACAATTGACAATGATATTCCTGATACTGATTTCACAATTGGATTTGATACTGCATTAAATACAATTGTTGAAGCATTAGATAGATTAAGAGATACTTCTTCTTCACATCAGAGATGTACTATCCTTGAAGTAATGGGTAGAAGATGTGGTGACCTTGCAATTAATGCAGGTATCGCAGCTGGTGCTGAACTAGTAATCACTTCTGATACTGGTTATGATGAAGATAAGATCATCGAAAGATTAAAACAGTCAAAGGCATCTGATAAGGACCATGCAATCGTAGTTATTACTGAACATATCACTGATGTCAATGAACTTGCAAAGAAAGTCGAAGCTGCAACAGGTTTCGAAACTCGTGCAAATGTCTTAGGTCATTTACAGCGTGGTGGTAGACCAACTGCAAGAGACCGTGTCTTAGCTAGCCGTATGGGTGTTAAGGCTGTAGAACTTCTTGAAGAAGGTAAAGGTGGACTTTGCGTAGGTGAAGTACATGGCCAGATTACTGCTTTCCCTATCACAGAAGTATTAAGTCATAAGCATGTAGCTGATGCTGGTATTTACGAAGACGCTAAGAAGTTACGTTAATTTCTTGGTGGATTTGTTAAATATATATAACGGAGTGTAAATTTATTTGGTTGATTAAGGAGTCTAAAATGGTTAAAGAAAAAATGAAAAAAACAAAAATTGTTTGTACTATTGGTCCTGCTTCACAGGATAAAGAAATGTTAAAGAAGCTTATTAAAGCTGGTATGAACGTAATGCGTTGTAACTTCTCTCATGGTGACTATGAAGAACATGCTATGAAGATGGATACTTTAAGAGAAGTAAACAAGGAATTAGGTACTGATGTAGCTATCATGCTTGATACTAAAGGTCCTGAAATCCGTACTGGTGCTTTCGAAGGTGGATTCACTGAATTCAAGAAAGGTCAGGTTTCAGTAATCACTCCAGAAGAAATTGTTGGTTCTGCAGATCGTTTCACAATTTCTTATAAGGAATTATACAAAGATGTTAAGCCAGGTGCTTATATCTTAGTTAACGATGGTCAGGTTGCATTATTAGTTGACCACGTTGAAGGACAGGATATCTATTGTGTAGCTGCTAACGATGGTAGAGTTAAGAACACTCGTGGTATCAACGTTCCAGGTACTAAGTTACAGTTTGATTTCTTATCAGAAAAAGATAAGAACGACTTAATCTTCGGTTGCAAACAGGATGTAAATTTCATCGCTGCTTCATTCGTAAGAAGAAAACAGGATGTATTAGATATTAAGAAATTAATTGCTGAAAACGGTAAGCCAGATATCAAAGTATTACCAAAGATCGAATGTGTTGAAGGTGTTGAAAACATCGATGAAATCATCGAAGTAGCTGATGGTATTATGGTTGCTCGTGGTGACTTAGGTGTAGAAGTACCTGCTGAAGATGTACCTCTAATCCAGAAGTCAATCATCAAGAAATGTAATGCTGCTGGTAAGATCGTTATTACTGCAACTCAGATGCTTGAATCTATGCAGGAAAACCCAAGACCAACAAGAGCTGAAGTATCTGACGTAGCTAACGCTATCTATGATGGTACTGATGCTATCATGTTATCTGGTGAATCTGCTCAGGGTAAATATCCTGAAGAAGCAGTATTAACTATGAACAAGATTGCTCATAAGATCGAAGGAAACTTAGACTATGCTTCAATCTTAAGAAGAGCTATCAGAACTGCTGATAACTCTAACTCTTCAGAAGCTATCTGTATGTCAGTTGCTGAAATTGCTGCAAACTTCAACGTTTCAGCTATCATCGCATTCACTGAAACAGGTGCTACTGCAAAACGTATGTCACGTTATAGACCACATTGCCCAATCATCGCTCCAACTCCATCTGATGATACAGTTAAGAAATTAGCTCTTAACTGGGGTGTTAAGCCTGTACTTTGCAAATCTATGAAATCAAGAGAAGGTTTAATGGATCTTGCAATGGTTATCGCTAAGGAAAACGGAATTTCAGCTGGTGAACAGGTAATCGTAACTGGTGGTACTCCAGGTGTTTCTGGTTTAACAAGTTACTTAGAAATCGTTACAATCAAATAATTTTTGATAATTAGGAATAGGGTGACCTATTCCTTTTTTTCTTTATTGACAATTAACTGAAGTGGTGTACAATAAAGGCACAAGCTACGAAACAGGATATGTCTTTAAGATAAAAGCTTACTAGAGAGGAAGAAATGGTGGAAACTTCCAAGATATTTACTTAAAGGTACTCCCTGTGATGCCGAACTCGAAAGAGATTCCGTGACTCGCGTTAAGAGATGAGAGGTTATGCATTGCATAACGAATAAAGGTGGTAACACGAGACTTCGTCCTTTGATGAGGTCTCTTTTTATTTATAGGAGGAGAATATGAGCGATTTTTTAAATGACAAAGATTTAAATACTTTAAATCATTCATGTGCACACGTATTAGCACAGGCAGTTAAACATCTTTACCCACAGGCTAAATTCTGGGTTGGTCCAGTCGTCGAAGAAGGATTCTATTATGATATCGATTTAGGTGATCAGACTATTTCTGATGATGACTTACCTAAGATTGAAAAAGAAATGAAGAAAATCTGTAAAGATGGTAAGAGAATCGTGAGACATGAAGTCTCTAAAGAAGAAGCTTTAGAAGAATTCAAGGATGATGAATATAAGCTAGACTTAATCAATGGTTTAGAAGATGGTACAATCACTACTTATTCACAGGGTGATTTCACTGACTTATGTCGTGGTCCACATGTAGAAACAGTTAAATTATGTAAGAACTTCAAGTTAATCAAACATTCAGGTGCTTATTGGAAAGGTGATAAGAACAACAAGGTTCTTCAGAGAATCTATGGTGTATGTTTCCCAACTAAAGAAGAATTAGAAGCACATATTCAGTTATTAGAAGAAGCAAAGGAAAGAGATCACAGAAAACTTGGTAAAGAATTAGGTATCTTCATGTTTGCAGATATCGTAGGTAAAGGTTTACCAATGTGGTTACCAAATGGTTTCACTGTCAGACGTTTATTATCTGATTACATCATGAACAAAGAATTAGAATTAGGTTATGAACATGTTATGACACCTTCTCTTGGTAACGTTAAGTTATACAAGAAATCTGGACATTGGGCTCATTATAAAGATGATATGTTCCCAGCTATGGAATTAGATGATGAAGCATATGTATTAAGACCTATGAACTGTCCACACCATATGGTTATGTATAAATCTACATTACATTCATATCGTGATCTTCCAGTTAGAATTGCGGAAATTGCGAATGATTTCCGTTTTGAAGCAAGTGGTGCTTTAACTGGTATCGAACGTGCAAGAGCCTTCACACAGAACGATTCACATATCTTCTGTCGTCCAGATCAGATTGCTCAGGAATTCAAGAATGTAGCACACTTAATTCTTGATGTATATAAAGACTTTGGTTTCAAAGATTACTCATTCCGTTTATCATTAAGAGATAAGAACAACAAAGAAAAGTATTTCGGTAATGATGAATTATGGGAAAAGAGTGAAAACGAATTACGTGAAGTATTAAAAGAAATGAATGTAGAATTCTATGAAGCAGAAGGCGAAGCAGCATTCTATGGTCCTAAACTTGACGTACAGGTAAAGAGTGCATTAGGACATGATGTTACTTTATCTACTATCCAGTTAGATTACCAGTTACCAGAAAGATTCGAATTAACTTATGTTGATGAAAATGGTGATAAGGTAAGACCCGTTGTTATTCATAGAGCAATCTTAGGTTCATTAGACCGTTTCGTTGCCTTCTTATTAGAAGAAACAAAAGGTAACCTTCCTCTATGGTTAGCACCTACTCAGGTTCAGGTTATTCCAGTTAAACTTGAATACCATGATGAATACGCAAAAGAAGTTGTAGCTAAGTTAAGAAAAGCACACTTCAGAGTAAATAACGATAACAGAGATGAAAAGTTAGGTTATCGTATCAGAGAAGCACAGTTAAAGAAGATTCCTTATCAGTTAGTACTTGGTGATAACGAAAGAGATAATGGTACTGTGACTTATCGTAAACATGGTGAAAAGAAACAGACTACAGTGACTTTTGAAGAATTCGTAGAATTATTAAATACAGAAGTAGAAAATAAAACTTTAAGCCACTAATACATTTGACTCCCTTCACTGGGAGTCTTTTTTGTGAAAAGACAAAAATCACTATGTTTTGTTTGCTTTTAAAGTGTTTTACCCCCTATAATAGACTAAACAATAAAGGAGTGTTTTTGATGAAACGTAGAATAGAAGAAGTAAAGAAAATTGTTATTAAGGTAGGCTCAAGCTCACTTTGTGACAAAGATGGAAAAATTAATAAAGAAAAAATATTGATGCTAACATGGCAGATTGCCAAACTTAAAAGAAAAGGCTATATCGTTGTTCTAGTCTCTTCAGGAGCCATTGCAGCAGGCATGGGCGCATTAGGACTAGACAGTAAACCGAAAACACTACCGGAAAAACAGGCTTTAGCTGCAATTGGGCAGGCAAGACTAATGGAAATCTATGAAGAAATATTCCAGGTCTTTAATATGAAATGTTCTCAGATCTTATTAAACCATGATGACTTTGATGATCGTCATCGTTTAATGAACTTAAACCATACAATTAATGCACTACTCAATTATGGTGTGGTTCCTATTATTAATGAAAATGATGCTTTGGCAGTAGATGAAATCAAGGTAGGAGACAATGATACATTGGCTTCACTTATTGTTCCTCTAGTAGAAGCCCAACTATTAATTCTTGTGAGTGATATTGATGGTCTTTATACAGGCAATCCTCATACTGATCCTGATGCTGTGCTTATCCACTATGTAGATAAGATTGATGATACAATTTTGAGCTATGCAGGAGATGCAGTCAGTGGTCTAGGTACAGGTGGTATGGCAACTAAACTAAAAGCGGCTCAAATGGTCAATGCATTAGGTAGTCATATGTGTATTGTGAATGGACAGAAAGAAAATAGTATATTAAATGCTTTAGATAATGAAGGAACTTGGTTCAATGGGGCTTCTGGCACAAATATGAATGCAAGAAGACATTGGATTGCCTATCGTACTAAACCAAGAGGAACAATTATAGTTGATGCAGGATGTAGAAAAGCGATTGTTGACAAGCATGTCAGCCTTTTACCTACAGGTATTAAAGATGTGGAAGGAAGATTCTTAGAGGGACAGGTTGTTGATATCAAGGACGAAGCGTTAAATACAATCGCAAAGGGTGTTGTCAATTATGCCAGTGATGAAATTAGACTGATCAAGGGACACCAGTCTTCTGAGATAGATGACATATTACATCGTCATGACTATGATGAAGTAGTACATGCGAATAACATGGTTGTATTGGAGGAAAGATAATGAATACATTATTAGAAACACAATTAAAACGTGCTAAAGTTGCCGCACGTCTTTTAAAGAATATGCCTACTTGCACAAAGAATCAGGCACTAGATAAAATTGCCGACGCATTGATTGCACATAGTGATGAAATATTAGAAGCCAATAAAAAAGATATGAAACATGCACAGGAAGTCAATATGACTAAAGCGATGCAGGATAGACTCTTATTTACTCATGAACGTATTGTAGGAGTGAGTGATGGAGTCAAGAAAGTGGCCACATTACCTGATCCTATTGGTGAAGTGATGGAATCCTGGACAAGACCAAATGGTCTAGAAATTTCTAAAGTGAGAGTGCCTATTGGTGTCTTTGGAATTATTTATGAAGCCCGTCCTAATGTGACTGTAGATATTGCTTCTCTTTGCTTAAAATCAGGCAATGCCTGTGTTTTAAGAGGGGGTAAAGAAGCCATTCATACAAATAAGAAATTAGTAGAAATCATGAAGGATGCCACTAAAGACATCTTGCCAGAAGGGGCGATTGAACTGATTACAGAACTAGATCACGCCATCGTAGGAGAACTCATCCATGCCAATGAATATGTGGATGTTATTGTACCTAGAGGTGGTGCTGGACTCATTCAGTTCGTTGTTAAGAATGCAACAGTACCTGTTATTGAAACAGGCGCTGGTATCTGCCATCTTTATGTTGATAAGGATGCAGACCTTAATAAAGCATTAACTATTGCAGTCAATGCAAAGATTCAAAGACCTTCTGTATGTAATGCGATAGAAACAATACTTGTACATAAGGATGTGGCAGACACGTTCTTACCTGAACTTAAAAAAGCCTTTGAAAAAGTAGAAATCAAAGGGGATGATGAAACATGTCAGATCATTCACTGTGAACATGTTACAGATGACAGTTATGCAACAGAATATGATGACTATATTGTGAATATTAGAGTTGTTAACTCAGTCGAAGATGCAATCAATCATATTTATACATATTCTACAAAGCATTCAGAATCCATTATTACTGAAAACGATGAAACAGCTGCATTATTTATGAACAGCTTAGATAGTGCCTGTGTGTATCATAATGCTTCTACAAGATTCTCAGATGGTGGAGAATTTGGCTTTGGGGCAGAACTTGGTATCAGCACACAGAAGCTTCATGCCAGAGGCCCACTTGGTTTAAAAGAAATGTGTTCTTACCAATACAAAATTGAAGGAAATGGCCAGATTAGAGAGTAGTAAAAAATACTACTCTTTTTTTATTGACAATAGTTAGCACCCTAACTATAATATTTAGCATACTAACTAATAGTAAGGAGGTGTACTATGGATATGCAAGAGAATGTCAAGGTGATGATGGATAAGGTCGCAGTACTTAAAAAAGTAGTGGGAAAGTATATGATGCGCAACTTTAAGGATATGCCTTTAACAGGCGATCAATCACGCTTGTTATTTGTGATTAAAGAACATGGTCATTCTCAAAAAGAAGTGGCACAATGTCTTCATATTTCTGATGCAACACTTTCAGTAAGAATCAAGCGTCTAGAAGAAGCAGGCTATATTATTCGTGAACAGAATCCTCAAGATAAACGTCATTCTACAGTGCGTTTAAGTAAATTGGGTGAAGAGTATTTAGAAAACTGTAAGGATAAGATGAGGCATATGGAAGAAGTATGCAGCAGAGGACTCACAAAAGAAGATCATGATGCCGTATTACATATGATTGATATGATTATTAAGAATATGGAAGAAGAATTAAAGGAGGAAGACGATGCTTAAGCTGAAGAAATATTTTAAGAAATATTGGTTATTATTTGTATTAGCCATCGTTTGTATATTTGGACAGGCCTATACTGAATTAACACTTCCTGATTATATGTCTGATATCGTATCGAGCGGTATTCAGGCAGGAGGCTTCGATTCAGCTATATCCCCTGTATTAAGTGAAGAAACTTATAATCATTTATTATTATTTGCTTCTTCAAAAGATCAAAAAGTATTAGAAAATTATTATAAGAAGACTCCTGCAAAGGATGTGGACAAATCTTATTATAAGACATTCAAGAAAGCAAAAAATCAGACTTTATATATCTTAAAGAAAGATGTAGATGAAGAAAAACTCAATAAAGTATTAACTAAGCCTATGTTGATTGTTTATTCTATGAATAAAATGAAACCTGGTACAAAGCAGTATAAGTCATTTGAAACAAAGATTGATTCAGCTATTAATTCTGCTAAGGAAGGTTATCAAAAAGGCTTAGATGGCTATAATAAAGGTTTAGAACAGTATAATGCTGGCATGGCTAAATACAATCAGGGTGTGAAGCAGTATGAACAGATGCAGACTGCTATTAAGCAGTATGATAGTGCATTAAACGCACTAAACACTCAGTTTGGTTCATATGAAAAAGCCAAAGAAATGCAGAACACTTTAACTGCACAATACAATGCATTACCTGAAGGTGAGGCAAAAACTAAGCTTCAGGCTCAATTAGTCGGTATTTCTCAAGCAGTCGCTGGTTATGAAAAACTCAATGCCTCAGAAGCTCAGATGGCGCAAATGAAGAGCCAGTCTTCAACAATCAAGAAACAGCTTGATCAGGCTAAAGAAAAAGTTACTTCTGCAAAACCTCAATTAGATGAATCTAAGAAGAAACTAGATGATGCAAAAGCACAGATTGATGCCATGGAAACACATTTAAACAATGGAGATATTTATTATTTCATTGGTTCAATGAGTGAAGAAGAACGTAATAAGATGTTTGAAAGCGTCGATAAGCAGATGAAGACTATGGGTGAATCTACAATGAAGATTGCAGCTGGTGAAGGTGTTAAAGCGGAATATAAGAAGCTTGGCGCGGATGTCAATAAAGTACAGAACCAGTATATTGCCCATAAAGGTATTCAGATGTTAGCTATTGCCTTACTTGGTGCTGTGGCTTCTATCTGTGTTGCATTCTTAGCATCTAGACTTGGTGCAGCAGTTGCAAGAGATTTACGTTTAGCTGTATTTAAGAAGGTTGAAAGCTTCTCTAATACTGAATTCAATAAGTTCTCTACAGCCTCTTTAATTACTCGTAGTACAAATGATATTGTTCAGATCCAGATGGTTCTTGTGATAATCGTAAGAATGTGTATGCTTGCTCCAATCAATGGTATTGGTGGTATTATGAAAGCTGTCAAGAACTCACCATCCATGACATGGATGATCTTCCTAGTTGTCATTATCATCTTTGGAGTACTTGGTGTCACTTTCTCTATTGCTATGCCTAAATTCAAGATTATCCAGCAATTAATTGATAAGTTAAACTTAGCTATGAGAGAAAACCTTTCAGGTATTCTTGTCATTCGTGCATTTGGAAATGAAGAAGAATCTGAAAAACGTTTTGATCAGGCAAACAAGGATTTAACACATACAAACTTATTTGTTAATAGAGTGATGGTCTCATTAATGCCTATCATGATGTTTATCATGCAGGGTATGACTTTACTTATTATCTACTTTGGAGCAAAGCAGGTTGATTTAGGTAATATTGCGATTGGTGAAATGATGGCTTTCTTACAGTATGCCATGATTATCGTTATGAGTTTCTTAATGGTCGCAATGATTGCGGTTATGTTACCTCGTGCAAGTGTAGCCGCAAACCGTGTGGCAGAAGTATTAAATACTGAACCTACAATTGAAAATCCAGAACAGATCATTTCTTTTGATGAAGATAAGAAAGGTTTAATAGAATTCAAACATGTATCATTTAAGTATCCTGGTGCTGATGAAGCAGTCTTGACTGATATTGACTTTACAGCCCGTCCTGGTCAAACAACAGCCTTTATTGGTTCGACAGGTTCAGGTAAATCAACGCTTATTAACCTTATTCCTCGTTTCTATGATGTCACTGAAGGTGAAGTCACAGTAGATGGTGTGGATGTAAGAAATGTTTCTATGCATGATTTAAGAGAACGTATTGGTGTTGTACCTCAGAAGGGATTATTATTCTCAGGTACAATTGAATCAAATATTAAATATGGTGCTCCTGATTTATCTGATGAAGAATTGGCTGAAGTGATTGATGTTGCGCAGGCAAAAGAATTCATTGAAACAAAACCATTGGGTGTTGAAGAACCTATTGCGCAAGGTGGTACAAACGTATCAGGTGGACAAAAACAGCGTCTCGCAATTGCAAGAGCACTTGCGAAAAATGCTGAAATTCTTATCTTTGATGATAGCTTCTCAGCACTTGACTTCAAGACTGATGCGACACTTAGAATACGTCTAGGAGAAATGACTGCAAAGACACATAACACTGTCTTAATCGTTGGACAACGTATTGCATCTATTATGCATGCTGATCAGATCATCGTACTTGATGAAGGTAAGATTGTAGGAAAAGGCACACATGAAGAATTAATGAAAACATGTTCTGTCTATCAGGAAATTGCCTTATCTCAGTTATCAAAGGAGGAATTAGACAATGAATAAAAATCGTCGCGCTCCAATGGGTATGGGCAGAGGCCGTGGTAATAATGAAAAAGCTAAGGATTTAGGTGGTACATTAAAGAAGTTACTCGCCTACTTAAAACCATATCATTTAAAGATTTGTTTTGTTATGGTATTTGCGATATGTTCTACTATCTTTAATATTCTAGGTCCTAAAATTCTTGCGAAAGCAACAGATAAATTATCAGAAGGTATCATGGCGAAGGTAGCCAATACTGGTGGTATTGATTTTAATTATATCGTCAAGATTTTATTGATTCTTGTCGTGTTATATGCAGCAAGTTCACTCTTCAGCTATATTATGGGTTGGATCATCTCTGGTGTATCACAGGATGCAGCCTTCTCACTTAGAAAAGATATTTCTGAAAAGATGAACCGTTTACCACTTTCTTATTTTGATAAGCATACAAGTGGTGATATTCTTTCTCGTGTGACTAACGATATTGATACAATCGCTCAGTCACTTAACCAGTCTTTATCTACACTTATTTCTAACGTAGTCACTCTTGTTGGTATCTTTATTATGATGCTTACAATCAGCTGGCAGATGACTTTAATTGCAGTTGTAGTATTACCTGTTTCAATGATCTTGATGCGTTTAGTCATGAAGCATTCACAGAAATACTTCACTCAGCAGCAGAACTCACTTGGTGATGTCAATGGTCATATTGAAGAAATGTATGGTGGACATCAGGTAGTCAAAGCGTTCAATGGTGAAGAAAAATCTGTAGAGCAGTTTGAACAATACAATGAATCACTTTATACATCTGCATGGAAATCACAATTCTTTGGATCACTCATGATGCCTATCAGTAACTTTATCGGTAATATCGGTTATGTAGGTGTTTGTATTATCGGTGGTATTCTAGCAGGTTCTAAAACAATCACTATTGGTGATATCCAGGCATTTATCCAGTATGTTAGACAGTTCAACCAGCCAATCTCACAGATTGCTCAGGCGGCTAACTTATTACAAAGTACTGGTGCAGCGGCAGAACGTGTCTTTGAATTCTTAGAGGAAGAAGAATTGACAGAAGACTCAGCTACTCTTTCAACTGAAGAAGTACAGAATATGAAGGGTGCTGTCACTTTTGCGGATGTTCACTTTGGTTATAATCCAGATAAGATCATCATCAATGACTTCTCACTCCATGTTCATGCCGGCCAGAAGGTGGCCATTGTTGGTCCGACTGGTGCAGGTAAAACAACTATTATTAAATTATTGATGCGTTTCTATGAACTCAATGGTGGTTCTATCATGATTGATGGTGAAGATATCACTCAAATGAAACGTAGTGATCTTCGTTCATTATTTGGTATGGTATTACAGGATACATGGTTATTTAATGGTACTATCATGGATAACTTGAAATATGGTCGATTAGATGCCACTGATGAAGAAGTCAAAAAAGCATGCGTGAGTGCGCATGTAGATCACTTTATTCATACACTATCTGATGGCTATAATACTATGATCAATGAAGAATCTTCTAATATCAGTGCAGGTCAGAAGCAGTTATTGACTATTGCTCGTGCCTTTTTAAAGGATCCTAAGATTTTGATTCTTGATGAAGCTACATCTTCAGTTGATACAAGAACAGAAGTATTAATTCAGCAGGGGATGGATGAATTAATGAAGAATAGAACATCATTTGTTATTGCGCATCGTCTTTCTACTATTAGAGATGCAGATACAATCATCGTTATGCGTGATGGTGATATTGTAGAAATCGGTAATCATGAAGGATTACTTAAAGAAAATGGTTTCTATGCTATACTTTATCGTTCACAATTTGAAAATGGACAGTAAAAAGCTTGATAGTCTCTTGACTATCAAGTCTTTTTTGTATAAGATACAAAAAATATTTTGAAAGGAGGAGAACATGTCATGATATTAAGACAAGCAGTTATAGGTGATATAGAAGCTATCTCTCATATAGAGTCTCTTTGTTTTCCTGAAGCTGAGGCGGCGACTTATGAGCAGTTTAAAGAACGCTTTAATGCCTTTTCAGAGAACTTTCTTGTATTAGAAGACAAAGATGTTATTGGCTTTATTAATGGGAATACATCGAATACTAAAGGCTTACCAGATGCATTTTATGAAGATGCTTCATTGCATGATCCTATGGGTGATTATATGACAGTCTTTGGCCTAGATGTACATCCTGACTATCAGCATCAAGGCTTAGCACATAGACTTATGAATGGCTATATCACTCTTGCGAAGGAGCGAAATAAAAAAGGAATCTTCCTTACTTGTAAAGATCACTTGATAGGCTTTTATGAAAGTTTTGGCTATAAGCATCTTGGTCTCTCTTCTTCTACTCATGGAGAAGCAAAATGGAATGATATGTATCTGGAGGTATGAATGTAGAAGTGATTAATGTAGGGACTGAACTTCTTCTTGGTGAAATCATCAACACAGAAGCTCCGGTACTCTTTAAGATGTGTAAGGAATTGGGATTTGATATTTATCACCAGACGACTGTGGGTGACAACCCACAACGTTTATTAGAATGTCTCGATATTGCGTTTAAAAGAGGGGCTGATTGTGTCATCACTACTGCAGGACTTGGTCCAACGCAGGATGATTTAACTAAGGAACTTTCAGCAGAATATCTAGGACTAGAACTTGTCTATAACGAAGAAGAAGCCCGTAAGGTGGATGAAAAATGTCGCTTTGTGACAGGCCTTGATGTTGTTTCTGACAACAACTTCAAACAGGCTTATTTCCCAGAAAATGCTTATATATTAGAGAATGATGTAGGAACAGCCAATGGCTGTGTGATGAGCAAAGACGAGAAAATGATCATCAATCTTCCTGGTCCACCTAAGGAATTCAATTATGTTGTAGAACATTCCTTAAAACCTTATCTCGAACAATATCGCCAGGAACAGATCTTTACATTAGATTATCTTGTAATGGGTATTGGAGAAAGTATGATTGATGAAAAACTGACAGAAACCCAATATAAACAGACAGATGTCACTCTTGCGATGTATGCAGGAGAAGGCTATGTGAGAGTACGCATAGCGAATAAAGCCAAAACAAAAGAAGAAGCTTATCAACATATGACTCCAATGAGGAATGAGATAGAAACACTATTAAAAGGCTATCTGATTCCAGGAGGTTCTATAGAAAAAGCCCTCAAAGACATCATGGTCCCTATTCAATTCATAGGGGATATAGATGTCCCCACATGGTTTAAGCCTTATGTAAAAGAGGATGCTGACTTAGTTATTTATTCTAAGGTGGAGCATGTCTCTTTAGGTGATCAGGTCACTATCCATGTGAATAACGATAAAGGATTTACAGATGGGATGTTGAAGGATTATCATCTCTCAATGAATCGTTTGACAAGCAAACTACAGCTTTATCTTTATCGTTATTTAAAAAACAGTTTACCCCTATAGTGGATAAACTGTTTGAATCGCTTCTATGACATGAAGAAAGATGTCATGAAGATTAGAAATATCAACAAGCACATCTCCACACTCTAATGAGTGATTTGCATCACGATAGAGAATAAGTGGAATATGTGCTTCATCACATGCACATTGAATGAGATTCGTCTTGGCCCATGGGTCATTTGTACCATGGAAGGCAATACCATTTAAGCTATACTTGAAAGTTGCAACAAGTGGTGTGAAATAAATAGAATAAGCATTAATATGATGTTCTTCATTAAAACGTGCACTAATGGCAGTACCAATACTTTTTGATACAAATAGGATTTCATCATAAGTAGAAAATGGAATATCTTTAAGAATTTCTTCAGTCTGCGCATAACCAATATCTTCAGCCTGCTTAATTAATTCATCTTTATCTTTCATATGAGGAAAGTGTTTATAGTTCACTTCAATGATCTCATAGCCATAGGCTGATAAACACTTTTTAGAGTAGTAGAGGAGTGGTTTATCACAATGATAACCAATTCCAGGAAATAGAACTGCTAGTTTTTTCATCAAATCACCTCGTGTGATTTGATTATAGCACTTATTCACATAATTTCATTGATTTAACGAGAGTTTTATGTTTTACATAATGTTCTTTATCCTCTATAATATAGTTGTATTTTAATGAAAGAAAGGATGAACATAAATGGCAGGAGTCGTTGTTGTTGGAAGCCAGTGGGGCGACGAAGGAAAAGGAAAGGTTACAGATTATCTTGCACAGCAGGCAGATTTAGTAGTGAGATATTCTGGAGGTAATAATGCAGGTCATACTATTAAATTTAATGGCCAGAAATTTGCCTTAAGACTTATTCCTAGCGGAATCTTTACAACGGGTGAAGTTGTATTAGGTAACGGAATGGTTATCAATCCTAAAGCTTTACTTGAAGAAATGAAGTATTTAAATGATGCAGGTATCAAGACTGATAAGATGCACATCTCAGATCGTGCACATGTCACTTTACCTTATCATATTGAAATTGACGAATTAGAAGAAGAAATGCGTGGTGCTGCAAGTATCGGTACAACTAAGAAAGGTATTGGACCTACTTATGTAGATAAATATGACCGTATCGGTATTCGTATTGGTGAATTCATTAATGAACCATTATTTAAGAAGAGACTTGAAGAAACATTAGCATTCAAGAAGAAACAGTATCCTGGATTACAGTGTACTGCAGAAGAAATTTTTGAAGAATATAAGGAATATGCTAAAGTAATCAAACCTATGGTTTGTGATACTGGTATCTTATTAGATGAAGCATTCCAGGCAAAGAAGAAAATCTTATTTGAAGGTGCTCAGGGTACTATGCTTGATATTGATTATGGTACTTATCCATATGTAACAAGTTCTAACCCAGGTGCTAATGGTGTACCATCTGGTGCAAGCATTGGTCCTCTTTATTTAACTGATGTAGTAGGTGTTATTAAGGCTTATACTACTCGTGTTGGTTCTGGTGCTTTCCCTACTGAAATTGAAGGTGAATTAGGTGATTATATCAGAAATGCAGGTCATGAATTTGGTACAGTAACTAAGAGACCTAGAAGAATTGGATGGTTCGATGCAGTTGTCGTTAACCAGTCAAGAAGAATGGCTTCATTAACTGGATGTTCATTAATGTTGTTAGATGTATTAAGTGGTTTAGATACTATTAAGATTTGTACTGCTTACATGTTAGATGGTAAAGAAATCCATGGTTTACCTTCTACTATTGAAGAATTAGAAAGAGTAGAACCAGTTTATGTAGAATTACCTGGCTGGAAGGAAGATATCACAAATGTCACTTCATTTGAAGAACTTCCTGTCAATGCTCAGAACTATATCAAGAAGATTGAAGAACTTATTCACTGCCCAGTGATAATGTTCTCAGTTGGACCTGATCGTACTCAGACAATTGTGCTTAAGGAAGTATTTTAATAAATAAATAGTAAAGGAGAACTTATGAAGAGAGAATTAGTACTGGTTATTGATTTTGGTGGCCAATACAATCAGCTCGTAGCGCGTAGAGTTCGTGAAAGCAACGTATATTGTGAAATCTATTCATATAGGGTTGCTATGCAGAAAATTAAAGAACTCAACCCTAAGGGAATCATCTTAACTGGTGGTCCTAATAGCTGCTATGAAGAAGGAGCTGCAACATGCGAAAAAGAACTTTTCGAATGTGGTGTTCCGGTACTTGGCTTATGTTATGGTGCTCAGCTAATGCAGTATGTATTAGGTGGTAATGTAGAAGCTGCACCTACTAGAGAATATGGAAAGACTGAAATTGTTGTTGATACAACTTCACCATTATTCTCAAATGTATCTGAAAAGACAGTATGTTGGATGAGTCATAATGACTATATTTCAGCTTTAGCTCCTGGTTTCAAATCTGTAGCACATTCTGATGAATGCCCAGTTGCAGCATGTGAAAACAGAGAAAAAAACCTTTATGGTATTCAGTTCCATCCAGAAGTATTACATACAGCAGAAGGTAAGAAGATGTTAAGAAACTTCGTAATCGATGTATGTGGATGTTCTGGTGACTGGAAGATGGATTCTTTCGTAGAAGAATCTATTAAAGCAATCAGAGAAAAAGTTGGCGATGGTAAAGTATTATGTGCTTTATCAGGAGGTGTTGACTCTTCTGTTGCAGCAGTCTTATTATCTAAGGCTATCGGAAATCAGTTAACTTGTGTATTTGTAGATCATGGTTTACTTCGTAAAAACGAAGGTGATGAAGTTGAAGCTGTATTTGGTAAAGATGGCTGCTATGACTTAAACTTCATCAGAGTGAATGCACAGGAAAGATATTATTCTAAGCTTAAGGGTGTAACTGAACCTGAAAGCAAGAGAAAGATCATCGGTGAAGAATTCATCAGAGTCTTTGAAGAAGAAGCAAAGAAGATTGGTGCCGTTGATTTCTTAGTACAGGGTACTATTTATCCAGACGTTGTAGAAAGCGGTCTTGGAGGGGAATCTGCAGTGATCAAGTCTCACCATAATGTTGGTGGATTACCTGATTGTGTAGATTTCAAAGAAATCATTGAACCATTAAGAGACTTATTCAAGGATGAAGTAAGAAAAGTTGGTCTTGAACTTGGTATTCCAGAATATTTAGTATTCAGACAGCCATTCCCAGGGCCAGGTCTTGGTATTAGAATCATTGGTGAAGTCACTGCAGAAAAGGTACGTATGGTACAGGATGCAGATGCGATTTATAGAGAAGAAATTGCAAATGCTGGATTAGATCGTTCTATCGGTCAGTATTTTGCAGCATTAACTAATATGCAGTCAGTAGGTGTTATGGGTGATGAAAGAACTTATGACTATGCTGTTGCATTAAGAGCTGTTAATACTATTGATTTCATGACTGCAGAAGCAGCTGAAATCCCTTATGAAGTATTAAATAAGACTATGAATAGAATTATCAATGAAGTTCGTGGTGTGAATAGAGTAATGTATGATATTACATCTAAGCCACCTGGAACTATTGAATTCGAATAATCGCGAAAAGTCCTGAAAGCCTCGAAAACACTGGGTTTTCTGAATTTGAAAATCTCTTCTGATAACAATTTGATAACAAAGCCCTGAAGGGCCATCATTCTGCGTACCAAGTGGTTTTGGGGTAAAGAATGATTCCCGAAGGTGTTTGAAAGGTATCCATATTAAAAAGCAATCCCTTGCTGAGAGAAATCTCGGCAAGGGATTTTTTACGTCTATAGGGTTTTACTTGGTGAACAGGTCGGAAATCTCCTGAGAAGGAACCTTTGCCCGGCGGCTATAGGTGTCATACTTCGGATAGTTGTATCTCCACTGGTCGTATTTTTCCTTGGTGATCTCACCATTACGGTACTTCTCTATGGCACGTTGCACCAAAAAGATATTTTGCTTTTTTGTGTTATCGAAGGCTATTTCTCCTTCATAAACCGGGAGTCAAGAGGATGACTCTTGGGTTATTTCATTTTTGCCCAAAATCTGCCATAATACAGTCAGCCAAAGGGCAACAACTTATGATGACAATGTGGTATTCACCTTCAAAGACAGGAAGGAAGTCACGATATAGGGAATAATATAACAGGCCGCTTTGATGGTTGATTTCCGTCTCGCGGCCTGTTTGTAATGAATGATTATCTACTGTCTTTCGGAAACTGTGGTTTCAGAACAGAATCCTTTAGTGCTATGCTCTTATCTCTGCCCGGATACATGATGTAATAAGGCGGAATCTCGTTTGCCTTTTTCAAGAGCTCTTTTATCAGCTTTGCCTTCCCAAGCCACAGTTTGAGAGGATTGATCTTCGGAAGGTCTTCCTCCGTAATCTTACCCTTCATACCGCCGAATTTCATGACTCTTTCTTTGATATAGCGAAGGTCATATCTGGCAGGATTCACCTCGATGATTTCCTTATCCAGACACGTAAGCATGTAAACTGCCTCCAACGGTGTGCGGACAGAGGTTTCAATGGTGAACACCACATCACGGGGAACCTCAACATATTGTCCAATGAGAGCGAGATTTGTGCAGCCCTTCGGAATGATCGTCGGGCGGTCGCTTTCCTTGCGAGGCATGAACTGCGAGGTGATATAGGGCATCATACAGGTAGAGATATGGGAATGTGCCAGCACCTCATCCTTCATATCCAACATTCCAAAATGGTACAGCATCTCTTCAATGATCTCATTTCCTGTGCACTCCGCCATAGGCTTTTTGATATAGCTGCCAATACGCTCTCCAAACAGGCTATCTCCCCACAGAACGTCACGGTTCTTCTCCTGCTGATCCGGGAAATAGTCCCTATCATAAATGACCAGCGACATTTCCCAACCGGAATCCATGAAGGTGATTCCGCCGCCCGTACCGCTCTTGCTTCCGGTCATCTTCTCCAATCGTTCAAAAAATTCGGGATAGTCTTCTACGGTGAGGAAAAAACTCATCCATTTGGTCTTGTCGATATGGCTTAAGAACTTATCTGGATTGCCGAACTTTTTATTCCGTGCGGCAAGGTTTTTCCATACCGTGAACAAGCCCATATCTTCCGTGTCCCGGTTAATTTCAGCGATATGTGTATTATCACCGTAGGAGGCGTTTGTCATCATGGAGCCGCTGGTAAGAAGGACGTAATCCTGAGCTCTTACAGGAATGGTTTCCTGATTCTTGATTTTAATACCGTAAACCGTATTGCAGGCCTCATCCATTTCCAGATCATAGACTGCAGTGTCCATACGGAAGGTGACACCCTGATCCTCCAACCATTTATGAATCGGCTTGATCACAGAATCCTTGTCATTGCGTTTTGTATGCAGAATGCCCTCCAGATAGTCGAGCCTGTTCAGAAGACCGAATCGGTTGAAATATCGCTGCGCCTCCAATGCACTGTGATAGGGCTTAAAAGCCAGCATAGAGTGATAGCACCACCACAGAGAGCTATGGAAGAACTCGCTGTCCTTTCCAAAATAGTCCTCAATCGTCATATCCTCCAGATCCTTTTCCGGGATGCTGGTGAAGTGCTCCATTTTCAGGAGCAGCTCCGGACTCATGCGGTAGTCATGCACCTTTTCGTAAATATGTCCCTGTTTGCACAGGAGTCTGCTTTCGGAATGGATCGGCATATCCTTATTGGCTCTTACTGATTCATCAAGCACTGAGATTGATGGATCTTCCAAGGACGGGATCTTGCTGCACAGATACCAAAGGCACTCCATAAATGGCTCCAGTTCACGCTCACCGGGGCAGATATAGCCCGCTTCCCCGGAATGAGCGTCACAGCAGCCGCCAAGGGAATTTCGTTTTTCATACAGCGTGATGTTCTTTCCCGGCATTCCGGCATCATCAATCAGAAAGACCGCTGCCGCAAGGCCGGCTATTCCTCCGCCAATGATGTGGGCGTTCCTTTCTTCTATGCCTTCAGGTGCGGGAGCCTTGTAAAACAGATTGTAAATGTTCATGGTATACATTCCTTTCTGAAAAGTTTTCAAAACAGTGTTGAAATCACAACACTGTCTATATTATAATAAGGAATGTATTATGGAGCAACCATTGATGTTATGCGAAGTGTTGATATATCCACACTCAACGCATATTTGTCGATATCTTCAGGAGGAAATTTATGAAGGCAAAGAACTTGAATGCTTCATCTGTAAAAACAAGAAACCTCATAAGAGATACTTTTGCAGAGCTGCTTTACGAAAAGAAAAATATTAACAAGATCACAGTGACAGAGCTGGTGCAGCGAGCGGACATTAACCGGAGCACTTTCTATTCTCACTATGATGATGTGCGGCACGTTGCGGAGGATATTAAAGCCGAAACACTGAAAGCCTTCTTTGAGAACAAAACCATATCCAATGTACATGACATTGAACCTTTCTTTGATGAGATTTATGCCTATATCAAGAAGAACGATTCCTTTTTCCGGTTGATCTTCATCTCAGATGAAGTGACGAATTTTGTGCGTCATCTGGGTAACATCTGTAAAGGACGAATTTACGAGGCAGTAAACAAAGACGACTCTATTCGTGATAAACACCTGCTTGAACTGGAAGTTTCTGCATTTTCGGACGGCATCGCCATGCAGTTTATCCGTTATTATCACAATGACTATAACGTGACGCTGGAGCAGATCATCGAGTGCGGTAAACTCTGGTGTAGAACGATGATCGAACGCCGATCAGAGAAGACCGTCATGTTATAGGAATGAGGCTGCAGAAACAAAAACTCTTCCAAGCGGTATATGGGTTCAGTCTCATCCTCGGCTTCTGTCATCACCTTGTGCCGCAGATAGGTGTTCTCCACCTTCGTGACATTGGCGTCACGATCCAGAATTCCAGATCAGCTTAAATGGGCTGAATACATAGGTGTATCCATCGTGGCGCAGTTTTTGCTCTTTCCGCACGTTGAAGGTGAAGTACTGAAAGGAAACCTTCTTTCGGGAGTTGATTGCGTCATTCAGGGCTTCCATGATGTAATAGACTTTCTCGTTGCTGGCATTGATGCACCACCTTACCAGTCTGGTGCTATAGATGTCAGAAGCAGAAGTATTTCTAAACGCGGATCTTCCTCACTGCGTAGAACCGTCTTTCTCGTCATGAGCACGATTCTGAAGCAAAAACCCTTGGATGAACCTGTCTACCAGTTCATGGACAAAAAGCGAGCCGAAGGAAAGCCCTACAAGGTTTACATGATGGCCTCTGCGAACAAATTTCTGAGGGTCTACTACGCCACTGTAAGGAATTATCTGGACTCGTTGGAAGCCGAATAACTAACCAAATGAATTCCACGGATAGCTGCCGTTTCAAAAAAGAAGCGCTGAGCGGCTTGGTTGCGGTACACTTTTTTCTGCGGAAAAGAAATTCGAAATTTGCTAATTTAGGACTTGACTTTTATTAGCGGGTCTAATTTATTATTCAGGAGAGCGGTAGCCCCGCTCTCTTTTGTTTTAGCATTGACTAAATCAAATGCCCTTGATGTAATTAAGAAAACACTTAATCAGAGGCTGAGGGATGAAAATATTATAATAATGAATGAGAGTTTTCATATATATAATGATTTCATTAAAGCCTGTAAAATAAAGGGGTTTACTCCAAACATAAAAGCAAAAACCATGGATGGCGGAACCTTGATGCATTTATGTAGACAAAAAATAGGGATTGCAATTTCACCAAAATTTGAAGATGAAGCACCAGCAGGATTAAAGGCTATTGCATTTGAAGAGCCCTATCATTGGGATATTTATGGTACTTTTAGAAAAAATTCTAAAGATGATTCAATAAAAAAACTTCAAGTTGCATTATTGCCGCAAATCTAATTATATGATAATGCTAAAAAAGTATTAAAATTTGCCACTGAATAATACTAGTATAAAAAGAGTAAAAATAATAAAAGAGAAACACTAACAAAGATAATTAAGTATTAGTGAAATAAAATGACGAATATTGTTAATTTTAAATGCTCTTTTTAAGTAAATTGTTGCTTTAGGCTAACTTATTCAAAAAAATCCCATAACAATACTCGTAATATGCTTCCTTAATTGAAATGGGCATAAGCATAGCTCTTGCCATTTTGTTATTGAAGATTTCTGTATCCACAATCATTCTAAGAATCACAGATGCCATTTCTTTTCTCTTGAATGTATACTTTTCCAGTTTCTTATGAAGTAGAAAATCTGATGTGAAGCTAAATTTGATGATCTAGTAGCAACATTTTTCTTAAACTGAGCGATTTTAAATGAAATAGACAATCTTTTTTATCTAAAAAACTTAAGTTAAATATTGATTTTAAAATAGTAACATGTATAAACGATATACTTATAAGTAACTATTTGTACAAATAGGTTATTTTGTACAATTTGTATTTTTTTTCAAACGCTTTACATCTAAAAATATTGATGATAAAATTGCTGACTGCACGGAATGAAAAACAATATATGTTGAGGAGGGAAATTATGAATAAAAGCCTATTTAAGAAATTTGGGGCAACTTTCGTAGCACTTACACTTGCGTTTTCTAGTACTTCTGCCGTAAGTGCAGCTGGAGATACTTCTGAATTTCAACCAAAGGTAACTTACAGCAAGGGTAATTATACTTTTGCTAAGTTATCTCATCCGGATAAAGCAGTATCTACACCTGATGGTATTGTTGATTACCTAGGTGGTGGAAATGTTGGTGTCACTGGGGAAAATGGTGCAATAGGTCAAGGTGATCAGGGACAGAGCTATGCTTGGTCTGCAGCATCCTATGGTGATTGGATGTATGTTGGTACTTGTTATGCAGCAATGGGTAATACATTAACATTAATGGATACTACTCTTGGTGATAATTTCGACAAGGATGTTATGACTGCTGCACTTAAAGCGATGTTCAATGGAACATTCTTCTATGGACATGAAAAAGAAGATGGTACTGCAGATGAAGATTCTGACGGTATTCTTGTGAAAGTGAACGTTAAGACTGGCGAAACCAAATTATTAATGTCTATGTCTTTAAATGGTAAAGGACCACTTTTCAGAAACGCTATGCGTTATAAGGATAAACTTTATTTCTGTGGTTCTGTACGTAGTAAAGGTGCAAAATCTGGTTTACCTAGCATTTATTGCATCGATCCTAAGACAGATGATATCAAGTGTGTCTACACTGGTATTACTCCACAGGAACTAGGTGCTGCATACAAAGAAGGTATCAGTACTGGTATCCGTGGTATGACAGAATTCAACGGTGAATTCATTGCGAGCTGTGTTGGTGTTGATGGACCTTATATCTTAAAGTCTAAAGACCCATCAGCAGGTCAGTCTTCATTCAAGAAGATTGCAACTAAGAAGGATTTATTTGACTATCCTGCATATCATTATTCAGATAGCATCTATGGTGGTTCTATCTGGGAAATGGTGGAATTCAATAACAAGCTTTATGTTGCTTTATGTACTGGTACACCAGAAAACAAACCTGATGAACATACAATGCAGTCTTTTGCGATTGTATGTGGTGAAGAAAAAGCAGATGGCTCTTGGACATGGAGACCAGTTGTAGGTGATAAAGCAGATGGTGCTAAATATACATTTGGTGTCGATCCTGAACGTACACGTGCTGGTGCATGTAACATGTTAGTATATAATGATCATCTTTATATTGGTGAATATGAAGATATCGAAATCGCACTTGAAGATGTTATCTTCAAGAAGAACATGGAATTCTTGGCTAAGAACTTAGAACAGTCTGTAAGTCTTTATCGTATGGATAAGGATGAAAACATGGAACTTGTTGTGGGTGATGCTACTAAGATGTTCCCTAATGGTGGTATTTCAGGACTTGGTTCTGGATTTGGACATCATGAAAATCAGTATATCTGGCAGTCTACTGTATTTGATGGCAAAATGTATTTTGGTACATTTGATAGCAGCAGTTTATTACAGCCTATCGGACAGTTTACAAATGGTGACCTATTGAATATGTCTAAAGAAGAATGGAAGTCACAGCTTAACTATCTCAAAGTATTTATTGAATTATTATTAAGTAAGAACACTAAATATCCAACTCAGCCAATTGCTGAAACAGATTCTGATGAAGCAGATGCTGATGAGGATACTGAAGAAGCTGATCTAACTGCATCTGAAAAGGTACAGAAGGCTATTAAATCTGCAACTGAAAGATATAGCACATCAGCATATTCATTAGATAATGATGATGTAGAAGCTGTTACACTTTCTGATGATCAGGTAAAAGCTTTAGTGAATGGTCTTGAAGATGGCTCAATTAAAGCGAATAGCTTAAGTGATGAAGCATCAAATGATGCTATTACTATAGTTTCAGGATTAGATCCATTATCATCTTCTTTAGATGAAAAAGGTACTCAGGAATTCGCAGATGAATATGCTGAAGTATATGAACACTACACACAGATTTCTTCCCAGCTTCCTGAAAAGTTAAAGAAATTATTTGAAGATTTCATGACAATCACAAAGAAAGATAACTTAATTGCATTTGGTAAGGTATTAAAATATTTATCTAAAGCTCAGCGTGGTTTTGATATGTATACATCAGCTGATGGTGAATCATTCACAACAATTACTACAAATGGTTTTGGTGATCCATATAACCATGGTCTACGTGCTTTCGCAACAGGTGATGATTGGATGGCCATTGGTACAGCTAACCCATTCTATGGAACACAGTTATGGAAGATGACTTCTCCAGTTAAGAAAGTTGAACCAACAACACCAACTGAACCTGAAAAGCCAAACCCATCTGAACCAGAAAAGCCATCTGATTCAGAAAAACCAAATATTACAGTTACCCCATCTGATTCAGATAAAAAAGATACTACAACAGTAACAACTAAAACTGATGATAAGAAGGGTACAGCTAAGACTGGTGACTTAACTGATGTAGCTACATCATTAGTCGCTGCAATTGCTTCACTTGCATTATTACTTGGTTGTGCATTTGTACTTCGTAAGAAGAAGGTCAGAGCTTAGTAACTAGCTATAAAAATTCAACACTCTAAAAAAACTCCTGGCTTAATAGTCAGGAGTTTTTGCGTCTGTACTCTGGATAATATATTGTACAGCCTTTTGTATACGTGTATCTGAAGTGATAGGGACCTATAACTCTGCCACCTTTTGGGTAAACGTATAACTTCTTTATGCAATTTTCAGGCGAAGATTTCTCTGTTCAGATAGAAATTGATAAATGCGATTTGATATGCGGTATTTTTATCAAGAACTGATTGAAGTCATCTTTAGACTAAGCAGTAATAACTTAATTACGATTCATTTCACTTGAAGCGTTCTGAGAGTAAGGTGCATCAGAAATAGGCCCTATTATGATATAGGTATGCCTATGTGATATTTCTTTGTGATAGACTTAACCATAAGAAATACTTTCTTTAGTTGAGAAGTAAGATATTGTCTCTTCGTTTTGTAGTATAAGTGTATATAGAGTGGATTTATTATATGATTGACACCGTATACGACACCATACTATAATAAGAACAGTAGAAATGAATTATGTTGAAATTGTAAGATTAATTGTAGAAAAAGAGGAGAACAATGAAAACACTCAATGATTATATGGCCTTACCTTATCGTTTAGAAATAGTAGAAGATCAAGAAGAAGGTGGATATGTAGTTTCTTATCCTGATCTTCCAGGTTGTATCTCTTGTGGAGATACAATAGAAGATGCTATGAATAATGCAAAGGATGCAAAGAAAGCATGGATTGAAGCGGCATTAGAAGAAGGTATTGAGATTAATGAACCAGATAGCATAGAAGATTATTCTGGACAATTCAAATTGAGAATTCCTAAGACTTTACATAGAACACTTGCTCTGCATGCTAGAAAAGAAGGTATCAGCATGAACCAATATTGCGTCTATCTCCTATCTAGAAATGATGCTTTACTTTCAAAATAGAACATAATCACTTGAACACATACACTTGTATGTGTTTTTATGTATAGAAATGAAATTTCAATATTCAAATTATTGGTTGAATATATATTTCAATCAATAATTTCTGCTGTTTTCATTTGTTTTAAATGTAAAATTAATGATTTTATTTGCGATTTTCGCATATTGTATTATAATAAAAACAATCATTATGTTTGAATATCAAAATAACTATTGCAAAAATTTAACAAACGTCATCATAAATATTACCGATATTCTATTAATAACAAATATAATCAATTAAATTTAGATAAATGCTTAATATATATTTAAAAATGTCTGATAAAACATACGGTATAAATGATTCTAAATATACCATACATTCAATTATCTACAGTCACAACAATTTTATAAAGAGCAAAATAATACTGATAAAAACAAATTCTGCATGCGAATAAGATAAAAAATAGATGATTTATACCAATGTATACAATCTATTTCAAAGTTTGTTTGAAATATAAAACGATTTATTGACGGTAATCGTTTTCAAATTTATACTAGACTTGTAAAAGACGGACGTAGTCAACAAGGGACATAATGAATTCAAATAACGCACCTTATTTGTATATGTTATATCCTTTTTTTCTGAAAAGCGCGCGTCATAAAAATAGACTGACCTCTTTACAAAAAATAATAATAGAAGGGAATACACATATATGAAGGCAAAAAAAGTCTTGAAGAACATTGCAGCATTAAGTGTTGCAACAGTGATTGTTGGCGGAACATTGTCGCCTATCTCCGCTGTAGGAAGCTCTAAAGATTTAACTGAATTTGGCAATGTATTAAATGTAAAAGCTGTCCCAACTGAAAAGATTTATGGAACTTATGATACAAACGACTATAACAACTTCTCAGATCAGGGTGCTTGGCATGGTTACTATTTACCTGAAACAACAGAAGCAGCTCACAAGATGTATGGAGGGTTCGCTGGTCCTGTTTGTGTCGCAGAAGAATACCCATTTAACTTATCTGACTCAATTAATAAGATCAACTTAGAAAAAGTAAATGGTGAGACAAAAGAAAAGGTTGATCTAACTAAAGCAAAAACAGATTTCGTTTATTATCCAGGAAGACTTGAACAGACTTACAAGATGGATGATTTAACATTAAAGCTAAAATTAATCTTTGCTACTAATAGAACAGCTTTAATCGAAACAGAAATCGAAAATAACACTAATAGTAAATTGACTCTTGATTTATCTTGGGATGGTCACTTATTTACTTGGTATACTTATAGTCCACAAGAAACAAAAGCAGACTATAAGACAGGTACTACTTTCGCAAAAGACGAAAATGGCGTAAAAGTGAATTTTGAAACTAAACGTTATACATATCGTTATATGACAACGGATCAGAACTCATTTGACGTTACATTAGGCGAAAATGACCTAGAAACAAGTGTTGCAGAAGATAAACATTCTTATACTATTAATAAGAAGAATTCTGTAGAAATTGATGCAAATGAAAGCTATAAGACTTATCAGACACAGAGTTATACTTTCACTGATAAAGAAAGAACTGCAGAAAGAGAAAAAGTAAAAGACATCTTAAATAAACCTGGTCAGTACTTAACTGATAACAACACTCGTTGGCAGGGTTATGTTAATACTATTTTCAAGAACAAGAATGCTGTAGGTACTGCTTATCAAAGAGCTGCAGTTAAGTCTATGGAAACATTAACTACTAACTGGTTCTCACCAGCCGGTGCAATTAAGCATGATGGCGTTGTACCATCTATGTCTTATAAGTGGTTCATTGGTATGTGGGCTTGGGACTCTTGGAAACAGGTTGTAGCTACTACTCAGTTTAATCCAGAATTAGCTAAGAATAATATTAGAGCATTATTCGACTATCAGATCACTAAAGAAGATGCCGTTCGTCCACAGGATGAAGGTGCTATCATTGACTGTATTTTCTATAATCAGAATGAAGACCGCGGTGGTGATGGAGGAAACTGGAACGAACGTAACTCTAAACCAGCACTTGCTGCATGGGCAGTTCAGAGTGTTTATGAAGCAACTGGTGATAAAGAATTCTTAAAAGAAATGTATCCTAAGTTAGTTGCATATCATAACTGGTGGTATAAGAATCGTGATATTGATAAGAATGGTATTGCTGAATACGGAGGAATGGTTCATGAAACATGCTATGACTGGAAGAACTATTCTAACCCTCTTACTGGTGAAAGCTATTATATCGGTGAAGAAGTAGAAGGATTTGGTAAGATTGTTGGTGTACCATCTAGCGATGGAAGCTATGAATATGGTTACATCTATGATGAAAACAATGAACGTGTTGTATGTCCAGAAGCTGGTATCGAAGCAGCTGCTTGGGAAAGTGGTATGGATAACGCAACTCGTTTTGACAGAGAAGGTTTAAGCACTGAAACATTTAAGGATCCTGGAGTTCTTATCTATACTGTAAGAGATGATAACAAGAAACCAGTTGGTTATGTTATCAACCAGGAATCTGTAGATTTAAACTCTTACTTATATGCTGAAAAAGGTTTCTTAAAATCTATGGCAGATGTTTTAGGTAAGAAAGATGATGCTAAGAAGTATGCTAAAGAAGCTAAGAAAGTAGCAGACTACATTAATACAAAAATGTATGATGAAAAGACTGGTTACTACTATGACTTACAGACTAATGAAGATGGTTCTACAAAGACTCTTCTAACTAACCGTGGTAAAGGTACTGAAGGATGGTTACCACTCTGGGCTAAAGCAGCTACAAAAGAACAGGCAAAAGCAGTCGTAGCAAATATGACATCTCCAGATAAGTTTGATACATTAGTACCATTCCCAACTGCATCAAAGGATAACCAGAAATATGCTCCAACTAGATATTGGAGAGGACCTGTATGGTTAGACCAGGCATTATATGGCGTTGAAGCATTACAGAACTATGGTTATAATGAAGATGCTAAGAGAATGGCATACAAGTTATTTGATAACGCTAAGGGATTATTAGGTGATGGACCAATCCATGAAAACTATAACCCTGAAACTGGTGATGGTTTACATACTAAGAACTTCAGCTGGTCAGCATCTGCATTCTACTTATTATATCAGAACACATTAACATCAACTAAGACAACTTCACAGACAGGACTTGCTATCCCTGGTGAAGCAACTGTGAACAAAGAAGAATTAGCAGCAGTTATTAAGGAAGCAGAAGCATTAGATAAGAAATTATATACAACTGATTCATTCAAGGCTGTAGAAACAGCATTAACATCAGCAAAAGCAGTATATGCAGATGAAGATGCAACTCAGGAAGAAGTAAATCAGACTGTAGCTGACTTAAGAGATGCAATGGTTAAACTTGTTAAAGTTGAAGGCGTTGTGATTGATAAAGATAACAAGGACAACAAAGATAACAAAGACAACAATAAGAATCCAAAGACTGGTGATAATACATTCGTATTTGGTAGTGTATGTGCTATGTTAGTATCAGGTTTCTTATTCATCTTCTTAAAGAAGAAAAGAGCTTAATATTTAGGAATTATAAAGATCTTTCTCATAGAAAGAGGTGGCGTAATAATAAGCTACCTCTTTTTTAGTTCAATTTATTTCTCTATTTCATAGATGTTTCATATATGGCGGGTATGATGAAGAAAAGGAGATGATAAAAATGAAATTAATAAGAAAAGTAATGATGTCAGGAGTATTATGCTTAAGTATTGCGTTAGTAGGATGTCAAAATAAGACGGAGGCTCTTACAAGTTCAGTGACTATTAAGGATAAAGCAAGTTTTAAGCCAATGAATGAGACAATAGATTATAAAGAAGATTATGTTTATGAGTATTTAGGTCTTAAATTCAGCTTGTCTCAAAATATAAAAGAGGCTATGAATAATAAAAGTCTCGTTATGCTTGATTCTCAAAGTGCTTTAAATGAAAAACTAAGATATGCCTTTTTATCTTTTAATAAAGTTTCTCGTAAGCAGCAGGATGCTGTTGTTCAAAATATGAACGAATATATGGAGTGGGAAAAGAACCTAGAACGTTCAGGAACTATTGGAATGTATAAAAAAGGAATGTCTGAAAAAGAAATAACAGAACTGACTCAATGTACATATCATAAAAAAATAGGTATTTCTCATGATGGACAGTATTCTTATTACATAAGTTATCAGAATGATGCATTTAAAAGAGAACTGGAACTGTGTCATATAGAAATCATTGACCGTTTAGAAGAGAATGATAATGGTTTTGTTTTAAAGGAAAAGAAGGATTTAGAAAATACAGAGGTTTTTAATGATTAAACGTTCTATTTATTATGTCACAAGAAAGAAAAAACGTTCATTGATCATAATGATGATTTTAACGATTATTCTCTCATGTTTATATATTTCTTCCAGTATTACAATAGCAGCCGCTCAATTAGAAAAGACCATGTATGAAGCAGCAAATACGTCTCTATCGGTCACAAAGAAAGATCAATCATTATTTGACTATAGGGAATATAAGGAAATCAAACAAGCTAAAGGCTATACATTACATTATGAAGGTCTCACTCAACCAAGAAATCTTCATGTCATAGAAGTACAACAGTCAGTAAAAAGAGATGATTTGAGTGATGAATATAAGAACGTGATGTCTTATCTCGCAACGAATCAGACAAAATCTCATGCTTTATTTAAAAGTGGCAATTTTGTATTAAAAAAGGGCAGACATATCCAAGAAACTGATTGTAATAAGGTGATGGTTCATGAACAGTTTGCGAAAAAAAATCATCTTGCATTACATGATTTTATAAATTTAGATAATAATAAGAAATATGAGATTATTGGTATTTTTTCTGGTAAGAAACAAGAAAGATATACAGGTTTAACATCAGATTTTAGTGAAAATATGTTGTTTATGGATTATTCTTCACAACAGACAAACAATGTTCATAAAATAATCATGTACTTTGATCATTTGAAGGATACTCGTTTAATGATGAAGCAATTAGAAAAAAATCATCCAGATGCTCTTGTTGAAATGGATACGCAGACTTATGAGGAAACATTAGAGGCAATTACACATATACAATATATTATAAAAGTGATTGTATGTTCTTTAATTGTTGTTGCACTTGTCGTTCTTTCTTTAATTTTAATTTTATGGTTAAGAGAGAGACTTTATGAAATAGGTATTTTATTATCAGTAGGATTCCACAAATCGGAAATTCTTGGTCAATTTATTTGTGAATTATTATTTGTTTCAATACCAGCGGCGGTTCTTTCTTTTGGATTAGGTCATATATTCCTGAAATATGTGATCAATGTTTTATTAAAGAATGCATATTCTCTATTACTTGAATATGGATTCAGACAAGAAGGAATGACTTTTATAGGAAGTTATGGGATTCTAGCAGGTGTAATCATCATTTTAGTTATAACGACTTGTGGAATGTTTTTAATAAAGAAGCCCCAAGAGATTTTATCAAAAATGAGTTAGGAGATTAATATGACTATATTAGAAATAGATAATGTAAGCTATCGCTATAAGAATACAAGAGAGAATATTTTAGAAGATGTGAATCAGACATTTGAAAGCGGCCAGTTCTATGCCATTATTGGTGCCTCAGGTGCAGGCAAATCAACATTATTGTCATTATTGGCAGGATTAGATGAACCACAAGAGGGACATATTCTTTTTGAACAAGAAGATATTAAACAAAAAGGTTATAGCTATCATCGAAGACATCATATTTCCTTGGTCTTTCAAAATTATAATTTGATTGATTATTTGACACCATTAGAAAATGTGAGATTGGTTGATAAAAAAGCATCTTCCTCAATATTGATCGAATTAGGCTTGAATCCAAATCAGATAAAAAGAAATGTTATGAAACTTTCTGGTGGACAGCAGCAAAGAGTTGCTATTGCACGTGCCCTAGCATCTAAAGCACCTGTCATTCTTGCAGACGAACCAACAGGGAATTTAGATGAGAATACAGCAGATGAAATAATCACAATATTGAAGAATATGGCGAAAGAACGCAATAAGTGTGTGATTGTTGTGACTCATAGCAAACAACTCGCTCAAAGTGCAGATGTTGTTCTAGAACTTAAGGATAAGAAATTACAGATTGTTTAATAGGAGAGAAGTATATGATAAAAAATGCATGGGCTTATGTAACAAGAAAGAAGCTTAAAACACTTATTATGATATCTGTGATTGCAATCATGTCTACATTAGGTGTATTAGGCTTAGCCTTAAAAGATGCCACAGATTTTTCGTCTAAGAAGAGTTTAGGAAATATCACAAATAGTTTTTCAATGGAAATCAATAGACAATATAATCCTGGAACGCCTAGAGGCGGAGGCAATGTAAAAGGACAGGATATTAATCAGATTGCTCAGTGTAAAGAGATTGATTCTTATGTAAAGAGAATCAATAGTGTAGCGGATTTAGTGGATTATGATATTGTAGAAACACCTGAAACATTGGCTTATCAATCACCTGAAAGAGCAAAAAACTTTAAAAGTACAGTAATGCTTACAGGTGTGAATGATTCTTCAAAAGAAAATAAGTTTGTATCAGGGGCTTATAAATTAGTAGAAGGAGAGCATCTTAAAGTTGGTGATAGAAATAAGATTTTGATGCATAAGGATCTTGCTTTAAAGAATCATTTAAAGGTAGGAGACCATCTTAAAATCAAATCAAATTTATATGATGCGGATAATGAAAAGCAGGCAGATGAGATTGTTGAAGTAGAAATTAAGGGACTCTTTGATGGGCATAATAAGGGTGGCGCAAGTGCACCGCAGGAACTATATGAAAATACTTTAATCACTGATGTGCATTGTGCAGCACAGGTATATGGTGAAACAGAAAAGACAGCTGTTTATCAAGACGCTACTTTCTTTGTGAAAGGTCAATATGATTTAAAACAGGTCATCAAAGTATTAGAGAAGCTTGATATTGATTGGAGAAATTATGTTCTGATAAATGGTGCTTCTAATTATCCAGCTTTACAGATGTCTATTTCATCTCTATATGGAATGGCTGATAAATTATTTTATGGTGCATTGATTTTTGCTGGAATAGTTGTTGCGCTTCTTCTTATGCTCTGGCTTAATGCAAGAAAGAAAGAAATAGCTATTATGCTTTCGTTAGGTATGACAAAAATGAGAATTTTTGGTCAATTGATGACAGAATTAGTATGGATGATGATACCATCTTATCTTATTGCTTACTTTGTTTCTGGTGCTTTAGCACAGTCATTTGGTCATACAATCTTAAATGGGGTGACAGGAGATATAACTAAAAAGCTAGCAAGTCAGGGCGTATCAAGTCAATTAGGAGCAGGCGCTGAAGTAGATGGCTTTAATAAGACACTTACGAGTCTGAATGTGCATGTTTCTAGTGATATGATGTTTATTGTTATTGGCTTCATGACAGTTGTACTTATTATGGCGTTGGTGATTTCTTCATTTAGAATTCTTAAAAATAAAGAAGAATCACTTATTTATACACGTTAATAGATAAATATATGTGTATAATATAAAAAAGGAGGGATAGTATGGATTTGCTGATTGTAGAAGATGATCCTATAATTAGAGATGGTATGAGTGAATATTTATCAGAATGGGGCTATCATGTCATAGAGGCTAGGGATGGTCGTGAGGCTTTATCCTTATTTAATCAGGATATCAAGGTTGTTCTTTTGGATATTCAGCTTCCATTTATGAATGGATTAGATGTTTTAAAAGAAATAAGAAAAGAAAGTAATATCCCTGTTTTAATGTTGACGGCATTTAATAATGAAGAATACAAAATAGAAGCCTTTACTCAACTTGCTGATGGCTATATTGAAAAGCCATTTTCTCTGCCTGTCTTAAAAGCGAGAATAGAGGGACTTATAAAAAAGTATTATAGTTCTATAGAAATATTCAAATATAAAGATCTAGAAATCAATTTCACAAGTTATACAGCTAAAATAGATGGAAAAGTCATAGATAGTAAGCCTAAAGAATTAGAAATATTAAAATGTCTTCTTGATCATGAAGGGCAGGTTCTGTCAAGGATGCAGATTATAGATCAAGTCTGGAAAGAAACAGAAGAAATTCCTTATGATCGTGTAATTGATGTCTATATAAAGGAACTTAGAAAGAAGTTACATCTAGATTGCATATCAACTATTAGAAATGTAGGCTATAAATTGGAGAGATGATGAAAAAACTAAAGATATTTCCTAAAATGTTTCTCCAGATATTTTCTATTCTCAGTATTATTGTCTTATTGATTCATATCTCCATTTACTTGATATTTCCCAGAACTTATCTGGATACTAGAAAGGCTGATATTAATAAAACAGCCAATGAAATATCTCATAATCTAGAAGGTAAGGAAATCAATGAGATTGAAAGAACAATTGATTTGTATTCTAAAAACAGCGATATAAAAGTATTTGTGAGTCAAGAAAATAAAGACAATGAAGTAAAAGTTACAAATAATCTGAATGTGAATTTGAACAGCCTCAATAATTCATTAATTATTGAGGAAAGACGTATTACTTTAAATGATGGACATCAATTGTATTTGAAATTTATCTCTACTGCTGATATGGTGCAGGATGCTAAAGATTTAAGTTTAGGTTTTCTTCCTTATTCATTATCTATTTCTCTTTTATTATCTGCTATCGTTTCATTAATCTATTCAAAATCAATTAAAAATAATATTGATGAAATTAAGAATGTAACTGATCAAATGATGCAATTAGATAAGAATGTCTGTTTAGTCCATAACAGTGATGATGAAGTAGGAGACTTAAAGAAGCAGATCAATGAACTCTATTTTACATTATTGAAGTCAATAGATGATCTAGAACTTAAAAATAAAGAAATTCTCGAACTTGAAAAACTTAAATATGAATTTTTAAAGGCTGCTTCTCATGAATTAAAAACACCTCTAGCAAGTCTTAAAATCATTCTAGAGAACATGATGTATAATGTAGGAAAATATAAAGAGAGAGATGTATATCTTGGACAATGTGTAGATATAGTGGATGATCTTTCAAAAAATATCTCTCAAATATTATCTATCTATTCAATAGATCATCTAAAGAACGATGAAGAAGATGTTATTATAAAAAATGTTCTTAAAGAAGTCTTGAATAAATATGAGTTGCTCGCATATCAGAAGAATATCGTAATCAATAATAAGGTTGGTTTAGAGCATTTATATATTGGTAGAAATGCATTCAGTGTGATTTTATCTAATTTAATAAGCAATGCGATTAAGTATAACTGTGATTATGGAAGAATAGATATAGGGATAAAAGAGAATTGTTTCTATATAGAAAATACCTACCAGGAGAATCACATGGAATTAAAAAAAGATACAAGTCATGGACTTGGCTTATATATCGTAGGTAACCTATTAAACAATTATCAGATAGACTATCAGATTATTCAGACAAAGACCACGTATCTCTTTAAGATGAAGATACAATGATTTATAACGTAGAATTAAGAAAATCCCCAAAATGAGGATTCTTTAACTGGTACAAAAAAGTGATAGCTTCTAATGGCGAAGATTTAGATTAAGCGTCTAATTTTTTCTTAAATATTTCAAGTTATTTTAGTTAAGCAATAAAGAATGGATCAAGGAAAGAGACTCTATAATTGAACAGCTTACTCCTGGAAGGTTCTTATGTGAAATATTAGAAACAGAGCAACTATATGAACAGCTTTTAGATGTTCTCTTAAGAAGTGACGATAAATATTTGCTGCATCAATATACTGATTTGCTTAGTGAGAAATATCCTGAACAGCTGCTTCAGATATATCGAGAAATTGTTGAAAAACAGGCTGAATCTACTGGGGACAGAAAGCATTATTACCAAATTGTAGAAGAGTTAAGAATCATGAAATCTATTATCGGCGGTGATAAAGTCGTTGATGAAATCATCAAGAAATGGAAGATTCAATATAGAAACAGAAGCGCAATGATGGATGAATTAAACAGAGCATAATCCACTTCGGTGGATTTTTTTACATCCTTCTTTTACATAAAATAGAGCCATCAAAGGAAAACGTAAATGAAGCAGCTAAATTAAATGATAGTTAGATATATTTCAATCGTTGGATACTATTGACTAGCAGTAGGATAAAATGTTAGATTATTAATCAGTTTATATATAAAGGAAGAGAAAAAATGATGAATACTTTCATGGAAATTGGTATATTAATTATTGGTTTTGTATTATTAATTAAGGGTGCAGATTTCTTTGTGGATGGAAGTTCTTCTGTCGCAAAAAGATTAAAAGTTCCTTCAATGATCATTGGACTTACAATTGTCGCAATGGGTACAAGCTTACCTGAATGTGCAGTCAGTGTTACTGCCTCAATGAGCAACAACAACGCTCTTGCAGTCAGTAATGTAGTAGGATCTAACTTATTTAACTTAATGGTTGTATGTGGTGTATGTACATTATTTGTACCTCTTGCAGTCTCTACAGATACATTAAAGAAAGAATTTCCATTCTCTATTATCTGTGCTGCTTTATTACTTGTATTTGGTTTAGATAGTATGCTAGGTAGAGTAGATAGTGCAGTTTTTATTGTATTATTTGCCGCATATTTAGGATGGATGATCTACTCAGCATTACAGGCAAGAAATAAAGCATTAAGCGAAGACAATGATGAAGAAATCAAGCTATTACCAGTATGGCAGTGTATTGTTTATATTGTCGGTGGTGCAGCTGCCATTAAATTTGGTGGTGATTTCGTCGTAGAAGGAGCTACAGCTATTGCGACTATGCTAGGACTCAGTCAGAACCTTATTGGTTTGACTATTGTCGCTTTAGGAACAAGTCTTCCAGAACTTGTGACTTCTATTGTAGCTGCAAGAAAGAATGAAATTGATATGGCTTTAGGTAACGTGATTGGATCTAATATCTTCAATATCTTACTTGTATTAGGTATTGCTGGGGTCATTAGTCCTGTTGCCATTATTACAGAAAACTTGATTGATACATTTATTCTCATTGCAGTAAGTACTCTTGTATGGATATTTGCATGGAAGAAGAAAGAACTTGTTAAGTGGCAGGGTATTGTGATGCTTGCTATTTATACAGCATATCTTGTTTATATTTGTATGCGTTAAGAAGGCGATGCCTTCTTTTTTTATTAGATATCTAATATAGATGACAAATATGGTTTAACATAATATAATTTAAGAAGAGGAAAGATTGCACAAAGCCATTAAATGAATTTGAAAGGAGTATGGAATAACATGAGAAGAAATAAAGTAAGATATTATCTGGATGTTGTAATCCATCATCCTGATTGGACTATAGAAGATTTTGAAGAAGAAAAAAAGCTTAAAGAAGAGAGCGATAAATTAACAGAGTGGCCTCCTATATATTGAGGCTGATTTGAAACCGACTTTATATACGGTCGGTTTTTAATTTACCTTATAAGGAGATTGATTTAATAGAAGAATCACACGGACATTGTTATTTAGAAGCGGAATCAAGAAGATACTCAGATAAGAACATGTATTGATGTAAAATTATTTGTAGTTGCTTAATAGTTGATAGCGCAACTAGTGATATTGAGCTATTTTTGAAGTGAGGAGGGAAATCAAAATGACAAATACATTCATGTTATTACTGGTGCTTATACCTGCACTTATTATCTGGGGTGTAATCATCTATGTTGTTTACTTACTCATTATCGCATTAAGAAAATATATTAAGTCAAAGCCTGTACGTGAAGAAAAAGAGGAGTATGCAAAAACACTAGGAGGTGTGATTAAAAAGCACCGCATGGAATGTCAGATGACTCAGGAATTTGTGGCAGAAACACTTGGTGTATCTAGACAGGCAGTTTCTAAATGGGAAAATGGTACCTCTGATCCAAGTACGACTAATCTTATAGCGCTTGCAAATCTATTTGATATCACCCCAGAGGAAATGTTGAAAGAAATACGATAAACTTTACAAAAAGACCTACCATTTTAAGTGATTATTTATTATAATTGTGAAGTATTTTTTTTGAATACTGATTTATAAAATTTAAGGGGAGTTTGTAGTATGATTCAATTTTTTAAAAACAACATCGAACCTAGAAAGAAATTAAGAACAGCTGAAATTGTCGTTCTCATTGCATTAGTATTAGGTTCAATTATTTCTCTTTGTGTAGGTCTTAAAGAAGTACATTCTAATCCTGGTAAAGTGGATTATGTACAAAGCATTGTAATGAAAAGAAATACACAGGATGAAGACTATAGTTCAGACAACACAGTATGTGATGTTACATATAGTAAAGGTGACAAACAGCTTGTTGTTTCTTATTCTTATGAAGAATATACACAGTTAAAGAATAAGACTATTACTGCTTATGAATTCAAGACAAGTAATGGAACAGACTTATACTTTGATCATAAAGATGTGAGTCAGAAAGAAGTTAAACAATCTTATAAGCAGGTAATGGCTGATAAGACGATGTACATCTTTAACCTTGCATCTTCTTTATTTATTTTAAGCTTATCATTGGCTTTAATGTTGTTATTCTCTAAGCAGTTTACAACATATGAAAAGAGCTGGTTCTTGAGCATCATGTTACTTGCTACTATTTTCGCTGTTGCTTTCCCAGAAGAAAGTGCAAATGGTGTTAATGGTATTATTATCATGTTATTGTATCTTTTAGATACATTCTTAAATATCTTATGTGAATTACTCATTTCTAAACAGTCTCGTTACAACTTCTTAGTATCTGTTGCTGTAGAAATTGCGGAAATCGCAATGTGTGTTGTATTAATGTATCGTTTTGCAACAATGGTGACTACATTATTCTTCTGGCTTCCAATTGATATCATCAGTTATATCAACTGGTCTAAGCATAAAGATGAAGAAGAAGATGAATTAACAATGGTAAGAAAACTAAAAGGATATCAGGAAGTACTTGTTATTGTAGGTATCTTTGTATGGAGTGTCGTTGTTGGTTATTTCATCAGTGGTTTAGATATCGCAACTGATTTCTATACAAATAAGACTTTAGAAACATGGATCATTTATATTGATGCTTGTGCATCAGCAGTAGGCATTGCGAATGGTTTATTTATCTTCTTCAGATTAAGAGAACAGTGGATTGCATGGTATATCTGTGCTGCTTTAGAAGCTATTATTAACATCTTATCTGGACAGTATGTATTACTCATTCTTAAGCTTGGTTACTTCACTAATACAACTTATGGTTATATTAAATGGAGTAAATATATTAGAGAACACCAGAAAACAAACGAAAAACTATCTTTATTCTAATTAAATTTCTCTATAACTTGAGAGTAAGCTATAAAACTGCTACAATAGGAACGTAAAAAACATATAGAAACAGGAGTGATTATTATGGCAATTGCTGCAGGAGATTTTAGAACTGGACTTACATTAATCGTTGATGGGGATCCTTGGGTTGTTTTAGACTTCCAACATGTAAAACCTGGTAAAGGTGCTGCTATCTTAAAGACTAAGATGAAGAACTTAAAGACTGGTTCTACACAGGACAGAAACTTCAACGCTTCAACAAAATTCGAAGCTGCTAACATTGAAAAGAAAACAGCACAGTACTCATATGAAGCTGATTCTACTTACTATTTCATGGATATGGAAACATATGATACTTATGAATTATCAGAAGAACAGATCGGATTCAATAAATATTTCATCGTAGAAGGAAGAGAAGCATCTCTTATGTTCTTTGAAGGTGATTTATTATCAGTATCTATCCCAGAAAAAGTTGAATTAACTGTTGCTAAGACAGACCCAGCTATTAAAGGTGCACCATCTAACCAGACTAAGGATGCTGTCACTAATACTGGTCTAACATTAAGAGTACCTCAGTTTATTGAAGAAGGCGAAGAAATCGTTGTCTTCTCATCTGATGGAAAATACGCAGGAAGAGCTTAATATAAGCTCTTTTTTCACATATGAATAAAGTTGTACTTGTAACTGGTGGCGCTCAGGGGATAGGAAAAGCCATCGTATTAGAACTTGCGAAAAATCATTATGATGTAGTGATCAACTACCTTACTTCTAATAAAGCAGCGGCTTTATTAGAAGAAGAGATTAAAAAGAATTATGATGTACGTGTGATGACTATTCAAGCGGATGTATCAAAGGAAGAAGAAGTGGATGCCATGATTTCTTTAATAGAGAAAAAATGGGGTGGTGTTGATATTCTTATTAATAATGCGGCTGTTGATTTATCCAATCTCTTTCATCTTAAGACAGCAGATGAGTTTAGAAAGACATTGGATGTGAATGTCGTAGGGGCATTTAATTGCAGTAAGCGTGTCTATAGACATATGCTTGATCAGGAATATGGACGTATTATTAATATTTCTTCTACCAATGGTATAAATACTTATTATCCAATGTGTATTGATTATGATGCCTCTAAAGCGGCATTGATCTCATTAACACATAATCTTGCCTTTGAATATGGGCCATATATTAATGTGAATGCAATCGCACCAGGATTCATTGGAACAGACAATGAACTAGATGGATATGACGAAGAATTCTTAAAAGAGGAACAGGAAAAGATCATGCTGAACCGTTATGGTAAACCAGAAGAAGTGGCTTATCTTGTGAAGTTTCTTATTAGTGATGAAGCAAATTTCATCAACAATACAATTATAAGAATAGATGGCGGCCAGAAAGGCAGCTGTTAAAAAAAAGGTCCTGAAATCAATCAGGACCTTTCGTGTTATTTCTTTAAAACATTTGTAAGGGCGAATAGAATAGAAAGTTTACTATATTCTAATGTCAAACCACCCTGAATATAAAGTGTATAAGGTGCAACAACAGGTGCATCGGCACTTAATTCAATTGTACTTCCAGAAGTAAATGTACCAGCAGCCATTACTTCATCATGAGGATAACCAGGCATTGGTGCAGGCATAGTGGCTACAAATGAATCAATTGGAGAACTATTCTGGATAGCCTGTGTAAACTTCACTAGGTTTTCTTCTGTACCAAGTTCTAATGTCTGAATAATATCAGTTCTTTCTTCATTGTATCTTGGAGATACATTATTGAAGCCTAGCTTTTCTAACATATAAGCACTAAATACAGCGCTCTTTAAAGCATTCTTTACGGCATTAGGAGCCATAAATACACCCTTGAAGAATGTATTATTCATATTGAAGTTAGCTCCTAGATCTTTACCAATACCAGGTGCTGTTAATCTTTCAGCACACATAAAGATTAAATCTTTTCTACCTGCAATATAACCACCAGTAGGAGCAATACCTCCACCTAGGTTCTTCATTAAAGACCCTACAACGATATCAGCGCCGATATGTCCTGGTTCCTTCTTTTCTACAAGTTCACCATAGCAGTTATCTACCATGATAATAACATCCTTATTGACTTCTCTGATCTTAGTAATAATACGTTCAAGTTTAGAAAGTGGTAAAGATAAACGTGAAGAATAACCCTTAGATCTCTGGATTTCTACAAGTTTAACATCATTCTTTTTTAAACGTTCTACGATTTTATCATCATCGAAATCATTATCAACTAGATCAATCTGTTCATAAGATACACCATGAGCCTTTAATGACTGACTAGATTCTCCTGAAATACCAATCATTTCCTGTAAAGAATCATAAGGTGCTCCAGATAATGAAATCATTGTATCACCATGCTTAAGTAAAGCCGATAAAGTTAAATAAAGCGCATTTGTACCACTCATGATTTGTGGTCTAACTAATGCATCTTCGCATCCAAGAATAGTTGCGAAAATAGCTTCTAGCTTATCTCTTCCTGAATCATAGCTGCCATATCCATTCATGTCCGCAAAATCAGAATAGCTGACATTATTCTCAATAAATGCAGAAAGAACTCTGTTTGAGTTATAGAAACAAACATCATCAATCTTTTCATAAATGTCTTTTAATACAACATCAGATTCATTCGCAATTTTTATTAAGTTTTCATCTATTTGTTCTAATATCATAATCTTTCTCCTTTGAATACCTGTGCTATTATACACCAAATACACCACTATTTTAAAGAAATTCACAAACTCTTAGAATTTTAAATCCTTACAAATAAGATGATTTGTTAAAAGGTTGTTCTGTTCTGTTTACTCTGTTCAAAAAATTTATTAGAATATCTAATGAAAGGGGTTTACATATGTATAAGGTTATAAATTTGTGGCGAAAAACCCACACGCTTGCGTGTGGGATGAAAGCCACATTTCACTTGATATATACTTAGAAAAATGATATATAATCTATGTATATTAAAGTATAGAAAGTAAACAG
>OHAT01000219.1_pt1 | contig 64718 bp, 63 predicted proteins | sample 1577141 | NCBI WGS metagenome assembly OHAT01 (sample SAMEA3541578, study PRJEB24748) | human gut metagenome | biome: human gut; feature: human-associated habitat; material: faeces | place: China | collected 2012 | reverse complement strand
TCCATGTCAATGATGGAAATTTGTCTGCTGCACCGGCTCCTTCTCCGGCAGGCCCAGCTGCGCCTTGCCCAGGGCGATGGACTTCATCAGAAAGGCCATGTTGCGGCCCAGGGTCCGCATGGTCTGCAGGCCCTCCTTGTCCTGGCGGACCTCCTCCGGCGTGTTGCCGTAGACCATGTTCCAGTACTGGCTGCTGGCCACGGGCATACCGCAGATGGTGAAGTACTTGTTCAGCGCGTCGAAGGTGGCTGTGTTGCCGCCCCGGCGGCAGGACACCACCGACGCGCCCACCTTCATGGTCTTGTCGATGTGGGGCGTGCTGAAAAACAGCCGGTCCATAAACGAGATGGCCCCGCCGGCGGGGGAGGCGTAGTACACCGGCGAGCCGATGACCAGCGCGTCCGCCGCGGCGAATTTGGGCGCCGTCTCGTTGACCAGATCGTCGTACACGCAGCGGTGGGTCTTTTTGCAGCTGGCGCAGGCGTTGCAGGCATGGGCGGTCTTGCCCGCCTGGATGATCTCCGTCTCGATGCCTTCGGCCTCCAGCGTGTCGGCCAGCTCACGCAGGGCGGTGTAGGTGCAGCCGTGCTCGTGGGGGCTGCCGTTGATGAGCAATGCCTTCATATCCTCACCTCCCGGCTCAATAGCCAAAGAGCATGGAGCGCTTGATGTCGCTGAGCTTATGGGCGCCGCACATGGCCATGGTATCGGCCAGTTCGGCCTTCAGCTTGTCCACGTAGACCTGCACGCCCTCGGCACCGCCGCCGTAGACCATATTCACGAAGGGGCGGCCGATGAGCACCGCGTCCGCGCCCAGGGCCAGCGCCTTGAACACGTCCATGCCGGTGCGGATACCGCCGTCCACCAGAATAGTCATCTTGCCGCCCACCGCGTCGACGATGGCGGGCAGGACCTCCGCCGTGGCGGGGCACTGGTCCAGCACGCGGCCGCCGTGGTTGCTGACCACGATGCCGCTGGCGCCGGCCTCCAGGGCCTTCTTCGCGCCGTTTACGGTCATAATGCCCTTGAGAATGAAGGGCTTGCCGTTCATCAGCTTCACGATCTCCTTCAGCTCGTCCACGGTCTTGCTGCCGGCGGGTGGAGTCAGGTTCTTCAGGAAGGGCAGGCCCGCCGCGTCGATGTCCATGGCCACGGCAATGGGGTCCGCCGCGCCCACCAGCTCCGCTTTCTCGCGGACCAGGTCGATATTCCAGGGCTTGATGGTGGGCACGCCGCAGCCGTGGTTCTTTTTCAGCGCCCCGGCCGCCGCCTGGATCACGGCGGGGTTGGTGCCGTCGCCGGTAAAGGCGGCGATGCCCGCGCCGGCACAGGCGGACACCAGAATGTCGTTATAGGTCAGGTCGTCGTACTTGTCGCCGTAGTGCAGCTGCATGGCGCCCACCGGTGCGGCAAACACGGGCAGGGCCACCTGCTTGCCGAAGAAATTATAGCTGGTGTCCACGGGCACGTTCTCGCAGATGGTGTCCATGTTGACGCACAGCTCCTGCCACTTCTGATAGTTGCGGATGAAGCCGGTGCCGATTCCCTTGGCGCCGGGGCCGGGCACGGTGTTCTTGCAGGCCACGCCGTTGCACACGGGACAGGACTTGCAGTAGGGTCCCATACAGGTCCGCGCGTTGGCTAATATCTCCTGATAGGTCATGGTATGTATCCTCCTTGTGAAAGACTGCCGCAGGATGTCGAACTGCGTCGCATTGCGTCGTTTTTTATCGAATACCGGCGATGAACACGCCGGGGTCCTTCTCACGCTGAGCCTTGGCCCAGGCCAGCATTTCGTACACGTCCACCGCGCCGGTGATGACCGCGCCGTTGTCCCACGTCTCCGCAGTGCGGCCCCGCAGGAACGCATCCGGTGCGCTGGTGCGGACGTAGTAGGGGTGCGCCTCGCCGCTGGTCAGGAACATGGGCACGGCCCTGTCGGTGTAAAAGCCCCGCTTGCCGGACAGCACCGTCAGGCAGTCCTGCACCACGTTCTCCGCCGTGGGGAAGCGCCCCGCGCCCTGGCCGTAGAAGCTCTGGCGGCCCAGCTGCTCAGCCTCATAGGTGATGAGATTGAAGTTGGCGGGCACCGCCGCCTCCAGATCGCCGGCGTCCACCAGCGTGGGCTCCACATAGGCGCACACGCCGTTTTCCGTGCTCTCGGCCCGGGCCAGCAGCTTGCAGGCAAAGCCGTGGCTCTGGAAGGCCGCAATATCCGCCGCCGTCACCGTCCGGATGCCGAAGGTGGGGATGGCTGTCTCCTCCAGCGCCGCGTCGAAGGCGATGTTGGCGGAGATGCACAGCTTGCGGCGGATGTCGTCGCCGTCGATGTCGGCGGAGGGGTCCGCCTCGGCGTAGCCCAGGTCCTGGGCCTCCTTCAGAATGGCAGGGAAGTCCACCGGAGCCTTGTGCATGGCGTCCATGATAAAGTTGGTGGTGCCGTTCATAATACCGCCCACGGCGTACACGGTATCCAGCCGCTTCACGCGCTCCAAATTCGTCAGCCAGGGTATGCCGCCGCCCACGGCGGCGGTGCAGCGCAGGGCCGCGCCCTTCTCCCGGGCCAGTGCCGTGAGCTCCGTGTAATAGGCGGCGATCAGTGCCTTGTTGGCCGTGACCACATTCTTGCCCCGCGCCAGCGCGGCGGAGACATATTCATAGGCCGGGTGCAGCCCGCCCATGACCTCCACCACCGTATCGATTTCCGGGTCATTGAGGATGTCATCGGCGTTGAAGGTGACCACCTCCTCCGGCAGGCCCTCTTTGGGGCTGCGGAGCAGCACACGCTTCACATTCAGGTCATCGCGCGGCGCGCACAGCGCCCACACGCCGCCGCCTACCACGCCAAAGCCCAGCAGACCGATATGCATCATAGTCGTTACCTCCTTGGGTCGTCCCGCCTGCGCGGGCGTCATTTTGGCCCCATTGTACCCGCCGGAGCGCTGCCTGTCAAGCCGGAAAAAGCCCGCAGGCAACGGCCTGCGGGCCTTTTTCATCCGATAAGCTTTTCGATCTCCGGCTGGGAGACAAAACCGATGGACTTGTTCACCAGTTGGCCGTTCTTGAACACCAGCAGCATGGGGATGCTCTCCACGCCGTAGGCCGCGGCCAGGGACATATTCTCGTCCACATCCACCTTGGCCACGGTGACATCCGGCCGGTCAGCGGCCAGCTGCTCCAGCACGGGGCCCAGCATACGGCAGGGGCCGCACCAGTTGGCCCAGAAATCCACCAGCACCGTGCCGCTGTTTTCCAGGACCTGCTCCCGGAAGTCGCTCTCGTTTACATGGATCAATGCCATCTCCGGCACCTCCTTGTCCTTTGTTTTATACCTTTTTCTCCAGACACACCAGCTGCACGTTCGGGATGCCGTTAAAGGTCCCGGCCACGATGTCCGCCTCGGTGTAGCCCAGCTTTTTGTACAGCGCCCGGGCGGGCGTGTTGCGGGCGTTGGTGTCGATCCGCAGGTACGGCCGATCCGTTTCCCGGGCCAACTGCTCATAGAAGGCCACAAAAGCCGTGCCGTACCCCTTACCCTTCACAGTGGGGTCCACCACCAGTGTGTGCAGCACCAGCACCTGCTCCGGCGGCGCGTCATGCCGCCAGGTACACTGGCTGTATTGCGCCATCTGGTTCTGGTCCAGCTTGGCGGCGGCCGCAACACGTCCCCCATCCTCCAGCACATACAGTGTGCCGGCAGATAGCGCGTCCAGAGCCGTCTGCTCCGTGGGGTATACGCCCCGGGTCCAGCCGGTAGACAGCTCGCCGCGCTCCTCACGATCCAGCAGCGCCTCGTAAATGGCGGTCACAGCGGGGATATCCGCCGGAACCGCTTTTCGTACCAGCATAGTATGTCCTCCTTACCTCGTCAGTAACCAGACCGCCAGTGCCAGCTGTGCCAGCAGTATGGCGGGCACGCCCCAGACGAAATACCAGTGCTTCGTCTTGTGGTGAAACACCCGCATACCCAGCAGCGCACCGACACTGCCGCCCAACAGCGGCAGCAGGAACAGCGTCTTTTCCGGCACCCGCCATTTGCCCTGTCTGGCCCGACGCTTGTCCGCACCATACACGAAAAATGTCACCAGATTGATAAGTACCAGATAGACCAGCAGCGCCGTACCGCCGCCGGAGGCGAATACCGTCACAGGTCCGTCCGCGCCGCCGACAAAGCCCAGCGACGGCTGGCTCATTTGGCCAGCTTGGCCAGCTCGCAGGCCGTGGCCGTGGCAAGCTTCGCGTTGTTATACACCAGCTGAATGTTGGCATCCAGGCTGCTGCCGCCGGTGATGTCCTTGATCTTGGCCAGCAGGAAGGGCGTGGTGGCCTTGCCGTGGATACCCTGCTCCTTGGCCTCCTCCACCGCCTCGTTGATGGCCTTGTTGATCACGTCGGCATCCATAGAGTACTGCTCGGGGATGGGGTTCGTCACCAGCATACCGCCCTCCAGCCCCAGCTCGCGCTTCACATGGAAGGCCTCGGCCAGCTGCTTGGGGGTGTCCAGCCGGTAGTCCACCTTAAAGCCGGACTTGCGGGTATAGAACGCGGGCAGCTCCTCGGTCTGATAGCCGATGACCGGCACACCGTGGGTCTCCAGATACTCCAGGGTCAATCCCAGGTCCAGGATGGACTTGGCTCCGGCGCACACCACCATCACCGGGGTATGGGCCAGCTCCTCCAGATCGGCGGAGATATCCATGGTGGTCTCGGCTCCGCGGTGCACGCCGCCGATGCCGCCGGTGGCGAACACCTGGATGCCAGCCATGGCGGCGATCATCATGGTGGTGGTCACGGTGGTGGCGCCATCGCGGCCCTCCGCCACCAGAATGGGCAGGTCGCGGCGGCTGGCCTTGGTGACGCCGGCGCCGGTCTTGCCCAGATAGTCGATCTCCTCGGGGGTCAATCCTGCCTTCAGCCGACCGCCGATGATGGCGATGGTGGCGGGCACCGCACCGCCGTCGCGAATGATCTTCTCCACGTTCAGTGCCGTCTCCACATTCTGGGGATAGGGCATACCGTGGGAGATGATGGTGCTCTCCAGCGCCACAACGGGCTTGCCGGCCTTCAAAGCCTCCTGCACCTCAGGGGCCACGTCCAGATAACGGTTCATAACTTGTACCTCCTTATGTCATGCAATTCTATTTACGCTTTTTTGCTCATGCCTGTATTGTCCAAAATATAGTCCACATTCTCCCAGCTCATGCCGGGGTGGATGGTCTCCGCCGCCGTACAGGCCAGTGCGCCGGCCCCGGCGGCCTTCCGCGCGCACTCCGCCAGTGGTTTGCCATGGGCAATGCACGCGGCCAGCGCCGCCGCCATGGCGTCCCCGCCGCCGGTGGCGTTCACCACCTGCACCTTCGGACAGGGCAGGCGCACGTGCCGCCCCGCCTGGTCCTCGGCGTACAGGCCATCGCTCCCTAGGGAGATATACACCTGCTGAACGCCCTTGTCCAGCAGGACCTTCGCGGCCTTTTGAACGTCTGCCTCATCGCGGATGGTCACGCCGCTGAGCAGCTCTGCCTCCATGCGGTTGGGCTTCAGCGCCGTCAGCTTATCCAGCACCGGCAGCAGCTTCGGCGCCTTGATGGTGCTGACCGGGTCGGCCAGGACAGGCGCGGTGCAGTGGCTGCACAGCCACTGGATAGACGCCTCCGGCAGGTTCGTCTCCACCACCACCAGGTCGGCATGGTTGATATAATCCAGCCGCTGCCGCAGGAACTCCGGCGTGATGTGCTCATAGATAGCCATGTCGTTCACGGCCAGGGCCATGTCGCCGTCGCAGCCGTCGATAAACAGATAGGTGCCCGTCCGGCCGCCGGGAATGGTGGCGCTGTGGCTCAGGTCCAGACCGATATCCGCCGCGTTCTCCCGCACAGACTGGGCAAAGCTATCCTGCCCCAGTACCGTGATCATGGACACCTGCTCACCCAGCAGGCAGAGGTTGTGGGCGATGTTCCGTCCCACGCCGCCCAGAGAGGTGGTCACCCGGCCGGGGTTGGAGTCCCGGGCCACCAGCGGCGCGTCGGACACCGCGCCGATATCCATATTCACGCCGCCAACCACGGCGATGTAGGGCGCCTCACGCAGCAGATAGCCGCGGCCGGCAATGTAGCCCTTCCGCATCAGGTTGGAAATGTGGACCGCGGCGCTGGACCGCGTAATACCGGCCTTGTCGGCCAGCTCCTGCTGGGAAATACACGGGTTTTCCCGTATCCACTCCAGCAGCTGCCGTTCTCTTCGGGTCACACAGCCACCTCCTAAGCAAGTGCATTTTTGTAATCACAAGCTTATTATATCAACAGCTGTACGTTTGTCAAGAGGCAAATTTCCGCAAAAAAAGCGGCGCTTTCCGATGTGGGAAGCGCCACTTTCTTTCAGCTGCAAACCGTTGGTATCACAGCGTTTTTGGCGGTATGCCGCGGGTGCCGTTTGTGGGGTCCACAAACAGGGGAAGGGGCGGGGGAAAGGACGTGAAAAAAAGGAAGGCGAGGGCGGCGAGCAGGTGGAGCAGAATGCCCAATATCTGGAAAGGAATAGACGAGAGGCGGGCGCTCTTTTGCAGGGAGACACTGACAAAATATGCCAGCAGCACGGCGGCCTGAAAGATCAGGATGTTGACCACGCCCACGCTTTTTCCCAGGATACCGGTGTAGGTATAGAACAGGGCCGGGATGGCGGCGAGGCCGGCGAGCAGGCCGATGGCCCTGGGCAAAGCGCTTGCGGCACAACGGTTTACGACGATCGTGACGACGGTCCACACCAGCCAGGGAACGGCCAAAAGCTTCATGTGCTCCCAGGTGGATTCGTTGACGGCGGAGAGATACGCGGCCCAGCCGGCCTGGCCGGTCCAGTCGTAGACAAAGTGCAGCAGGTTGCCGAAAAGCAGGGTAAACAGCATTCCCGCCGTCTCAAGGGTACGGCGTTCCCGTTCTTTTCTCATTGAACATTCCCCTTTCTTTCCCTTTCTCTTTCACATATCTATCGTGTACGTTTTATACACCTCTACGCGGCATTATATACACCTTTGGTATATGTTTATACGCGGTATATGAATGTTCGGGCGGCGGAGCGCACAATTGCGCAGACAGGGGTGGAATTCTGCGGGAAGTGTGCTATACTGTTCCGTGAGAAAGGGTGAGCACCATGACCGTTACGGAAAAGCTGGCCGCGCTGCGGCAGAATATGAAGGCGCGCGGGCTGGCGGGCTGCATCGTCGTCACCGACGACTTTCACGGCTCGGAGTATGTAGGGGCGCATTTTAAGGCCCGGGAGTTCCTGTCCGGGTTCACCGGCTCGGCGGGAACGCTGGCGGTGCTGCGGGAGGGCGCATACCTGTGGACGGACGGGCGATACTTTTTGCAGGCGGAACGGCAGCTGGAGGGCAGCGGCATACAGCTGATGCGCGCCGGCCAGCCGGGCGTGCCGACGCTGTCCCAATTCCTGGCGGAGCAGCTGCCGGAGAGCGGAGCCCTGGGCTTTGACGGCCGGACCGTCAGCACACGGCTGCACCGGACGCTGGAAAAGGCGCTGGCGGACAAGCACATCCGGCTGGACGGCGGCTTCGACCCGGCGGCGGGCGTTTGGACGGACCGGCCCGACCTGTCCGCCGCGCCGGTATGGGCCTTCGACAGCGGGGTGACGCGGCGGGAGAAGCTGACGGCCCTGCGGCAGGACATGGCGGCGCAGAAGGCGGAATGGCTGCTGCTGACCGATCTGACGGACGTGGCCTGGGCACTGGAGCTGCGGGGCGGCGACGTGGCATGCACGCCGGTATTCCTGGGCTTTTTGCTGGTGGGCACGGACAGCGCCGCGCTATATGCCCAGGCAGAGAGCTTCACGCCGGAGATACGCGCCGCGCTGGCGGCGGACGGCGCAGCGCTGCGGCCCTACGGGGATATCTACGACGCGCTGCGGGCGCTGCCGGAGGGCGCGCGGGCGCTGGCGGACAGCGCCACGGCCAACAGCCGCATCGCGGAATGTCTGGCCCACACGGCGTGGACAGACACACCCAGCCCCGCTGCCCGCCGCAAGGCGGTGAAGGCCGGGAGCGAACAGACGGGCTTCCGGCAGGCGCACTTGCAGGACGGCGCGGCGCTGTGCCGCTTCCTGTATGAGATGAAGACACGGCCGGAGGCATACACCGAGCTGTCCGCCGCGGCGCTGCTGCACCGGTACCGGACGGAACAGGCGGATTTTCTGGAGGACAGCTTCGAGACCATCGCCGCCTATGGCCCCCACGCTGCCGTGGTCCACTACGCCCCCACACCGGAGACGGACGTGCCGCTGAAGGCGCAGGGACTGCTGCTGGTGGACAGCGGCGGACACTACGCCCGGGGCACGACGGACGTGACCCGCACCATAGCGCTGGGCCCCATCACGGACGAGGAACGCCGGAGGTCCACACAGGTGCTGCAGGGCCACATACAGCTGGCCATGGCACAATTCCCCCAGGGGGTCATGGGGGAAAATCTGGACGCACTGGCCCGGGGCCCGCTGTGGCGGGAGGGCCTGGACTACGACCACGGCACCGGGCACGGCGTGGGGTGCGTGCTCAGCGTACACGAGGCGCCGCCCTCCTTCCGCTGGCGCATTGCGGAGGGGCTGGCACACCCGGCGCTGGAGACGGGCATGGTCATCTCCGATGAGCCGGGATACTACGCCGCCGGACGCTTCGGCATACGGCACGAGAACCTGCTGCTGGTGCAGCCGGCGGAGGCGGCGGGCTTTCTGCGCTTTGAGACGCTGACGCTGGCGCCCTTCGACCGGGACGCCCTGGACCCTGCGCTGCTGACGGCATCGGAACGGGACTGGCTGAACGGCTATCACAGGCGGGTGTATGCACAGATCGCCCCGCTGGTGCCGACGGAGGTCCGGCAATGGCTGCGGGAGGTCACCGCGGCGCTGTGACAATGGCAAAAAGGAAGCACCCTGACGGGTGCTTCCTTTTTTTCAGTTTTCGTCGGTCTTTTCTTTTTTCAGCTGCTCCAGCTCGGCACGGAGCATACGGTTCTCCGCCTGGAGCTGGTCCAGCTTGCGGTGCAGCGGCGCCAGCTGGCGCTTCAGCTCCGCCGCCACCGCGCCGCGGTAGATACCGTAGCGGCCGGCCACGGAGACCACGGTCAGCACCGCCGCCGTACCGCCGGCGATGAGGCCCACCTTTTTTACATCCAGCTTACGCAGGGTATTTACCGCCGCCGGCAGCTTTTTGCCCGGCAGGGGCGCCACCTCGATCTCGATATGGGGCAATTTTTTCAGTTCCATGCTTCTATCACACCCTCCTGTATCCGGGCGGTCCGGGCCGCCGCGTATTTCTGCTTCTATTATACCCGACGGGCCGCCGCTTGGCAAGTACGGACCGCCGGGGACCGCGGCGCATACACTGGACTGCGGGCACGACCCGCGAAATTAAACACAGGAGGTCCTATCATGGCAACTTTCACCAACCAGGCAACGCTGACCTATAACGGCCAGACCACCACCTCCAACGTGACGGTGGGTGAGCTGACGGAGACGCTGACCGCCGCCAAGACCGCCGTGGTGCCCACCTACGGCACCGACGGCCGCGTGACGTATATCCTCTCTCTGGTCAACAGCGGCACCGCACCGCTGACGGGGCTGACCATTACCGACGATCTGGGCGGCTACACCTTCAACGCCGGGACGGTGTATCCCCTGTCCTACACCGCCGGGTCTGTGCGTTACTATCAGAACGGCGTTCTGCAGGCGGCACCCGCCGTCACCGCCGGGCCGCCGCTGACGTTCACCGGCATCACCGTGCCGGCGGGCGGCAATGCCGTTATCGCCTATGAGGCCGTGCCCACGGCCTTCGCGCCGCCGACGGCGGAGGGCACCGTCACCAACAGCGCGTCCGTCACCGGCGCGGGGCTGGCAAACCCCGTTACCGCCACGGAGACGGTGGCACCGGAGGCGGCGCCGGCACTGACCATCAACAAGTCCCTCTCCCCCACCACGGTGACGGAGAACAGCCGCCTGACGTACACCTTCACCATCCAGAACACCGGCAACACGGCGGCGGACGCCGCGGCGGCCATCGTTATCACCGACACCTTCGACCCGCGGCTGACGGATCTGACGGTGACGCTGAACGGCACGGCGCTGACCGCCCCCACCCAGTACACCTATGACGCGGCTACCGGCGTATTCGCCACGGTGGCCGGCGTGGTCACGGTACCCGCGGCCACCTTCACGCAGGACGCCGCCACCGGCGCGTACAGCACCACCCCCGGCACGGCGGTGCTGACCGTCACCGGCACGGTGTAAGCAAGAAAATATCCCCCGGCCTTCGGCCGGGGGATATTTATTATTCAAGTGCGTCGTGGCTCTCGAACACGTCGTGGATGCTGCCGTAACGGTCGGCGGGCTTGTCCGCCTCCGCCGGAGATGCGCCCTTGGCCATTTGCAGCTCCTGCCACTTCTCGCGGGTGATGAGCAGCTGGCGGGGCTTGCTGCCCTCGAAGGGGCCCACATAGCCGCGCTCCTCCATCTGGTCCACCAGGCGGGCGGCGCGGGAGTAGCCCAGCTTCAGACGGCGCTGGAGCATGGACACGGAGGCCTGACCCGTCTCCAGCACCACCTCTACGGCGGCGGAGAGCAGCTCGTCGGCATCGTCGCCGTCGTCGGACACGTCGCCGGAGGGGACCTTGCCGCCCTTGTCGGCCTTGGCGTCCACCGCCTGCTGGATCTTCTCGATCACGTCCTGGTCGTAATGGGCCTCGCCGGCCTCGTCCTTGACGAACTTCACCACACGGTCGATCTCCTCCGGGGTGATGAAGCAGCCCTGAACACGGGTGGGCTTGGCGTCACCCAGGGGGAAGTAGAGCATATCGCCCTTGCCCACCAGCTTCTCCGCGCCGGTGGTGTCCAGAATGATGCGGGACTCCATGGAGCTGGCCACGGCGAAGGCGATGCGGCTGGGGATATTGGCCTTCATCAGACCGGTGATCACGTCCGCCGAGGGACGCTGGGTGGCGATGACCAGGTGCATACCGGCGGCACGGCCCATCTGGGCCACACGGCAGATGGACTCCTCCACCTCCTTGGCCGCCACCAGCATCAGGTCGGCCAGCTCGTCGATGACCACCACCACGGTGGGCAGCTTTTTCACGTCCTCGTCCGTCTCGGACAGGGCGTTATAGCCCGCCAGGTCCTTGACGCCCTTTTCAGAGAACATCTTGTAGCGCTTCATCATCTCGAACACCGCCCATTGCAGGGCGCCGGCGGCCTTTTTGGGGTCGGTGACCACGGGGATGAGCAGGTGCGGGATACCGTTGTAGGGCGCCAGCTCCACCATCTTGGGGTCCACCATGATAAAACGGACCTCGTCCGGCGTGGACTTGTAGAGCAGGCTGACGATGAGGGAGTTGGTGCAGACGGATTTACCGGAGCCGGTGGTGCCGGCGATGAGTACATGGGGCAGACGGGCGATGTTGCCCACGATGTTGCTGCCGCCGATATCCCTGCCCACGGCAAAGGCCACCGGGGAGGGATGGTCGATGAACTCGCGGGATTCAATGACGTCGCGGATCCGCACGGCGGTGACGGTGCGGTTGGGGACCTCGATGCCCACGGCGGATATCTTGTTGGGCACCGGGGCGATGCGGACGCCGCTGGCACCCAGCGCCAGGGCGATATCGTCCTGGAGGTTCGTGATCTTACTGAGCTTGACGCCCTGGTCCAGGGTGAACTCGTAGCGGGTGACGGAGGGGCCATGGATGACCTCGCCGGCGCGGGCGTCCACGCCGAAGGAGCGCAGGGTGTCCGCCAGGCGCTTGGAGTTGTTCCGCAGCTCGGCGCCCACCTCGGTGTAGTTGCCGCCGCGGTTCTGCTCCAGCAGGGTGATGGGCGGGTAGCGGTAGGTCTCCTCCCCCTGGGCCAGCTCCTGCTCGATGGCGTCGCTGACCTCCTGGGCGGCGCTCTCCACCTCCTGCTGCAGCTGGGCTTTTTTCTGCTTGTCGCTGAGGGGCTTCTTCGGGGCAGGGGGCTCCGCCGGGGTGGCGGGCGGTGCAGGCTCGTCGCTGAGGGGCTGGGGCGCAGGGGCGGGACCGCCCCGCAGCACCTGATCCGGCGTGCGGATATCGTCGCTGCGGCGGGGGAAGAAGGAGCTGGCGGGCGGAAGGACCGTGTCGTCGCGCTCGCTGTCCAGCGGGATGTCGATATTGGGGCGCCTGCGGCCCTTGGCAGGCTTTTTTGCCGGGGCGGGAGCGGCGGTGGGGGTGAAACCCTCCGGGAGGGCTTCGTCATCCGCGTCCTCGTCGTCACGGCGCAGGCTCTCGCCATAGCTGCGGACGCGCGCCGCGGCCTCCTGGGGCGTCAGGTGCAGGGCACCCAGCAGGGCGGCCAGCAGCAGCACCACGAACACGATAATGGACACCACCTTGCTGACCAGGGCCTCGCAGCCCACGGCCAGGCCGCCGGAGAGCACGCCGCCGCACTTGAGGGCCTGTCCGTCGGCCCAGAGGGTCTTGACGCTGTCCAGGCCGAGGGTGTAGGCTGTGCGGCACAGGGCCAGGTGGCACAGCACGCCCACCAGCAGGGGCAGCAGCGCCACGCAGGTGGTACGCAGGACGACGGGCCGTCCCCGATGGCCCAGCTGGATGACGGCAATAGCCGCCAGCACCGGGGCCGTCAGGTAATAGCCGTAGCCCAGCGTACCCTTGAGCACCCTGGCGATCCACACCAGGAGGAGGGCGTCCACGTTGAAATAGCTCACCAGCACGCACAGCGCCAGCAGGGCGCAGACGATGCCGCCGGCCATACGCGCCGCGGCGTTATACGCCGGCGGGGGCGGCGGGGCAGGCGTTTTTTTGCGGCTGTTTCCTTTCTTTTGTGTCGATGCCATAGTCTATCTACCTCACTTGATGCCCTGCAGAACAAGGGTCAGCACGCCCGCCGCCCAGCAGTAGTAGGCGAAGGCACCGAAACGGCCCTTGTCCGCGATATACTTCAGAAGCCGGATGCACAGATAGCCCGTCACGGCGGCCACGGCCACGCCTACCAGGTACATGGGCACCTCCGCGCCGACGATGCCGACCTGCACCGCGTCCTTGATGGACAGGATATTGGCCCCCAGCACGGCGGGGATGCTCAGCAGGAAGGAAAAGCGCACGGCGAAGCGACGCTCATAGCCCACGAAGCACCCGGCGGTGATGGTCATGCCGGAACGGGAGACGCCGGGCAGCGTGGCCACCGCCTGCCCCACGCCCACCAGCAGAGCGTCCAGCCAGGTGGCGCTGCGCTCGGTCTTGCGGCCCCGGCGCACCCGGTCGCACAGGAACAGCAGGAAGCCGGTGAAGATCAGCGCCGCGCCCACGAAATACATATTGTCCCCCAAGCCCTGCACTGTCTTGCGGATAGGCAGCACCGCAAACAGCGGCAGCGTGCCGACGACGATCAACAGGATGAGCCGGCGGGCGGGCGGCACCGGCGTGGGGGTGCTGCGGTGCGCCAGGTCGCCGATGCCCCGGAAGAGCTCCACCACCATGTCGCGGATGTCACCCCAATAGGCGGCGAACACAGCAATGAGCGTGCCCAGGTGGAGCAGCACGTCGAAGAACTCCGGAATGCTCCCCGCGCCCTCCATATTCAGCAGGTTGCGGGCGATGGCCAGATGGCCGGAGCTGGAGATGGGCAGGAATTCCGCTATGCCCTGCACCAGTCCCAACAGGATCGCTTTCAGATAGGTCATGACACACCTCACGTCATTATACACTCCCGCAAAACGGGAATACTGTTCCAATATAGGAAGAGTATACCACATGGGGCAAAAAAATGCCACCACTTATTTCTTACCTGTCTGTCATCTTATTGTCACCCTGCACAAAGGATGCCGGTTATTTTTGCCATTCTGCCTGTTGTTGTTCCCCGTGCTTTTGTGGTATGATAAACTATGTGTAATCAGAGGCAGGCGAAGGGAGTTTCCTCCGCGGAATATATACTTCAAAGGGGGACGGCTTCCGGAAACGGGGTCTTCCCCTGTCTGTTTCCCAGATTAGGAAAGGCGGTGAGTAAACTGTACCGTGAAAAAATAGACCAGCTGCAGGCTGCGGAGCAGCGGCTTCTGGAGCAGAAGGCCGAGGCCCAGCGCGCCGCCCGGGCGCTGGCCGAGCAGGCCCGCCGGGACGGCGACGGTTTGGTGCGTGAGGCACAGAACGCCGTGAAGGTGCTGGAGAATGAAGCCATGCAGCGGGCCGGTGAAGCCGGACAGGCGGCGGACGCCGCCCTGCGAAGCGACGCCGAGCGCACCTGCACAGCCATACGACAGCAGGCGGAGCAGCGCATGGACACGGCTGTCCGCGCCATCGTGGAAAAGGTGGTGAAGCGGTAAATGCCCATTGCAAAAATGAAGCGCCTGCAGGTGCTGGCGCTGGAGCGGGACCACGACGCGCTGCTGCGGCAGCTGGAGCGTATGGGCTGCGTGGAGATCAGTGAGCCGGACGCGCCGGATGCGCCGGAGAGCCTGCGGCGCTGCGACAGCGAGACGGCGGACTGCCTGGCCCGCCAGCGGCAGGTACAGACGGCGATCGACGCCCTGCGGCGGGCTGCGCCGCCCAAGAAAGCACCGCTGCTGGCGCCCCGCCCCGCCATCGGCGAGGCGGAATACCTGAGCGAGACGGGGCTGGCCGACGGGCTGGCGCTGGCCCGCCAGGTCAACGAGGCAGCGGGACGATTACAGCAGCTGACGGCGCTGGCCGCCCAGCTGGAGACCGACCGGATCACCCTGGGGCCCTGGCTGAGTCTGGACCTGCCCCTGGAGCTGACGGAGACACGCTGCTGCGACGTGACCCTGGGCGTACTGCCGCCCTTCGTCCCCTGGGACGAACTGTGTGGGCAGGTACAAAACGAATATCCGGAGAGCGAGCTGCATCTGCTCTCCGCCGACCGGCAGCAGCAGTGCGTGCTGCTCATCACCCACAAGGCAGCGACGGCGCAGGTGCTGGAGCTGCTGCGGGGCCGGGGCTTCGCAGCCTCACCCCTGAAGGGCCGCACCGGCACGCCGGAGGAAAACCGGCGGCGGGACGCGGACCGGCTGGCAGAGGTCAAGAGGCAGCAGGAGGCCCTGCGAAAGCAGCTGGATGAGCTGGCGGAACGGCTGCCGGAGCTGTATCTGTGCGCCGACCGGCTGGCCTCCCGCCTGCAGCGGGAGGAAAACCGCCGCAGACTGCTGACCGACGGGTGCATCGTGGCATTCGACGGCTGGGTGCCGGAGAAAAAGACGGCAAGGCTGACGGCGTATCTGGACACGGCGGACTGCGACTACACCCTGTCCGATCCCACGGCGGAGCAGATACCGGAGGTGCCGGTGCTGCTGGAGGACAACGCGGTGGCGCGGTCCATGAACTGCATCACCGAGCAGTACTCCCTGCCGGCCTACGACGGCGTGGACCCCAACCCGGTGATGGCACCGTTCTTCATCCTGTTTTTCGGCATGATGATGGCGGACATCGGCTACGGGCTGCTGATGCTCCTCGGCTCATGGCTGTTCCTGAAGAAAAAACGGCCGGACGACCGCAGCTTTATGGAGATGATCTTCTGGTGCGGCGTGACCACCGTGGTCTTCGGCGCCATGACCGGCAGCTTCTTCGGCGACTTCCTGCCGCAGCTCTTCAAGTTCTTTGACCCGGAGAGCACCTTTGCCCTGCCGGCGCTGTTCTCACCCCTGGACGACACCATGGCCATCATGGTGGGCTCGCTGATCCTGGGCGCCTTGCAGGTGTTCACCGGCATGACCGTCAGCGTGGTGGAAAAATGCAAAAAGGGCTGCTTTATGGATGCCCTGTTTGACGAGATCACCTGGTGGATCATTCTGGCGGGCACGGGTCTTGCGGTGCTTGGCATCGGCAGTGTATCCGGCGTGCCGGTGGTGCTGATCGCGGGCGTTCTTATGCTGGTATACGGCGCGGGCCGGGGCAAAAAGGGCTTCGGCAAGGTGACGGGCTTCGTGGCGGCGGTGTACAACGGCGTGACGGGTTTCTTCAGCGATATCCTGTCCTACGTCCGGCTGATGGCGCTGATGCTGTCCGGCGCGGTGCTGGCCCAGGTGTTCAATATGCTGGGCGCCACCACCGGCAACGTGGTCACCTTCATCATCATCGCATTCGTCGGCAATATGCTGAACCTGGCGCTGAACCTGCTGGGCTGCTACGTCCACGATATGCGCCTGCAATTTCTGGAATTTTTCGGACGCTTCTACAAGGACGGCGGCAAGGCCTACCGTCCCCTGCGCGTCCGGGCCAAACACGTAGAGATCATTAAGGAGGATACTAAATCATGTTAGCTTTTCTTGAATCTGTGGGCGGACTGGGTTTCGCCATCCTGGGCGCGGCGCTGACCGCCGGCCTGTGCTGCATCGGCTCCGCCAAGGGCACCGGTATGGTGGGTGAGGCCGCCGCCGGATTGACCAGCGAGGATCCCGATAAGTCCACCAAGTGCCTGATCCTGCAGGTACTGCCCGGCACCCAGGGCCTGTACGGCTTTGTGGCGCTGTTCCTGGTGCTGGGCCAGACCGGCCTGCTCAGCGGCAGCGTGCTGGATCTCTCCCTGACCCAGGGGCTGTCCTTCTTCGCCGCCTGCCTGCCCATCATGCTGGGCGGCTGGCTGAGCGCCATCTTCCAGGGCCGCGTGGCCGCCGCGTCCATCAACATCGTGGCCAAGCACCCGGAGGCCGCTACCAAGGGCATCATCTACTGCGGCATCGTGGAGTTCTACGCCATCCTGTCTCTGGTGGCGACCATTATGATCTCCCTGAACATCATGAAGTAAGGCGGGTGCGCCTATGAACGGTATCGACAAGATCATCGCGCGCATGGAGGCCGACACACAGGCCGAGTGCGCCGACATCGCCGCCCAGGCGGCGGCGGAGGCCGAGGCCATTCTGGCCCGGTACCGCGCCGAGGCGGACAAGCTGCTCCGCGAGGGCGAGGCCCGCTGCAAGGTGCTGGAGCACGAGCAGGTGGAGCGCCTGGAGGGCGGCAGCCGTCTGGCCTGCCGCCAGCGGGTACTGGCGGAGAAGCAGCGGCTGCTGGACGAGGCCTTCGCCCGCACCGCCGACGCGCTGCTGAAGCTGCCGCGCCCGGAGTATATCGACCTGCTGGCATCGCTGGCCGCGGAAAACGGACAGTGCGGCGAGGCGCTGGTGTTCTCCGCCGCCGACCGGGACACGGTGGGTCAGGCGGTGGTGGACGCCGCCAACGGCAAAAAGCCCGGCGCGGGCTTTACGCTGGCCGCCGACACCCGGGAGACGGGCGGCGGCGTGGTACTACAGCGGGGCCGCATGGAGATCAACTGCGGCTTTGCCGAGCTGCTGCGCCGGGCACGGCAGGAGGACTCCTCCGCCGTGGCCGCCGTGCTGTTTGACTGAAAGGGGGCGTCCCTTTGACAAAACGGAGAAAGGACACGGACTATCTGTTCCTGTCCGCCCGCATACGCGCCATGGAGCGCCGGCTGCTGACGGCACAGCGGCTGGAGCAGCTGCTGACGGCACCCTCCGTCGAGGCGTGCGCCCAGCTGCTGAGCGAGTGGGGCTACGCGCCCGTACACGATGAGCCGTCCCTGCAGGCGGCGCTGAGCGCGCAGCGCGAGGCGGTGTTCGCCGACGTTTCCCGCTTTATGCCGGAGGCGGAGGTGCTGGACGTGTTCCGGCTGAAATACGACTACCACAACATCAAAACGCTGCTGAAAGCGCCGCAGGATGCGGAGCGTCTGCTGATCGACGCCGGGACCGTACCGGCAGAGACGATGCGGAAAAAGCACGCCGAAAACGGCGGCTGGGACTTTCTGCCCGCCGACATGGCCGCCGCGGCCGATGAGGCCCAGCGGGTGCTGGCCGAGACGGGCAGCGCCCGCAGCAGCGACTGCATCCTGGATCGGGCCTACTTCGCGCGGCTGGAAAAGCTGGCGGCGGACAGCCACATACCCTATTTGCAGGACTATGTCCGCGCCATGATCGACGCGGCGAACCTGCGCTCACTCATCCGCATCCAGCGGCTGGGGCTGGACGCCGGCTTCCTGCGGGAGGTGCTGTTCCCCGGCGGCAGCGTGACGCCGGAGGCGATCCGCGCCGGAAGCGGCAGCGGCGCTGCCGCGCTGTGGCGGGGCACGGCCTTCGCCCGGGAGGCGGAGCTGGGAGACGAGGCCGCCAAGGGCGGCAGCCTGACCGTCTTTGAAAAGGCCTGCGACGACGCGGTGCTCCGCGCCGCCGGCGCGGCACGCCGGGTACCCTTCGGCGTAGAGGTGGCGCTGGGCTATCTGGCGGCAAAGGAGGCGGAGTGGACGGCGGTGCGTACCGTGCTGTCCGGCCGGATGGCCGGTGTGCCGGCGGAGGCGCTCCGGGAAAGGCTGCGTGAGCAATATGTATAAGATCGCCGTTATTGGGGACCGGGACAGCGTGCTGGGGTTCCGCGCGCTGGGGCTGGACGTGTTCCCCACCGAGGATACCGACGCGGGGCGCAGAACGCTGCACCGCCTGGCGCAGGAGGACTACGCCGTCATCTATATCACCGAGCAGCTGGCGCAGCAGCTGACCGCCGAGATCGCCCGGTATAAAGACGCACCCCTGCCCGCCGTTATCCTCATCCCCGGCAAGACCGGTTCGCTGGGCATCGCCGGGGCCGCCCTGCACGACGCGGTGGAACGCGCCGTGGGCGCGGACATTTCCTGAAAGGAGCAAGAGAATGGGTAAGATCATCAAAGTCTCCGGCCCGCTGGTGGTGGCGGACGGCATGGCGGACGCCAACATGGCGGACGTGGTGCGCGTAGGTCCCCAGCAGCTGATCGGAGAGATCCTGAATATGACCGGCGATCGGGCCTCCATACAGGTGTATGAGGAGACATCCGGTCTTGGTCCCGGCGCTGATGTGGTCACCACCGGCGCACCGCTGAGCGTGGAGCTGGGCCCCGGCCTGATCGAGAATATCTATGACGGCATCCAGCGTCCGCTGGAGGAGATCGTCCGCCGGGTGGGCAGCAACATCACCCGCGGCATTCAGGTGCCGCCGCTGGACCGCGACAGGCTGTGGGACTTTACCCCCACCGCCGCTGTGGGCGACACCGTGGCTGTGGGCGACATTCTGGGCACCGTGCCGGAGACGGAGTCCGTGCTGCACAAGATCATGGTGCCCAAGGGCGCCGAGGGCACGGTGGCGTGGCTGGCCGAGGCCGGACAGTACAACATCACCCAGCCCATCGCCCGGGTGAAGCTGGCCAACGGTGAGGAGCGCGAGCTGACCATGGTGCAGAAGTGGCCCGTCCGCGTGGGCCGCCCCTATAAAAAGAAATTCCCGCCGGTAAAGCCTTTGCAGTCCGGCCAGCGTGTCATCGACACCATGTTCCCCATCGCCAAGGGCGGCACCGCCGCCGTGCCCGGGCCCTTCGGCTCCGGCAAGACCGTGGTGCAGCACCAGCTGGCCAAGTGGGCCGACGTGGACATCGTGGTCTATATCGGCTGCGGCGAGCGCGGCAACGAGATGACCGACGTACTGCGGGAGTTTCCGGAGCTGACCGACCCCCGCACCGGCGAGAGCCTGATGAAGCGTACAGTGCTGATCGCCAACACCTCGGATATGCCTGTGGCCGCCCGTGAGGCATCGGTCTACACCGGCATCACCATCGCGGAGTATTTCCGCGACATGGGCTACGATGTGGCCGTCATCGCCGACTCTACCTCCCGCTGGGCCGAGGCCCTGCGCGAGATGTCCGGCCGGTTGGAGGAGATGCCCGGCGAGGAGGGATATCCCGCCTATCTGGCCTCCCGTCTGGCGCAGTTCTATGAGCGCGCCGGCGTGGTGCAGTGCCTGGCCAGCGACGAGCGCACCGGCTCCCTGACCGCCGTGGGCGCGGTGTCGCCTCCCGGCGGCGACCTGAGTGAGCCGGTGGCACAGGCCACCATGCGTATCGTCAAGGTCTTCTGGTCGCTGGACGCTTCGCTGGCCTATCGCCGCCACTTCCCGGCCATCAACTGGCTGAACTCCTACTCCCTGTATCTGGACGCGGTGACGCCCTGGTTCAACGAGAACATGGGCGAGGACTTCATCCGGAACCGCAACCGCGCCATGCACCTTTTGCAGGAGGAGAACGAGCTGAACGAGATCGTCCAGCTGGTGGGCAAGGATTCCCTGTCCGCCCACGACCAGCTGACGCTGGAGATCGCCCGGATGCTGCGGGAAGACTTCCTGCAGCAGAATGCCTTTATGGACGTGGACTCCTACTCCAGCTTTGACCGGCAGATGCAGCTGCTGGGGCTGATCCTGCACTACGAGTCCCTGTGCCGCGGCGCTGTGGACAAGGCCGTGGCCCCATCCGCGCTGTACGCCATCCCCGCCCGGGAGAAGCTGGGCTGGGCCAAGTACGCCGCCGCAGAGGAATACGCCGCCAACTACGCCGCCGTCCGCGCTGATATGGAGCGCGAGATCGCCGAGCTGATCCGAAAGGCTGGTGAAGAGGAATGATGAAGGAATACCGTACCATCCATGAGGTGTCCGGTCCCCTGATGGTGGTGGACCATGTGGAGGGCGTCACCTATGACGAGCTGGCGGAGATCCAGCTGCACAGCGGCGAGGTCCGCCGCTGCAAGGTGCTGGAGGTCAACGGCGACCGCGCCGTGGTCCAGCTGTTCGACTCCTCCGCCGGCATCAACCTGCGGGATGCCACCATCCGCTTCCTGGGCCACCCCTTGCAGCTGGGCGTATCCGCCGATATGCTGGGGCGCGTGTTCAACGGCATGGGCGAACCCATCGACGGCGGCCCCGCCCTGCTGGCGGAGGAATACCGGGACATCAACGGCCTGCCCATGAACCCGGCGGCCCGTGACTATCCCAACGAGTTCATTCAGACCGGCATCAGCACCATCGACGGACTGAATACCCTGGTCCGCGGCCAGAAGCTGCCCATTTTCTCCTGCTCCGGTCTGCCCCACGCCAATCTGGCGGCGCAGATCGCCCGACAGGCCAGGGTGCTGGACGACAGCTCTAACTTCGCCGTGGTGTTCGCCGCTATCGGCATCACCTTTGAGGAGTCGGAGTTCTTTGTGCGGGAGTTCCAGCGCACCGGCGCCATCGAGCGCACGGTGCTGTTCACCAACCTGGCCAATGACCCCGCCGTGGAGCGTATCGCCACGCCCCGTATGGCGCTGACCGCCGCGGAGTATCTGGCCTTTGAGAAGGATATGCACGTGCTGGTGATCCTGACGGATATCACCAACTACGCCGAGGCGCTGCGTGAGGTCTCCGCCGCCAAGAAGGAGGTCCCCGGACGCCGCGGCTATCCCGGCTATCTGTACACCGACCTGGCCAGTATGTACGAGCGCGCCGGCCGCAAGCTGGGGTGCAAGGGCTCCATCACCATGATCCCCATCCTGACCATGCCGGAGGACGACAAGACCCACCCCATCCCCGACCTGACCGGCTACATCACCGAGGGGCAGATCATCCTGAGCCGCGACCTGTACCGCAAGAACATCCTGCCGCCGGTGGACGTGCTGCCCTCCCTGTCCCGTCTGAAGGACAAGGGCGTGGGCGCCGGCAAGACCCGGGAGGATCACGCGCCCACCATGAACCAGCTGTTCGCCGCCTACGCCAGCGGTAAGGAGGCCAAGGAGCTGATGACCATTCTGGGCGAGGCTGCCCTGAGTCCCACGGACCTGCTGTACGCCAAGTTCGCCGACGAGTTCGAGAAGCGCTACGTGTCCCAGGGGTTCGACGAGAACCGCACCATAGAACAAACACTGGACCTGGGCTGGGAGCTGCTGCGTATGCTGCCCCGCAGTGAGCTGAAGCGCATCAAGCCGGAGATGCTGAACAAGTATCTGCCGGTGAAGGAGTGAGCGCCATGGCGGGAAAGACTGTCAATCCCACCCGGATGGAGCTGACCCGGCTGAAGGGCCGGCTGAAGACCGCACGCCGGGGCCACAAGCTGCTGAAGGACAAGCGGGACGAGCTGATGAAGCAGTTTATGGACGTGGTGCGGCGCAACCGCGCGCTCCGCGCCAAGGTGGAGCAGGGGTTGAAGGAGGCCAACGCCGCCTTCACCGTGGCCGCCGCCCTGATGGGGCCGGAGGTGCTGGAGGAGGCCCTGTCCTGCCCGCGGCGCAGCGTGTCGCTGGAGGTATCCACTCGGAATGTTATGAGCGTCAACGTACCGGTGTTCACCTTCCAGACCGACAGCGGCGACGACGCGCTGCTGCCCTACGGCTTCGCCCAGACCAGCGGCGAGCTGGACGCGGCGCTGGAGAAGATGCAGGCGGTATTCGCCGATATGCTGGAGCTGGCGCAGGTGGAAAAGACCATGCAGCTGCTGGCCCAGGATATCGAAAAGACCCGCCGGCGGGTCAACGCGCTGGAGTATGTGATGATCCCGGAGACGGAGCAGAACATCCGCTATATCACCATGAAGCTGGACGAGAACGAGCGCGGCAACACCACACGGCTGATGAAGGTCAAGGAGATGGTGCTGCAGGACGCGCACCACTACCAGCCGTAATGCGCACAAAAAAGCACCGCCGAGGGCGGTGCTTTTTGCTTGCCATGCCGTACTCCGTGTGCTATGATGGTAAAAACACGAAAAAGGGAGAGAATATCATGCGAAAGAGATGTGTCGCGCTGGTGCTGTGCCTGCTGACGCTGCTGACGCTGGCTGGGTGCGGCGAGAGCAGCGCCAAAACAGTGACCTCCAACGGTGTGGAATGTTACCGCGTGGACGGCGTGTGCTATCCGGCAGTATTCGGCGAACCGCAGCTGACCGGGGAGGAGATCACGGCGCTGCTGGACAGCGGGGACACCGCGGAGATGGCGGCGACTGTGAGCACCGTGCCGGACGCGCTGCGGCTGCTGAAGGCACGGCAGCAGGACAGCGAGGATATCGACAGTCAGGACGTGGAGACCACGCTGCTGCGCGGCAGCAACCAGCCCCGCGGCTGGGTGGACGCGCTGCTGTATCTGCTGGCAGGGGACTATGAGGAAAGCGGGCGCATCGATCTGCATTCCAGCAGCAATTATTGCGCCTATGCCGCCATAGCGCAGGACGGACTGTATTATGCATTTGACCCGTTTGAGATACGCGGCGACTGCTGGCTCGTCCTCTCCGGCGAGAACTATGTGAACGCGGATGCACAGAAGCTGGCGGATACGCTGCGGACAAGGTGCGGCTTCAGTACGTCCGCCTACACGGCAAACGCGTACCCCGTTCTGAGCAAAGAGGAGCAGGAACAGCGGAAGGCCTTTAAGCAGCGGGAGTACACCGATGAGGAGATACAGCAGCTGGCCGGCGCCGGACTGACACTGGAGGAAGCCGCCGACAAGCTGCACACCGCGGAGGACGCCATACGGTTTTTGAAGGCATCGGGATATGACCCCACCAAAAACAATGAGACTCCCGGCGCGTATTTTGATGATATATGGTGGCAATGGGGTATGCCGGCGGACTGCGCCTATGGAAAAATGGGTGGTTCCTGCCGCGGTACGTCCAATGTGATGAATCACCTGCTGGCCGGTGACTACGACGAGCAGGGCTATGTGACATACCTTGGCCTTCACACCTTCAACTACATCAAACAGGACGGTGTATACTACTTCTGCGACTTCCTCTGCTATATAAACGGTGATGCCTATCTGCTGTACGCCTGCGAGGACCCCCACGATTTTGCGGAATACTACTACACCACTGTTTTCCCGGCGGAGTGGAATGACCCCAGCGACCCCAACTACTTGGCGTACATGTACCTCTATCCCCGGGACGGTCAAAACGACCTGTGCATAGGCTATCGGGACGGGCTGGATAACACATATTTCAATCTGGTGCCCGCCGAAGTGCGGGACACGCTGATCCCGCTGTATGTCCGCGATGGCGTGCAGCCGCTGGAGTTCATCGACTTTGACTCCGACGCCAACATTCCGGAAATTACCGCTGTCGTGATCGACGGCGAATGGTATACCGTCAGGTGGCGCACCGGGGAGATATTGGAGGACTGACGCAAAAAGAGAACGCCCGATGGGCGTTCTCTTTTTGCTTATTGCTCGTTCCACTGCGTTAGGGCGCTGCGGGCGGCGGACTGCTCCGCCTCCTTTTTGCTGCGGCCGGTACCCTGGCCGAGCTCTCTGCCGTTCAGCGTCACCCGGAAGGTGAACTGCTTGGCGTGGTCGGGGCCAGAGGTCCCCGTCAGCTCATAGTGCAGCACCTGGCCGCTTCTGCGCTGGACCAGCTCCTGCAGCTCCGTCTTATAGTCCCGGCGGCGCTCCTCCACCACCTCCTCACGCTCCTTGTCCAGCAGGACGCGGTGGATGAGGTCGCTGGCGGCGTCCATCCCGCCGTCCAGATACACCGCGGCAAATACCGACTCAGTGGCGTCGGCCAGTATGGAGGGCCGGCAGCGGCCGCCGCCCTGCTCCTCGCCCTTGCCCAGCAGCAGGTGACTGCCCAGGTCCAGGGACTGGGCCACCTCGTGCAGGCTCTCCTCACACACCAGGGCGGCGCGGATGCGGGTCAGGTCGCCCTCCGGCAGCTCCGGGTGCTTTTTGAACAGGTGCTCGGCGGACACAAAGCCCAGCACGGCGTCGCCCAGGAATTCCAAGCGCTCGTTGCTGCGTATGCCCTCGCTGCGGTGCTCGTTGGCGTAGGAGCTGTGGTACAGGGCGGCACGGAGCAGCTCCGGGTCGCGGAAGGTGTAACCCAGCTTTTTTTCCAGTTCTTCCATAGGAACCTCCTGAAAAAATACGGCCCTGCCGGGCCGTATTTTCTGTCGTTATAGTCGGATCAGCCCAGCTTGCTGTTGAGATAGCGGACGCAGTCGCCGACGGTCTTGAGGCCGGCCAGGTCTTCTTCGTCGATCTCGCCGATGTCAAACTCCTCTTCCATCGCCATGACCAATTCCACCAGATCCACAGAATCGGCACCCAGGTCGTCCACGAAAGAGCTGTCCATGCTGATCTCGTCGGCATCGATAGCGAACTGCTCGGCGATCAGATCCTGCATCGTCTTGAAGATCTCTTCCATAGTCAAGGGTATTCCTCCTTCTTTGCTTGTTATCTCCGAAAATAATACGGCAATCGTGTGACAGTGTCAATACCTTTTTGGTAAATTTATACGGTGGGAAGCTGCATTTTGTCTATGTGCGCCGCGATGGCCCCGGTAATACCGCTTTCGGCCACCTGAATGGCCTGCCCCACCGCGTTCTCGATGGCCTCGGCGTTGGAGCCGCCGTGGGCCTTGATGACCGGCTTGGAGATGCCGATGAAGGCCGTGCCGCCCACCTTGTTGGGATCCAGCCGCGCTTTAAAGGCGTTCAGCCCCGGCATCACCAGTAGGGCGGCAAGCTTCGTCAGCAGGTTCTTTTTGAACATCCCCTTCAGGGCGCTGCCGGCGAAGGAGCCCACGCCCTCAATGGACTTGAGCATCACGTTGCCGGAGAAGCCATCGGTAACGATCACATCACAGCCGCCCTTGATGGCGTCCTTGGCCTCGATATTGCCGATGAAGTGCAGATCGCCCCGGGCGTCCGCCGCGCGCAGCAGGGCCAGGGTCTGCTTTTGCAGATCGGTGCCCTTGCTGTCCTCCGCGCCGATATTCAGCAGGCCCACGCGGGGCGTCGCCACCCCCAGCACCCGCTGGGCATAGAAATTGCCCAGATAGGCGAACTGGAGCAGATACTCCGGGGTACACTCGGCGTTGGCACCGCAGTCGATAAGCACAGCGCTGCCGGTGGTGGTGGGGATGACCGGCGCCATAGCCGCACGGCGGATGCCATGGATACGCTTGGTGATCAGCGTCGCACCGGTCAGCAGCGCACCGGTGGAGCCGGCGGACACCGCCGCGTCGCCCTCTCCATCACGCAGCATGGTCAACGCTGCGCCCATGGAGGTATCCTTCTTCCGGCGGAACACGGTGGCGGGATCATCACACATCTCCACCGTCTCCGTGGTGGGGCGGAGGGTCACACCCTGCGGCAGCGCTGCCGCGCCGCACCGGGCCGCCGCGGCCCGGATGGCCGCCTCGTCGCCGGTGAGGACGATGTCGCAGCCGAAGCGGCTGTGGGCGCTGAGCGCGCCCCTGACGATCTCCAGCGGGGCGTTGTCGCCGCCCATAGCGTCGATGATGATCTTCACAGAGAGAGCACCTCCTCTTTGATGGTATCCAGAATGGCCAGCGACCGCTGGCTCAGCTCGGCATTTTTGTTGCGCTTACCCTTGACCCGGTGGTCCAGCGGCGGGATAATGCCGAAGTTCACGTTCATGGGCTGAAAGTCCGCCACGCTCTCGTTACTGACATACAGGCCCAGGGCGCCGATGGCCGTCTCTCGGGGAAGGTCGAGGGGCGCCTGCCCCTTCAGCCGCCGGGCCAACTCTATACCCGCCAAAAAACCGCTGGCGCAGGACTCCACATAGCCCTCCACGCCGGTCATCTGACCGGCGAAGGCGATACGGGGATCGCTCTTGAGCCGGTAGTAGCGGTCAAGGAGCCGGGGCGAATCCAGATAGGTGTTGCGGTGCATGACGCCGTAGCGCAGGTACTGGGCGTCGCGCAGGGCGGGGATCATGGAGAACACCCGCTTCTGCTCGCCCCATTTCAGGTGGGTCTGGAAGCCCACCAGATTGTAGATGGTGCCGTCAGCGTTGTCACGCCGCAGCTGCACCACGGCGTAGGGCTCACGGCCGGTCTTGGGATCCACCAGGCCCCGGGGCTTCAGGGGGCCGAAGCGCAGGGTGTCCTCGCCCCGGCGGGCCATGACCTCCACCGGCATACAGCCCTCGAACACGCCGCTGTCCTCAAAGCCGTGGACCTCGGCCTCCTCCGCCTTCACCAGCTCCGCCCAGAAGGCCTGATATTCCTCTTTGGTCATGGGGCAGTTGACGTAGTCCGGGGTGCCCTTATCGTAGCGGGAGGCGAAATACGCACTGTCCATGTCCACGCTGTCGAAGGTCACCAGCGGGGCCGCCGCGTCAAAGAAGTTCAGCGTATGGCCGCCGCCCAGCTTTTCCGCAATGGCGTCGGCCAGCGCGTCAGAGGTCAGCGGGCCGCTGGCGATGACCACATTCCCCTCTGGTATAGCGGTCACCTCGCCGGGGACCATGGTGATATTGGGGTGGCCCAGCACAGACTCGGTGACCATGCGGGCAAAACCCTCGCGGTCCACCGCCAGCGCGCCGCCGGCGGGCACCGCCGTGGCGTCCGCGCAGCGGAGGATCAGACTGTCCAGCCGCCGCAGCTCCTCCTTCAGCAGGCCCACGGCGTTCTCCAGCCCCGCGCCCCGCAGGGAATTGGAGCAGCACAGCTCCGCAAAATAGCCGGTCACATGGGCGGGGGTCTTCTTCTCCGGCTTCATCTCCCGCAGCACCACGGGAATGCCCCGCTGGGCCAGCTGCCAGGCACATTCGGACCCGGCCAGGCCCGCGCCGATCACAGTTACGCTTTCCATTTATTCTTCCGCTTTCTTCGTGGTTTTCTTAGCCGCCGTCTTTTTGACGGCCGGCTTCTTGGCCGCCGTTGTCTTCTTGGCAGCAGCCGGCTTCTTGACCGCCGTTGTCTTTTTCGCAGCGGGCTTTTTCGTCTCGGGCTGCGCCGCAGGCTTTTCCTCCGCAGCCGGCGCACTGTCCTCGGCAGACGCCGCGGCGTCATCGGTCTTGCGGCGGCGATAGCCGCGCTTGTCCTCCGGCAGGAAGTTCGGGCACTCGGGATTGGCGCAGAAGGGCTTGTTGAAGCCCTTACCGGCCTTCTTGAACATGGTCTTGCCGCACACAGGGCAGTCGTCCTTTACCGGCACGTCCCAGGTCATGAAGTCGCAGGCGGGAAACTTGTCGCAGCCGTAGTAGGTGTAGCCGTTGCGGCTGGTCTTTTTCAGGATGCGTCCGCCGCACTTGGGGCAGCGGCCGGGCATTTCCACCACCAAAGGCTTGGTGAACTTACACTCCGGGTAGCCGGGGCAGGCAAGGAACCGGCCGAACCGACCGGACTTGACCACCATGTTGCGGCCGCACAGGTCGCACTTCTCATCGGTCACCTCATCAGGGACCTTCAGGTACACACCCTCCATGTCCTTCTCGACCTTTTCCAGGTTCTCATGGAACGGCACATAGAACTGGCGGATCAGGTCCTTCCACTTGACCTGGCCGGCCTCCACATCGTCCAGCTTCTGCTCCATACGGGCGGTGAACTTTACATCCACGATGTCCGGGAACCGCTGGCACATCAGGTCGTTGACCACGCCGCCCAACGGTGTCAGGCGCAGGTACTTGCCCTCCTTGATGACGTACTCGCGGTCCAGAATAGTGGACACGGTGGGCGCATAGGTGGAGGGGCGGCCAATGCCGTTCTCCTCCATGGTGCGGATAAGGGTGGCGTCGGTATAGCGGGCCGGGGGCTGGGTGAAATGCTGCAGGGGCGCAAAGCCCACCGCCGTCACCTGCTCGCCCTCCTCCAGCGGCGGCAGGGGAGAGTCCTTCTCCTCCTTGTCGTCATCCCGGCTCTCCTCATATACGGCGGTATAGCCGGCGAATTTCAGGTTGCTGGCGGAGCACCGCAGGGCATGGGCACCGGCGGCGATCTCCACGGAGATGCTGTCATACACGGCGTTGGCCATCTGGCTGGCCAGGAAGCGGCTCCAGATCAGTCGGTAGAGGCGGTACTGCTCCGGCGTCAGATCGCCCTTCACCTGCTCCGGCGTCAGCGCCGGGTCGGAGGGACGGATGGCCTCGTGGGCGTCCTGGGCCCCGGCCTTGGTCTTGTACTTCCGGGGTACAGTGGGGCAATACGCCGCGCCGTAGCGGGACTGTATCAGCTCGCGGGCCTGGGCCTGGGCCTCGTCGGAGATACGCAGCGAGTCGGTACGCATATAGGTGATCAGACCCACGGTGCCCTCGCCGGTGATGTCTACGCCCTCATACAGCTGCTGGGCAATGGCCATGGTCCGACGGGGCGTCATATTCAGCTTGCGGGAGGCCTCCTGCTGTAAGCTGGAGGTAGTAAAGGGCGGCGTGGGGCTGCGCTGCTTGTCGGTACGCTTCACGGTCTTGACCGCGAAACGCTCCTGCTGCAGCTCCGCCACGATGCGCTGGGTATCCGCCTCGTCCTTAGGCTCGTATTTCTTGCCGTCCACACCGTAGTAGTGGGCGGTAAAGGGCGCGGCGGCGTGGTTTTGCAGGTGTACGTCCAACGTCCAGTACTCCTGGGGCACGAAGGCCGCGATCTCCTGCTCACGCTGGGCCACCAGCCGGATTGCCACCGACTGCACACGGCCGGCGGACAGGCCGCGGCGGATCTTCTTCCACAGCAGAGGGGAGAGCTGATAGCCCACGATGCGGTCCAGCACACGGCGGGCCTGCTGGGCGTCCACCAGGTCCTGGTCGATGGCGCGGGGGTGCTGGATGGACTCCTGCACCACCTTCTTGGTGATCTCGTTGAACGTCACGCGCCGGGCCTTGTCATCCGGCAGGTCCAGCAGGTGCTGCAGATGCCAGCTGATGGCCTCGCCCTCGCGGTCCGGGTCGGTGGCCAGATACACGGTCTTGCTCTTGTTCGCCGTGGTCTTCAGGTCCTTGATGATATCCTCTTTGCCCTTGATGGGCCGGTAGTTGGGGGTAAAGTCACCCTCCACGTCCACGCCCAGGGTGCTCTTGGGCAGGTCACGCAGGTGACCCATGCTGGCCTTGACCACATAGTCCGGCCCCAGATATTTGCCAATGGTCTTGGCCTTGGCCGGGGACTCCACGATGACCAGGTTTTTCTTTGCTGCCATATTGTTACTTACTCCTTTTTGAGTTCCACCGTCCGCAGGAAGCTCCGTGCTCCCTGACGGCAGACGTAGCCGTCGATTTCCAGCACCGTCAGCGCCGACAGCACACGGCGCACCGGCAGCTCGGCCAGCAGTGCCGCGTCATCGGTAAGGGTGGGTATATCCGCTTGCAGAACGGACAGCACCGCGATCTGATCGTCGGTGAGTCCGGCGGTGTCCTGTGAAATATCCAGCACCGGCAGTACCGGCGTGGTGGGCGCGGGCGTCTCCTGCACCGGAACGGCAGGCGCGTCGCTCTCCGGCTCCGCGCCCTTGGGCAGAGGCGGGATCGTGGCCCGCAGAGGCCGCAGCTTATGGGGGAAGCGGCTCTCATAAAAGCTCAGCACGTCCCAGGCCTCGCACACCAGGCCCGCGCCCTCGCGTATCAGGGCGTTGCAGCCCCGGCTCTTGGGCGCGTCGAAGGGGCCCGGCACGGCAAAGACCTCGCGGCCCTGCTCCAGCGCCGTGGCGGCGGTGATGAGCGCGCCGCTTTTCTCCGGGGCCTCCACCACCACGGTGGCAAGACTCAGCGCACTGAGCAATCGGTTCCGCACCGGGAAGTGGTCGCCCTTGGGCTCCGTCCCGGGCGGGTACTCCGACAGGATGACGCCGGTGGCGGCGATGTCCTCATACAGCCGGCGGTTGGCCGCCGGATACACCACGTCCGCGCCGCCGCCCAGCACCGCGGCGGTAAAGCCGCCGGCGCGCAGAGCGCCCTTCAGCGCCTCGCCGTCGATGCCCTTGGCCATGCCGGACACCAGCAGCGCCCCCTGCCTGGCCAGCTCATAGCCCAGCTGAGATGCCGCGCGCACGCCATAGGGCGTGCAGTCCCGGGTGCCCACCACCGTGACGGCCACCTCATCATCGAACAGGGGAAGGCTGCCCTTGCCATACAGCAGCAGAGGCGGGTCGTAGATGTTCCGCAGCCGCGCGGGGTATCCCGCGTCGTCCATGGTCAGCAGGAACTGGCCGTCTTTGGCACAGTTCTCCAGCACCTTCTCCGCCCGGTCCAGCGATTTGTCCGCCAACAGGGCGGTCTGTAGTTTCGTAATGCCCTCTACCAGCAGCAGCTCGCCCTCCGGGGCAAAATAGATCTCCTCCGGCGAGCCGAAATGTGCCAGCAGCTGTAATTTCGCCCGTTCCCCCAGGCCCGGCAGTGTGGTCAGCCACACCCAATACTTCAAAGCCGCCATCTCAGTTCCCCTCCTCTGTGCGATAGGCCTCCCACAGCAGCACCGCCGCCGCGGCTGCGGCGTTCAGCGACTCACAGTGGGGCGACATGGGGATACGCAGCGTCTCGCGGCACAGCGCCAGCACCTCCGCGCTGACGCCCCGGCCTTCGCTGCCGATGACCAGCGCACAGCGGCGCAGATCCCGCTGCCGCACGTCCACCGTGTCGTGGCGCAGGGCCGTGCCGTACAGCGGCAGCCCTGCGTCTGCCAGCAGACGGGGCAGGTCCTCCAGCCCCACCGCGTACAGCGGCAGGCGGAACACCGCGCCCATGGCGGCGCGCAGCGTCTTTGGCCCATAGGGATCGGCGCAGCCCGGCAGCAGCAGCGCACCGGTGCAGCCGAAGGCGTCCGCCGTCCGCAGCACCGCCCCCACGTTGCCCGGGTCCTGCACACCGTCCAGCACCACATAGCGGCCCGGCGACAGGCGCGCAGGCGCCGCCATATCCGGCAGGGCACACAGGGCCAGCATCCCCTGGGGCGTGGGCATGGGCGAAACGGACGCCATCACGTCCGCCGGCACCGTCACCCGCCGCACATTCTCCGGCAGTCCCTCCGGGAAGGCCACACCATCCGCGGCGATGACACACTGCACGGACACGCCGTGCTGCACCGCCTCGCCCACCAGCTTGGGGCTGTCGCACAAAAACACCCCGGCCTTCCGCCGGAGCGCCGCCGTATCCAGCCTGCGGACCTGTTCCAGCAGCGGATTGCGCCGGCTGGTAATGCGCTCTGTCATAACGGTGCCCCTCCCCTCTCAGAATATTCCTTATAATATAGGTATCCTCTGCGAATGTCAACAAAAAATAAGGGAACGCGGTACGGCGTTCCCTTATTGCGTACTCAAACCGCGTGTCCCTGCGCCCGGATGATCTCCGCCACCTGTGCCACACACTCCCGGCAGACGGCATCCTCCGGCGCCTCCACCATCACCCGGAGCACCGGCTCTGTACCGGATTCACGCACCAGAATACGGCCCGTATCGCCCAGACGGCGGGCCACGTCGTCCACAGTCTTCTGCACGGCCGGGTCCTGACGGGCGGCAGCCTTGTCCTGCACCCGCACATTCTCCAGCACCTGGGGATAGATGGTCAGTCCCTCGGTGAGCTTGCTCATGGGCTGCTTGCGCTCCAGCATGACTTCCATCAGCTTCAGGCTGGTCAAAATGCCGTCGCCGGTGGAGGCGTACTTGGAGAAGATGATATGCCCCGACTGCTCGCCGCCCAGGGCGCAGCCGTTTTTGCTCATATACTCGTATACGTACTTGTCGCCCACAGCGGTTTTGGCATAGCGGATCCCCAGCCGGTCAAAGGCCCGGTACAGTCCGAAGTTGGACATGACCGTGGTCACCACTGTGTTGTGGGGCAGCTCGCCCAGCTCCTTCATATGGCGGCCGCAGATATACAGGATATGGTCACCGGTGATGATCTGGCCCTTTTCGTCCACCGCCAGGCACCGATCCGCGTCGCCGTCGTAGGCAAAGCCCACGTCCAGGCCTTTCTCCACCACGAAGCGCTGCAGGGCCTCGATATGAGTGGAGCCCACGCCGTTGTTGATATTGAAGCCGTCTGGCTCATCGCCCATGACGTAGGTCGTGGCACCCAGTGCGTCAAAAACGCTTCTGGCGATCATCCAGGCGCTGCCATTGGCACAGTCCAGCCCCACCTTTTTCCCCTTGAAGGAGAACATCCCCAGGGAGATGAGGTAGCCCACGTAGCGGTTACGCCCCGCGGACCAGTCCACCGTGCGGCCGATATGGTCCCGCTGCGCCAGGGGAAGCGTCTCCCAGGTCTGGCCGAACACGCTGAGCTTCCCGTCCAGATAGTCCTCGATCAGGGCGATGGTGTCCTCGTCCATTTTCTCGCCGGACCGCCCGATCAGCTTGATGCCGTTGTCATAGAACGGATTGTGGCTGGCGGAGATCATAATGCCGCAGTCGAAGCCCTCCGTCCGCGCCACATAGGACACAGAGGGCGTGGTGGTCACGTGCAGCAGATAGGCGTCCGCGCCGGAGGCCACCAGTCCGGAGGCCAGGGCATACTCAAACATATAGCTGCTGCGGCGGGTATCCTTACCGATGACCACCTTTGCCGGCTCGCTGTCGCCGCCGCGGCGCTTGCATTCACCGCAGTACCAGCCCAAAAAGCGGCCCACCTGATAGGCGTGGTCCGCCGTCAGGGTCACATTGGCCTCGCCCCGGAAGCCGTCCGTGCCGAAATATTTACCCATTTTTCTTCCTCCCTGTCAGCGCTGGGCGGCAATGTCGCCGCTGCGCTTGTAGATGCTCGCCGCCGGCACGGTGCCCCGCACCGAGGACAGCGGATATACCCGGCTGCCCCGTCCGATGACGCTGCCGGGGTTCAGCACACTGTTGCAGCCCACCTCCACGCCGTCGCCCAACATGGCGCCCACCTTCTTGCGTCCGGTGTCGATGCGCTCCGCGCCGTCCGTGACCACCACATGGGTCTTATCGGACTTCACATTGGAGGTGATGGAACCGGCGCCCATGTGGGATTTGTAGCCCAGAATGCTGTCGCCCACATAGTTGTAGTGGGGCGTCTGCACGTTGTCGAACAGGATGACATTCTTCAGCTCCACGGAGTTGCCCACCACGCAATGGGCGCCCACCAGCGCGCTGCCCCGGATAAAGGCGCAGTGGCGCACCTCCGCCTCCGGGCCGATGATGCACGGCCCGGTGATGGACGCCGTGGGCGCGACGTGCGCCGTCCGGTGCACCCACACCTCCGGGCCAAAGGGCAGATATTCGCTATCCAGCTGTGCACCCAGCGCACGGATGCAGTCCGCCAGGTCGGAGAGCGCCTCCCAGGGATAGGTAAAGCGGGCCAGGTAGTCCCCCGCCAGTGTATGTGTCAGATCATAAAGGTCGTTGATGGTGTACATAGTCTCCTCCTTCGCGCCTGTGCTACTGTACGCACCGCGACGGGATGTTATGTGCTAAGTATACTATCCGGTGCGGCATTTGGCAAGTGGGGGACAGAAAAAACACCCCCACGCCGCTTTTGGCGCAGGGGCGTTTTCAGCCATTTCAGTTGTCCAGCGGCTTCATTGTGGGGAACAGGATCACGTCGCGGATGGAGTCGGTGCCGCAGAGCATCATGGCGCAGCGGTCGATGCCGAAGCCCAGGCCGCCGGTGGGCGGCATACCGTACTCCAACGCCATCACAAAGTCCTCGTCCATCATGTCGGCCTCCTCGTCGCCGTTGGCGCGCTTGGCGGCCTGCGCCTTGAAGCGCTCGTACTGGTCGATGGGGTCGTTCAGCTCGGAGAAGGCGTTGCCCATCTCGCAGCCGCAGATGAACATCTCATATCGCTCGGTAAGCTCCGGCTGGGCGGGACTGCGCTTGGCCAGGGGGCTGACCTCAACGGGGTACATGGTGATGAAGGTAGGCTGGATCAGGGTCTCCTCCACCTTCTGGTCGAAGGTCTCGTACAGGGCGTTGCCCCAGGTGTGGGGCACGCCGTCCATATCCACGCCCACGCTGCGGGCCAGCTCCACGCCCCGGTCGGCGTCGCCGATGCAGGCCATAAAATCGGCCCCGGTGACGTTCTTCACGGCATCGGCCATGGTGACACGCTGCCAGCTGGGGGTCAGGTCGATGTCGTGGCCCATCCAGGTGACCTGGTAGGTGCCCAGGATCTCCTTGGCGGCTCCCGTGAGGATGCCCTCCAGAATGTCCATCATGCCGTCCAGGTTGGTGAAGGCCTGATACAGCTCGCAGGTGGTGAACTCGGGGTTGTGCTTGGTGTCCATGCCCTCGTTGCGGAAGATGCGGCCCACCTCATACACCCGCTCCATACCGCCCACGATCAGCCGCTTCAGGTGCAGCTCCGTGGCGATGCGCATATACATGTCGATATCCAGGGTGTTGTGGTGGGTGATGAAGGGCCGGGCGTTGGCGCCGCCGGCGATGGGGCTGAGCACGGGGGTCTCCACCTCCATAAAGCCCAGGTTGTCCAGATAACGGCGCAGGAAGGCCACAAACTTGCTGCGGATCTCAAAATTCCGCTTGGATTCGGGGTTCATAATGAGGTCCACATACCGCTGGCGATAGCGCAGCTCCTTGTCGGTGAGGCCGTGGAACTTCTCGGGCAGGGGCTGGAGGGACTTGCTGAGCAGGGTGATCTCGTGGGCGCGGATGCTCATCTCGCCCTTCTGGGTGCGGAACACCTCACCCTTGACCCCCACAATGTCGCCGATGTCGTACTTCTTGAAGCGGTTATAGGCCTCCTCGTCCATCTCGTCCCTGCGGGCGTAGATCTGGATGCGGCCGGACTTGTCCTGCAGGTCGCAGAAGGACACCTTGCCCATGCCGCGCTTGGACATCAGGCGGCCGCCCAGGGACACGGTCTGCCCCTCCAGGGCGTCGAAGTTGTCCTTGACCTCCTGGGCGTGGTGGGTCACGTCGTAGCGGGTGATCTCAAAGGGGTTCATCCCCGCGTCCTGCAGGGCCTTGAGCTTGTCCCGGCGAATCTGGAGAATTTCCCGCAGGTCCTGCTGTGTATTCTGTTCTGCCATGGTGCAGTTCTCCTCTCTTGTTATCGTTCGATGCTGTCCACCCGGTAGCGGATGACGCCCCGGGGGGCCTCCACGGTGATCTCGTCACCGGCCTTGGTGCCCATCAGGGCCTTGCCGAAGGGGGAATCCTCGGACACCTTGCGCTCCATGACGTTGGCCTCCTGGGAGCCCACGATGGTGTATTCCGGCAGCTGTTTGCCGTTATCCAGATTGGTGACCACCACACGGCAGCCGATGGAAATCTTGTCGGAGTCCATCTCGGACTCGTCCACAATGACGGCGTGGAGCAGAATCTCCTCCAGCTCGGCAATGCGGGAATAGAGCTTGCCCTGCTCGTTTTTCGCCTCGTCATACTCGCTGTTTTCGGACAGGTCGCCGAAGCCACGGGCCTCTTTGATCAGCTCGGCGATCTCGTCGGCGCGAGTGGTTTTGCTGTAGTCCAGTTCTTTTTTGAGCTCGTCATAGCGCTCCTGGCTCATTCTGAATTCTTTTACGGTTGCCATATGATCCATTCCTTTCAAATATCCGCCGGGGGCGGACATGAGATACCAAATCAAACTGTCAAAAAAGGGCGCCGCAGTCTGCCGCGCACAATATGTCACGTTGCATTATAGAGATTTTCCCGGCTTCTGTCAAGGGTTTCCACGGATTTGACGCAGATCTCCGGCAGGCGGCAGGCCCGGTGCAGCAGGGACAGAAGCCCCTCCGCCGGCGGGGCCTGGGACGGGTCCGGCCAGGCGTACCGTACCTCCTGGCGCAGGGCGCAGTCGGGGGTCAGGTACAGGGGCAGGCCCTCCCGGGGCGGCGGGCCGAAGGTCACGGTGACGGCGGCGGGGCCGCCGCCGGTGGTAAGTCCCAGCTGCCGCAGCAGCTGCCGCTCCAGGGCCTCCTGCCCCGCTCCCGTCTCCAGCCGCAGGCGCCGGAAGCGCCGGGCCAGGACCTGGGCCGCCAGCAGGGCCCGGCTGTCGGCGCAGTCCGCCAGCAGCAGGGCCGTGTCCCCGGCGGGGGCCAGGGCGTCCAGCAATTGCGGCAGCAGGGCCAGCCGCAGTCCGTCCGGCAGGACCGGACGCAGAGGGGCAAAATCCCCCTCCCGGCCCGGCGGCAGGGCGGCGTGGGACACCCCGCAGCGATTCAGCTGCCCGATCCAGCGCCGCAGACGCCGCCCGGGAAACAGGCCCCCGTCCAGGTCCCCCTCCAGGGCCCAGTAGGTCATACCGGCGGCGGCGCGGCGCTCCAGCACCGGGCGTCCGGCGGTCAGATGCACATATCCCAGCATAAAAATCCCCTCCCGCCTTAATCCTGTTCCAAAAGAGCAATGCTCTTTTGGAACAAAAAGTCATTCGCTCCGAACCGCGCGTCCGAATGGTCTTTTAAGCCCATTCGGGCACACTCTCTCCGCGCAAAGTATTTTTCGCGACGTACATGCCGCCGCGAAAAATGGATTTGACTTGATTCGCGGCCTGCGGGCCGCGAACTCTGCGAGGCTTTTTTCGCATAAAAAAATCCCCTCCCGCCTTATTGTATGAGGCGGGAGGGAAAATCATGTGCTTTTTTTACCAGCCGTAACGGATGTAGCCGGGGAGGTAGGGCAGGGGGTTGATAGCGGCACCGTTGACGCCGCCGATGCGGATCTCATAGTGCAGGTGGGGGCCGGTGGAAACGCCGGTGGAGCCTATCTTTCCGATGACCTGACCCTGGGCCACCCGCTGGCCTGCCACGGCGATGACCCGGCTCATGTGGCCGTACACCGTGCTGGTGCCGTCGTCATGCTGAATCTTCACGCAATAGCCCAGGCCATAGTTCCAGCCTTCGTTGGCCAGCATGACGGTGCCCGCCTTGGTGGCGTAAATGTCGGAGCCCCAGGAAGCGCCGATGTCCACACCCAGATGATAGGTGCTGGCGCCGGGGCACGGTGCGTCACGGCCGCCGTAGCCGCCGGTGATCAGGCGGCAGGCGGTGGGCCAGATGAAGCCGCCCACGGCGGTCTGGTTGTTGCGGTTGGCTTCCTCGGACTTGCGGATTTCCTCCTGAAGCTCCTTCTCCCGGGCGGCCTGCTGGTTCAGCAGGGCCTGCTGGCCCGCCTCGCTGGCGGCGTACTCCTCAAACACCCGGGTAGCCTCGGCCACCTGGGCGTCCAGCTCTGTCTTGCTGGCGGTAAGCTCCGCCTGCTGCTGCTCCAGGTCCACCTTATCCTGGGCCAGCTGCTCCCGCAGGGTGCGCAGCTGGTCGATGACGCTCTGGTCGTGCTCCACGATCTCGTTGATAAAATCCATGCGGCTGAGGAGGTCGGCAAAGCCCGTAGCCTTGAACAGCACGGACCAGTAGGAAACGGCGCCCCGCTCCTCCTCCTGCCGCACCTGGCGGCAGAACAGCTGATACTGCTGCTCCTCCTGGGCCTCGTTTTCGGTGATGCGGTCCTGGGTGTCCTTGATTTGCAGCTCCAGCAGGTCGATCTGCTGGGCGATGACGGCGGCCTGCTGGTCCAGCAGCTCCTTCTGCTCCAGGGCCTTGGCCTTGTCGGACTTGATCTGGTCCAGCTGCTGCTGGATCTCCTGCTTTTTGGCCCGGGTCTCGGCCAGCTGCTCGTTCAGGGTGACGCCGTAGGCCGTGTCCACCGGCCGCAGGGCCAGACACAGGGCGGCCATCATGGCTGCGGCGCACACCAGGGCGGTCAGGCGTTTGATTTTCTGTTTCATGACGGTCTCCTCTCTTTTTATACCCGCAGGAATTTTCGGATGGCGGTGAGGCTGCCGCCCACGCCCACCAGGATGCCCACGCCGGCGAATACCGCCGCCACCGGGGCCCAGATCTGACGGAAGTCCACCACCCGCAGCAGCTGCATGGTGTCGGAATTGGCGATGCCCTGGGATACGGCGGCATACAGCAGCCACTGGAGCCCGAAGGCCACCACCGCGCCGATGAGTCCCAGCAGCAGGCCCTCATACACGAAGGGCCAGCGGATGAAGCCATCGGTAGCCCCCACCATTTTCATGATGGCGATCTCGTCCCGCCGGTCGAAGGTGGTGAGCTTGATGGTGTTGGAAATAATGAACACGGAGATGATCAGCAGAATGGCGATCAGGGCGATGCTGATGACGCTGGCGATGTTGCGGACGGTGATGAAGCCGTTGGAGATGTCCTGGTCCGCCCGGACCTTGGCGATGCCCTCCACGCTCTCCAGGCTCTGCACCACCTGGTCCATGAGCTTCAGGTCCGTCAGGTGCATCACATAGCGGTGGCGGAAGATGGTGGGGTCCAGGTCGCTGTACAGGTCGTCCTCGTTATACTGGTCCACATATTCGTCCCGGGCCTCCTGCCGGGAGACGAAGGTGCAGTCCGCCACGCCGGAGATGCCCGACAGTTGGGACTGGAGGCCCTGGGCCTCCTCATCCGTGAGGCTCTCGTCCACGAAGGCCACCACGGCGTTCTCCTTCTGCAGGTCCTGCAGGTTGATGTTGGCGTTGTAGGCCACTAGCGAGAAGGTGCCCATAATCAGCAGGCACGCCACGGTGACGCCGATGGCGGCAAAGGACATGAACCCGTGGGACAGCATATTGCCCACGCCCTCCCGGAAGAAATAACGGAAATTACGCATGGGCGGCCACCTCGTATCTGCCCACGCCGGTGGCGGCTACCACGCCGTGGTCGATCATAATGACCCGCTTGTCAAAATGATTCACCAGGCTCTTTTCGTGGGTCACCACCACCACGGTGGTGCCCAGGGCGTTGATGCGCTCCAGCAGGGTCATGATCTCCAGAGAGCGGGCGGGGTCCAGGTTGCCGGTGGGCTCGTCGGCCACGATGGTGCTGGGATTGTTCACCAGGGCCCGGGCGATGGCCACTCTCTGCTGCTCGCCGCCGGACAGCTCATCAGGGAACCGGCGGCCCTTGCCGTCCAGCCCCACCAGGCCCAGCACATAGGGGATGCGGCTTTTGATCTCCCTGGCGGAGGCCCCCACCGCCCGCATGGCCAGGCTCAGATTGTCGTACACGGTTTTGTTGCCGATCAGGCGGAAATCCTGGAAAATCACCCCCACGGTGCGGCGCATCAGGGGAATCTGACGCCGGGTGATGTTGCTCATGGAGAAGCCGTTGATCATCACCCGGCCCCGGGAGGGCACCAGCTCGCCGGTCAGCAGCTTGATGATGGTGGACTTTCCGCTGCCGGAGGGGCCCACCAGGAACACGAATTCCCCGTCCTGAATCTCAAAAGAAATGCCATTTAACGCATGGGTGCCATTTTCGTATGTTTTTTCAACATTTGTCATTCTGATCATGGGATAATACCTCGATGTATGCACACACGATGCCCTTTGACAGGCGTCGTCATTCGGCCTTTTTTTACTTCACGGAAACATTATAAACAAAAAGTTACAAAATGGCAACAAAAAAAATATTAAATCTTTGTGAATGCAGGCGGTAAAATATGGAAAATCTGCCAGTGCCCGGTTACTTTCGGGGGAGAAGCCCGGCAAGGGACAGGAGGTCTGCCTGCAATTGTGCGGAGTTGCCAACGAGAAATGGTTTTGGCTCGCAAAAGTAAATTTTTCGAGAATGCACATTTTTTCATGTTTCAAAAAGAAGAATCCTGTGATATAATACGCATGCATTTATATACAAGACCTTCAAAATCAACAATTACGGCTGAGGAGTGGAGAATGATGTGGAAATGTCCGGTATGCAGATACGAAAATAAGATCACCCGGTTCTGCCTCCGGTGCGGGTACAACGGAGACCACGGGCAATCCCCTGACGCCCCGGCGGCAAGCGGCAAAGGCGGCTGCCCCGCGCCGCAGCAGGAGCAGAACCTGACCCCGGTGCAGTGGCTCGATTTAGCTAAACAGGAGCAGGATCCGACTAAGCGGATCGCATACCTGAAGAAGGCTGCGGAGCTGGGCAATGCAGAGGCGCAGTATCAGCTGGGCCTCTGCTATTACGGCAGGGGCACACAGGAGGACGAGGCCCAGACCGTTTGCTGGCTCCGCAGGGCCGCCGAGCAGGGCCACGCCAAGGCACAGTATGTGCTGGGCGTTTGCTGCGAAAGAGGCAAAGGCGTGAGACAGGACGCAGCCCAGACCGTGCTCTGGTACCGCAAGTCCGCCGAGCTGGGCTACAAGCATGCGCAGTATTATCTGGGACGCTGCTACGAAAACGGCACCGGCGTGACGAGGGACCTCGTTCAGGCCGCCCAGTGGTACCAAAAAGCCGCCCGGCAGGGGCAAAGGGACGCCCAGTTTGCCCTGGCGGCCTGCTATGAGAACGGCTGGGGCATAAAGCGGAGCTCTTTCCTGGCTGCCCATTGGCGGACAAAAGCCAGAAACAACAACGATGTCTAAGGAAGCCCCGCCGCCTGCATGTGCAGACGGCGGGGCCTTGTATTTGGGTCAGATAACGTGCCCAGAATGCCGCAGCTGAGGCTCAGTTCATCTGCTTGCGGCGGGAGAGGTTCACGGTGCCGTCGTTCATCTCGTGGACGGAATCCAGGCTCTTGCCGGTGCCGATGGCCACGCAGCTGATGGCATTTTCGGCCACCACGGTGTGGATGCCGGTGCGGGCGGTGATGAGCTTGTCGAAGCCGTCCACCAGGCTGCCGCCGCCGGTCATGACGATGCCGTTGTTGGCGATGTCCGCCACCAGCTCCGGCGGGGTGCGCTCCAGGACGCCGTGAATGGCCTCCAGGATTCGCTCCACGGGCTCCTCAAAGGCCTCCAGCATCTCGGTGGAGGTGACGGTGATGGTCTTGGGCAGGCCGGTCATCAGGCAGCGGCCCTTGATCTCGATGGTGGTCTCCTCCTCCTTGGGGAAGACGCAGCCGATCTGCATCTTCATCTGCTCGGCGGTACGCTCACCGATGAGGATGTTGTGCTTGCGGCGCATGTATTTGACGATGGCTTCGTTGAACTGGTCGCCGGCCACCTTGATGGAGGCGCTTTCCACCACGCCCTTCAGGGAGATCACGGCAATGTCGCTGGTGCCGCCGCCGATGTCCACCACCATGTGGCCCTCGGGCTTGGTGATGTCGATGCCGGCGCCGATGGCCGCGGCCACAGGCTCCTCGATCAGATACACATGGCTGGCGCCGGACTGCAGGCCCGCGTCCACCACGGCGCGCTCCTCCACCTCGGTGATGCCGGAGGGAACGCAGATGATGACACGGGGCTTGAAGATGTGGTGGAAGCTGCCGCTGACCTTGCGGATGAACTCCTTGAGCATCCGCTCGGTCATGTCATAGTCGGAGATGACGCCCTCACGCAGGGGACGGATGGCCACGATGTTGCCGGGGGTACGGCCCAGCATGGCCTGGGCGTCTGCGCCCACGCTGAGCAGGCGGCCGTCGTCCTTGTTGATGGCCACCACGGAGGGCTCATTGAGCACAACGCCCTTACCCTTGACATATACCAACACCGATGCGGTACCCAGGTCGATACCGATATCCTTTGCTAAAGAACACATAATGCTGCACCTCATTTTTCTGATATGGACCACGGCCCCGGGGAGGGCCATTTAATTCCTGATATCCTATTATAATGGCGCTTTTCCCATTTTGCAAGAGAATTTGTGGGTTTTTCCAAATCGTAATCTTTTGTTCATAATTTGTAACCTTTGGGCCGGTGCTTCATTATGGACAGGCGGCGGGGATTTTATTCCTCCCGGGTGACGGCCAGGGTCAGGCCCAGCACGTCGGCGGCTCCCGCCTGGCGCAGGACCCGGGCGGCCTCCCCCAGGGTAGAGCCGGTGGTGCAGATATCGTCCACCAGCAGGAAGCGCTTTCCGGCGATGCGCTCCGGATGGACGGCCTCATAGGCCCCCAGGACGTTGGCCCGGCGGGCGTCGGCGTCCTCCAGGCCGGACTGGGGCGGGTTGTCCAGAATTTTGCGCAGGGTCTCCTGGGGCTCCACATGCCACTCCACGCACAGGCTCCCGGCCAGATACCGGGCCTGGTCAAAGCCCCGCTTGCGCAGGCGCTTCCGGCTCACCGGCACCCAGGTGATGGCATCGAACTCGCCGCCGAATTCCTCCGCGGCGCAGCGGGCCATGAGACTGCCGAAGCAGGGCAGCCCGCCCATGCGGCCCTTGAACTTGAAGTCCAGCAGGGCCCGGCGCACGGCATCCTCATAGTAGAGCGGCGCAGCCACCCGGAGCCCGGACACCTGCCGCCGGGCCCGGTCCCCGGTGTAGGGCAGGGTCTTTTCGCAGTCGCCGCAGATCAGGTCCCTGCCGCCGATGTGCCGATTGCAGAAGGGGCACTTCCGGGGAAACAGAAGGTTCAGCGCTCCCCGCTCCAGTTGGTTCAGGCGCTCATTCAGGTCACTCATGCCCATGGCTTTCTCCTCCTTGCTTGAGCCTGCGGCGCAGGCCGCTGTATCGCCGGGTGCGGCGGTCGTTTTCCGCCATGCGGCCGGGGATGGCGTCGTCGCCTACCATCACCAGCAGCTCCCTGGCCCGGGTGATGGCGGTGTACAGCACGCCCCGGACCAGCAGGTTGGGGGCCGCCGGGGCGGACACCAGCACCACCGCCCGGTATTCGCTGCCCTGGGCCTTGTGGATGGTCATGGCATAGGCCATGTCCAGCTGGCTCAGCAGGTCGGCGGTGTATACGCTGGTGCGGTCGTCGAACCGGATGGTCACCAGCTCGCCGGAGGGGTCGATGTCCTCCACCGTGCCCACGTCGCCGTTGAAGATGCCGCTGCCGGCCTCGCCGTCGTCCTTTTCCCAGAGGACGTCATAGTTGTTCCGGGTCTGCATCACCCGGTCCCCCACCCGGAAGATCATGTCGCCCCAGGTCTTCTGGCGCTTGCCCGGGGCCGGGGGGTTCAGAGCTGCCTGCAGGGCCCGGTTCAGGCTGACGGTGCCGGTCTCCCCCTTGCGGGTGGGGGTCAGCACCTGGATCTGCCCGGCGGGGATGCCCATCTTGTCCGGCAGACGGGTGCGGCACAGGTCCACCACCGTCTGCACCAGCCGGTCCGGCGAGCGGCGGCACAGGAAGAAAAAGTCGCTTTGCTTGTTGCTCAGGTCCGGGGCCTGGCCCCGGTTCACGGCGTGGGCGCTGCGGATGATGGCGGACTGCTCCGCCTGGCGGAACACCTCCGTCAGGGTCACGGAGTCCACCGCGCCGCTGCGCAGGATGTCTCCCAGCACGTTGCCGGGGCCCACGGAGGGCAGCTGGTCCGGGTCCCCCACCATCACCAGGCGGCACCCGGGCTTCAGGGCCGCCAGCAGGGCGTCCATCAGCGGCAGGTCCACCATGCTCATCTCGTCCACGATGACGGCGTCGGCCTCCAGCAGGTCCTTTTCGTTTTTCTTGAAGGTCACCTCGCCGGTGAGCTCGTTGAAGGTCATGCCCAGGCAGCGGTGGATGGTCTGGGCCTCCCGGGAGCACAGCTCGCTCATGCGCTTGGCTGCCCGGCCCGTGGGGGCCAGCAGCAGAACCGTCAGGCCCATGCGCTCCAGCAGGGTGACGATGCCCCGGGTGGAGGTGGTTTTGCCGGTGCCGGGGCCGCCGGTCAGCAGCAGCACCCCGCTCCGGGCCGCCAGCTCCACCGCCCGGCGCTGCTGGGGCGCATAGGCAATGCCCTGCTGGCGTTCCATCTCGGCGATGATTTTGTCCACGTTTTTCCCGGTCTGCCGGGGCGCGTCCCGCAGGGACAGCAGCCGCCGGGCCACCTGGGTCTCCGCCTGATACAGGCGCTGGAGATAGCAGGCCTGCACCCCCGCCACCGGCTCCTGGACGATGACGCCCCGGGCCAGCAGCCCGTCCAGGGCGGTCTCCAGGGCGTCCGGGTTGCCGCCAATCAGCTGGGCGGAGGCAAAAAGCAGCTTGTCCCGGGGCAGGAACACATGGCCGTTGTTCAGATTGTGGGACAGCTCATATGTAAGGGCGGCCTCCACCCGGCAGGGGCTGTCGCCGTCGAAGCCCATGCTCAGGGCGATCTCGTCCATGGTGGAAAAGGCCACGCCGTAGGCCTGTCCCGTGAGAAGATAGGGGTCCTCCTTCAGCCGGGGCAGGGCCTGGGCTCCGTAGGCCCGGTACAGCTGCATGGCCAGAGGCACCGGCAGCTCATACCGGGCCAGAAATTCCATGACCCGCTTCAGCCCCGTCAGCTCCCGGAAAGCGGCGGACAGCTCCATGGCCTTTTTGGCGGTGATGCCCTTGACGGTTTGCAGCCGCTCCGGCTCCTCCTCGATAACGGCCAGGGTGTCCGCCCCGAAGCGGTCCACCAGCCGCTGGGCGGTGGCGGGGCCGATGCCCTTGAGAATGCCGGAGGCCAGATAGGCCGCGATGTCCTCCTCCGTCTCCGGCATGCGGCGCTCCACGGATTCCGCCGCGAACTGGGGGCCGTAGCTGGGGTGGTTGGTCCACACGCCGGTAACGGTCATCCTCTCGCCGGGGGCGGCGCAGGGGATGCACCCCACCACCGTCACCAGCTCGCCGTCGTCCGTCAGCAGGGAGAGCACGGTGTAGCCGTTGTCCTCATTCTGAAAAATCAGGCTTTGTACGGCGCCCTCCACCGTGCTTCGTTCGGCCATAGCGGCCCTCCTTATGGTAAATGGTCGGGGATCTCCGCCGCCGTCAGCAGCAGAAGATCGTCGTATCGCTCCGTCAGCTCCCGGGCCCGGTGCAGGTCCGCCCCCTCCAGGCCACAGTCGCACAGCACGATGGGGACCGCTCCCCGCAGCTGCCGCCGCAGGTCCAGCATCTGGGCCGCCGGGGCGGCAAAGTCGCAGCCGGGCCGGGCGGGGATCAGCAGCATCACCCGGGCGGGCTCCCGCCGCCGCAGCCAGCCCGTCAGCAGCCAGAACAGGGCCGCCAGCCCCGTGGCCGCCAGAAAGGCCAGCACGCCGTCTTGCAGCACCTCCATGATATCACCTCGATACCAGTGTATGCGGCGGGCGGCAGGCGGGTGAGAGGCTTAATACTGATAGCCCCGCTTTTCGTCCCGGAACTCCTCCACCCGGGCCCGGTAGGCCTTCATGGCGGTGTCTTCAAAGGCCAGCTTCACGTCCTTTGCGCCCATCTGCTCCAGGAGGTACCGGGTGAAGGGCGGGTTCAGAGGCAGCAGCGGCCCGATGAGATAGGTGGCCATGAGGCCGCCCCGGAGAAAGCCCTCGGCAAAGGCCCCGGGATGGCGGCCCACACCACGCTCCACCCGGAACAGGGGGTTCGCCAGCTCATCATCGGGATAGGTGTGGCCGAACAGGCTCTTGAAACCAACGATTTCCATATCCTGGAAGCCGCCCAGCAGAAAGCTGTTGTGCCGCTTCATCATGTGATACTCGGCGTGGGTCTTGAGAATGCCCAGGCCGTCGAAGGCGCGCTTGCCGTCGATGACCACATATTCGCCCAGGGCGTCCAGGGCGTTGCCGGTGGCCAGCATCAGCCCGCCTCCGTCCACATAGCGCTCCAGCTCCGCCTTATAGGGGGTCAGGGCCTGGACCATCAGCTGCAACCCCCGCTCGGTGGCAGAGCCCACGTACACCAGGGCCACGCCGCCGTCCAGAAAGGCGGGGCGGTCCTTCAGACCGGTTTCCACCACCTCCATCTCTGGGCAGGACTGGCGCAGATAGGTGACGTTCATCAGGTCGCCGCAGAGGTTGGCCACCTCGGGGAACAAAATCTCGGTTTTCATGCCTGCACCTCCTGCTCCGCCGCCCGGGAACGGGCGATATCCTTCATCTGGTCATACACCTGATAGGCAAGCTCCAGGGTGTCCGTGCCGTAGAGCACATACAGCTCGTCGCCGGGCTCGTAGGCCATCATGGCCGCTGCGTCGTGCTCGTCCTTGGCGCAGGCCAGGCGGTCCTCCGGCACGCCGGCCATCAGGCAGCGGAGCTTGTAGTCCTCGCACCGCAGACCGGTGCACACCACCCGGACGATGCTCTCGTCCGCCAGATACTCAAAGTCCGTGTCATAGAACCAGCAGACGTTTTCCGACCAGTGGGGCACATCCGTCAGGGAGTTCATCAGCAGCATGACTTCTTTCTTGCCGGGGCGGGAGGCGATATACTGGAACACCCGGGAGCAGGCCAGGGCGTTCTTGTCCTTGGCCATTTCCCGGACCAGGGTGACGTTTCCGGCCTGTTCCACGTTGTGGCGGCTTTCGGTGATGGCGGACTGGGACAGCACCCGGGCGATCTCGTCATGGGCGTAGCCCAGCTGACGCAGCACGGCGATCACCGTGACCATGTTGTAGACATTGAATACGCTGTCGCAGATCAGGGTATAGGGGTATTCTTTTCCGTCCTCCCGGATGGTCATGGTACCGCCGGGGATATCCACGTTGGTGGCCAGATAGTCGCTGTCCGGGGAGTGGAAGCCGCAGTCCTGACACACGGCCCGGCCGATGTGGTGATAGCGGCGGTATTCATAGCGCAGCTTCCCGGCGCACTTGGGGCAGATGCGCACGTCGTTGATGTGGTTGACGCACTCCACGGTGTCCGAGGGCAGGCGGTCGATGCCGAAATAGACCCGGGGATTCTCCGGGGCCAGGCCGCAGGAGATCAGGTCGTCGGCGTTGAGCACCAGCTTGGAGGCGGCGGGGACGCTGCGGCTGATGATGCCGGCGATGAAGTCGGCGTGGGCGTTGCGCATGATGCTGTCCCGGAACAGGTTGGTGACGGCGATATAGTCCGGGGTGATGTAGGGGTACACCCGGACGCTGGAGCGCTCGTCCACCTCCAGCACGGCCATGTCATAGTCCTTTACCCGGCCTGCCAGGCCGCAGCCCTTCAGCAGGGCGGTGGCGATGCCGCTGGCCACGTTGGAACCGGCCCGGTTGATGAGGACCCGGTGACCCGCCTTTTCCAGGGTGTCCGCCAGGAGATTGCTGACGGTGGTTTTGCCGTTGGTGCCGGTGACGGCGATGATGGTTTTGGGACGGCCCACATACTTCAGGAAATCCGGGCACAGCTTCAGGGCCAGGGTGCCGGGGAAGTCCGTTCCGTTGTGGCGGGTGATCTTCAGCGCCGGGACGGACAGCTTCGCCATCCACAGCGCAAACAGGAATCGCAGTTTACCCATTGTGTTCAAGCCTCCTTGGTAACAATCGCCGCCGCCCGGCAGCTGCAGCCGTCGGCATTTTCAAATTTCAGGGGCATGGTCAGGAACGTGAATTCCCGGCCGATGAGCTGCGCCAGCCCCTTGAGGTTTTCGGTGTTCACCAGCCCCGCGGAAAACAGGGCCAGGTGGTTGGGGTAATCCACCGTGTCGCAGGGGTCCAGGGAGATGGAATCCTCTCCCACCCCCTTCAGGGGCAGGCCCGCCACGAACCGGGCGGCCTCCTCGGTCAGACACGGAAACCCCTCATAATAGGCATCGGTGCCCCAGTATTGGTCCCACCCGGTGCAGAACAGCAGAAAGTCCGCGTCCCGCAGGGCGGCCTCGTGCCGCAGCAGCAGGTCCAGGGGAATTTGGGACAGGCCACGGCAGTCCAGCACATAGCCACGGCCCACAAAGCGGTCCGGACCGAAGCTGTCCAGGGTGGGGGCCCCGTCCATCATGTGGGCGGGGGCGTCCATGTGGGTGCCGGTGTGGGAATACATATGCAGCAGGGTCTCCCGGTAGCCGCACTGGGAAACGGTGCAGGCGGTGGTAAGCCGGGGCGGCTCCGTGCCGGGATAGACGGGCATATCCTCCCGGATGGTGTGGGTCAGGTCGATAACGGTCATGTTGAGGTCCCTCCTTCGGGCGGTGTTTCGCGGGTGTGCAGGTATACCATCAGGGCCGCTATGTCGGCGGGGGATACGCCGGAGATGCGGCCCGCCTGGCCCAGGTTCTCCGGCCGCAGGGCGGCCAGCTTCTCCCGGGCCTCCAGCCGCAGCCCCTGGATATGGCTGTAATCCATGTCCGGCGGCAGACGGCGGCGCTCCAGCTTCTCAAATTCCTCCACCTGCTTTTCCTGGCGGCGGATGTAGCCCTCATATTTCACGGTGATCTCCACCTGCTCCCGGACGGCCGGGGGCAGGCCCGGCGGGGCCGGGTCGAAGGGGATCAGGTCGTCATAGCCCACCTGGGGCCGCCGCAGCAGGTCGATGAGGCGGCAGCCGTCGGCCACCGGGGCGGTGCCCCGGGCCGTCAGCAGATCGTTCAGGGCTGCCGAGCCGGGGACGCCGGTTTTCTCCAGGCGGCGGATCTCCCGCTCCACGGCGGCGTATTTCTCCTCCACCCGCCGCAGCCGCTCAGCCGATACCAGGCCGATGCGGTGCCCGATGGGGCACAGGCGGCGGTCGGCGTTGTCCTGCCGCAGCAGCAGGCGGTATTCCGAGCGGCTGGTCATCATGCGGTAGGGCTCCTGGGTGCCCTTGGTCACCAGGTCGTCGATGAGGGTACCGATGTAGCTTTCGCTGCGCTTCAGGATCAGCGGCTCCCGGCCCAGCAGGGCCAGCGCCGCGTTGACGCCTGCCACAAAGCCCTGGACCGCCGCCTCCTCGTATCCGGAGGAGCCGTTGAACTGTCCCGCGCCGTACAGGCCCCGGACCGCCCGGGTCTCCAGGGTGGGGCGCAGGGCCGTGGGGTCGATGCAGTCGTATTCGATGGCGTAGGCCGGGCGCATCATCTCCGCCCGCTCCAGGCCGGGGACGGAGTGCAGCATGGCCAGCTGCACATCCTCCGGCAGGGAGGAGGAGAAGCCCTGGATGTACATTTCCTCCGTGTCCAGGCCCATGGGCTCGATGAACAGCTGGTGCCGCTCCTTGTCCGGGAAACGGACGATCTTGGTTTCGATGGAGGGGCAGTATCGGGGCCCCACCCCCTGGATGACCCCGGAATACAGGGGGCTTTTGTCCAGGTTTTCCCGGATGATGCGGTGGGTCTCTGGGGTGGTGTAGGTCAGCCAGCACACCGCCCGGTTTTCCGGCGGGGCCGGGGTCTCGAAGCTGAAGGGCAGGGGAGAGGGGTCCCCCTCCTGGAGCTGCATTTGAGAAAAGTCGATGCTCCGGCGGTTGACCCGGGGAGGGGTGCCGGTTTTGAACCGCCGCAGAGGCAGGCCCAGGGCCAGCAGGCTCTCCGTCAGAGGGCCGGCGGCGTGAAGCCCGTCGGGGCCGGATTCCTCCACGCAGTCCCCCACGATGGTGCGGCCCCGGAGATAGGTGCCGGTGCACAGCACCACCGCCCGGACCCGGTATACCGCCCCGGTGCGCAGCACCACGCCGGTGACGCGGCCGTTTTCCGTCCGCAGGGCCACCGCCTCCGCCTGGCGCAGGGTCAGATGCTCCTGCATCTCCAGGGTGTGCTTCATCACCTGCTGATAGGCCCGGCGGTCCGCCTGGGCCCGCAGGGACCACACGGCGGGGCCCTTCCGGCGGTTGAGCATCCGATACTGGATGCAGGCCCGGTCCGCCGCCCGGGCCATTTCGCCGCCCAGGGCGTCCAGTTCCCGGACCAGGTGGCCCTTGGCGGTGCCGCCGATAGCGGGGTTGCAGGGCATATTGCCCACGGCGTCCAGGTTGATGGTCAGGCACACCGTTTCCAGCCCCAGGCGGGCGGCGGCCAGAGCCGCCTCGATGCCGGCGTGTCCCGCGCCGATGACGGCGATATCAAATTGTCCCGCGTCAAATTCTCTCATACAGGCTCCTTATGCGCGCCGCAGGGTCAACACCGCCACCTCCGGGCGGTTGAACAGGCGCACCATGCCGCCCAGGCCCCGGGAGACAAATACCTCCGCGCCCCGGCAGGTGTAAAATCCGTTGGTATAGGAGGGCAGCAGCGTGCCGCCGCTTCCCAGCAGCCCGTCGGTAAAGGGCAGACGCCACAGACCGCCGTGGCCGTGGCCCGACAGGGTCAGATCCGCCCCCAGGGCGGCGTATTCCGATTCAAACAGGTTGTTCCGGTGGGCCAGCAGCAGCCAGAAGCCTTCCGGGGCGGCGTCCCGGACCTCCCGGGCCACCTGCTGGGGCGTCTTCTGGTCGGCGTAGCCGTTGGGGTCGTCGATGCCCGCCAGGAGCAGGCTGTCGCCGCCCCGCTGAAGCGTCACGAAGCCGTTATGGAGCCAGGTGACGCCGCAGTCCGCCAGCAGGGCCGCCGTCTCCTGCATCTTTCCGGCGGCCCACTCGTGGTTGCCGGAGACGAAATAGCAGGGGGCCAGGGCCGTGAGCCTTTCCAGCAGAGGGCGCAGGTACGCCGGGTCCGTCCACTCGTCCACGAAATCCCCCACCAGAGCGATGACGTCCGGGTGGGCGGCCTCCACCGCCGCCGCCAGGCGGCGGTTGTCCCGGCCGAACTGACGGCCATGGAGGTCCGACAGCACCACCAGCCGTCCGCCGTCCCAGCCCGGGGGCAGACGGGAGGAGGAAAATGCGTATTCCTCGACGGAGAGGGTGTAGTTCCCCCACCAGAGTCCGGCTCCGGCCAGGGTCAGGGCCGCCAGCAGCAGCGGCAGGGTCTTCTTCCTGCGTTTTTCCTTGTGGGCCACGGCGGCACCTCCTTTCCCGCTGTCACTTATTATATAATAGGTTCCCCGGGGTTTGCAAGTCCTTTGTTGTGCATAATAGCAAAAAATGATGAGCAGTTTTTATGAAAAATGTAGATTCTCACCCTTGCAAAACCGGGGCGGGCGGGGTATACTATAACCGTGAAAAGAGAAGAAAGGAGCGTGATACAATGACCAACATCTTCATGAAGGGTGACCTGGATGACATGATCTTCGAGGGTTCCGACTGGCAGCCCAGCGAGCGGTAAGTGATCCGGCTATACCAAGGAAGAAGCCACGCTTGTGCGTGGTGATTTTTTTTACAGAAAAAGCGTTTTACGAAGGGATGCGCCGCAAGGCGCTTGAGACTGTCCAAAAAGGGCGAAGCCCTTTTTGGACAAGGGGCTTGCAGTCTGCCGCGCGCATAATTTGTTCGCCATGGGCGAACAAATTCCACACTTGCAGACTGAGAAGTGTTTTTTGCGACGTACACGCCGCCGCAAAAAACGGATTAAACTTGCTTTGCCGCCTGCGGGCGGCAAACTCTGCGAGGCTTTTTTGACAGACAATATGCGCCGCAAGGCGCTTTTTTTGTGCCCATTTATGGGGCCCGTCTGCGGCGGCACAGGTCCGCGATGATGAGCGCGGCGCAGCACAGCAGCACCGCCGCCAGAATGAGGAGGGCGCAGCTGCGGAAGAACGCCTCCGGCAGGATCAGGATCACCGGGTCCGTGGCCGGGTCAAAGAGCCAGTTGTCCTTGCCGGGAAAGAAGATGCTGTGGAACACCGTGAAGGCCCGGTCAAAGTCCAGGGCCGCCAGGACGCCGGCTATGGCCAGCGCCCCGCCCAGGCCGCAGCCGGCCCAGAAGCCGGGACTGTGGCCCGCCAGGGGGCACAGGGTCAGGCCCTTTTTCCGCCGCAGAGCGTACAGCACCAGCAGCACCGCCATGCACACCGCCAGCACCCGAAGGTCCAGCAGAAACAGCCGCCGCACATCGGCGAAGTGGCTGGCCCCCTCCGGGGAGAAGGACAGCACACCGGCGGCAAAGTCCGGGCGCTTGCCCAGGCAGTAGTCCATCACGTCGTCAAAGGCCGCCCCGATCTGCTCCGCCGTCAGGCCGCTGCGGGCGGGGATGCCCAGAGGCTCGATCTGCGCCCGGTAGAAGGGCCGGATCACCAGCGGCAGGGCGATGGACCCGGTCAGGATGGTCAGGGCCATGGCAAAGGCCGCGAAAACGGACAGCAGCTTCCTCATGAAATATCCTCCTTCTTCCGGCCGGACAGCACCAGCAGCACCTGGCCCGGCAGGTAAAACAGCCACATACCCACCTGGGCAAAGGCGGCAAGCCACTCGGGAAACAGCTCCGGCTGATTATGAACGCCCACGCACACGTCGCACAGCAGGAACAGACACAGTCCCCAGGCAAACAGCGGCATGGAAAGGGAAAGTGCCTGACAGGCATTCACCAGGAAATTGGCGAAATACACCGCCGCCAGCAGGTTCAGCGGCGACAGCAGGCCCAGGGCCCAAAGCCCCGCCCAGGCCGCTGTCACCAGGAACAGCCGCAGCCCCCACAGGGACCGGCCGCACCGGCGGAGGATACGGACCAGGTACAGCCCCTGGACCCCGCAGAACAGGGCCACCCCCGCGCCGTAATGGTCGTTCAGCAGCAGAAGAAAGGTGTCGGCCCCCAGGGTCAGGGCCATGGCGGCGGCCATCAGGCGGCTGCCGCCCCGCCGGGCGAACAGCACGGAAAACACCAGGCACATGGCGATGGAGGCGTATTTCACCGGGTCGCCGCTGCCGCCGGTAAGGTCCAGGGTCATGAACGCCGCGTACAGGGCCGCCTCCAGCCCCAGAAAGGCCGCCGTCACAGGTCCCACAGCTGCGGGTCGCTGGCGGAGACGCACAGGGCCCCGGCGCTCAGCGCCGCCGTGACATCGGCCTTGTCCGCCAGCAGGCCCCCGGCGATCAGGGGCACCGGCAGCTCCCGGGACAGCCGGGCGATGACCCTGTAAATGGTACCGGGCAGCACCTCGATCAGGTCCGGCATCCCCATGCCCGTCTCCTTCCCCAGGTTGCTGACGGCCTTGGAGTCGATGGCGAACACCCGCAGCACCGTCAGCATGCCCAGCTCCCGGCCCCGGCGGATGATATGGGGCCGGGTGGAGATGATCCCGTCGGCTCCGCAGGAGCGCAGATAGTCCACGGCGATCTCCTTGGGGGCCAGCCCCGCCACCAGGTCCCCATGGACCACCGCCTGCTTCCCGGCCCGGTGGACCCGGTCCACCAGACCCGCGATATTCAGAATGTCGCCGCACAGCAGGAACACCGCCGCTCCGTCGTGGGCCAGGGCCAGGGCCAGGGTCTCCGGCTCCTTCACCGCCGGGATCACCGGCGTCCGCTCCAGCAGCGGCAGCATGGGATGGGACATAGGGCGGACCCTCCTTTCCGCAATTTTCTCTCCCTATGTTACCACGGTAGGTGGGCAAATTTCAACGATATTTTCAGGAAAAAGTCCTTGACAGGGGAGGGAGGGTCTGGTATACTATCCTGGAAAACAAAGAAGGCTGGATGCATCCGCCTCACCTCCCGCCCCAGGCAAAGAGGTCAACAGCGATTTTCGTCAGGGCTTCCGTTATGGGGGCCGTGCCGCTGCGCGGATGCAAGGGATGCATTCGCGTTTTTTATTTATCGAATGGAGGTGCGACGGTTATTAGCAAGGTAGAGCATGAACTCAATGAAGAGATCCGGGATAAGGAGATCCGCCTCATCGGCGAAGACGGCGAGCAGCTGGGCATTGTGTCCTCTGCGGAGGGCCTGCACATCGCCGAGGAAAAGGGACTGGACCTGGTGAAGATTTCCCCCCAGGCGACGCCGCCTGTGTGCAAGCTCATGAACTATGGCAAGTTCAAGTTCGAGCGCAGCAAGAAGGAGAAGGAAGCCAGAAAGAACCAGCACGTGGTGGAGATCAAGGAAATTCGCATGTCTCCGGGCATCGATGTCGGCGACTTCAACACCAAGCTGAAAAATGCGCAGAAGTTCCTGGCTGACGGCAACCGGGTGAAGGTCTCCGTCCGCTTCCGCGGCCGCGAGATGGCGCATACGGATATCGGCCGGGATCTGCTGAAGAAGTTCGCGGAGCTTTGCGCCGACGTGGCCACCATGGATAAGTCCGCCAAGATGGAGGGCCGGCTCATGTCCATGTTCCTGTCCCCCAAGGCCCAGAAGGCCGGAAAATAACACACGAGTTCTTCCCGCCCCGGCGGGAGAATAGATGGAAGGAGTAATATTATGCCTAAACTGAAGACCCACAGCGGCGCCAAGAAGCGCTTCAATCTGACGAAGTCCGGCAAGGTCAAGAGAGCGCACGCTTTCAAGAGCCACATCCTCACCAAGAAGGACACCAAGCGCGGTCGTCGCCTGCGCAGCGGCACCTATGCCGACTGCACCAATGAGGCCACCATCCGCAAGATGATCCCCTACAAATAAGAGACGGATATCGTTAGAAATAGGAGGCAATTAAGAAATGGCACGTGTTAAAGGCGCTATGATGGCGCGTAAAAGAAGAAATAAGACTCTGAAGCTGGCCAAGGGCTACTGGGGCGCCAAGTCCAAGCACTTCAAGATGGCCAACGAGCAGGTCATGAAGTCCCTGACCTACGCCTATGTGGGCCGCCGCCTGAAGAAGCGGGATTTCCGCCAGCTGTGGATCACCCGCATCTCCGCTGCCTGCAAGCTCAACGGCATGAACTACTCCACCTTTATGCACGGTCTGAAGGTGGCCGGCATCCAGATCAACCGCAAGATGCTCTCTGAGATGGCCATCAACGACGCCGTGGCTTTCACCGCCCTGTGCGACATTGCCAAGAAGGCGTAAACGGATACGCGGAACATACGACATAAAAAATCAGGTCCGGAAAGGGCTCCATCTTATAGGGAAACGAAATGACCCCCCAGGGGCACTACCGGTACGGAACAAGTGAAATAGCCGCAAGCCATCATTCGATGGCTTGCGGCTATTTTCGTTTATGTCCAATATCATGTACATGGATAAATTGAGTGATTGTAAACGCGATAGCAGTAGCCTTTTTACTATTGTAGCGCAATCGGCAGCATGATGCAAAAACATATTCTTTTTGCTCTTGATTTCTTTCTAATAATCGTTATAATAATTATTAGAAAGTTTGTTAGAGCGGGGGTCGTTTTATGATTGAGAATAAGACCACGGAATTTAAGCGTGAGTACATGGACGACATCAAATATGCTATAGTTGCCTTTGCAAATACGGATGGCGGAAAGATTTATATTGGCGTGAATGATGATGGAAGTGTCCGTGGTATTGAAAACACCGATGCAGTCATGCTTCGGATCACAAATATGATTCGAGATTCCATTCGTCCGGATGTTACCATGTTTACTGAGTGTGCCATCGAAACCATCGAAGAAAAGCCTGTTGTGGTTTTGACAGTGCAGCGAGGTACTGCCCGTCCCTATTACCTCGCAGGGAAGGGCATCCGCCCAGAGGGCGTGTATGTTCGCCAGAGCGCATCCTCTGTTCCGGCTTCTGAGACAGCCATACTGAATATGATTAAGGAGACCAGCGGTGACCGTTACGAGGATGCCCGCTCCATTAATCAGCAGTTGACTTTTGAAAAAACGGAAAGCTATTTTGCAAAGCGTAGTCTTCCTTTCGGAGATCAGCAGAAGCGAACGCTGAATATCATCGGCTCCGATGGTACCTACACCAACCTTGGTATGTTGCTATCTGATCAATGCGTTCACACCATCAAGCTGGCTGTATTTGATGGCAGCAAGAAAAGCGTGTTCCGTGACCGCAAGGAGTTGAGTGGCTCTTTGCTCACGCAGTTGGAGGATGCCTATTCCTACATTGATCAGTTCAACCATACCCGTGCGGAATTTGTAGGGCTGGAACGCATTGACAGGCGAGATTACCCCAGCGAAGCGTTACGCGAAGCATTGCTCAACGCCATCACCCATCGTGATTACAGCTTCAGCGGCTCCACACTGATCAGCATCTTCGATGACCGCATTGAGTTCGTGACTATTGGCGGTCTGGTTCGCGGCCTTACTTTTGACGATATTATGCTCGGTGTATCTGCGCTCCGTAATCCAAATTTGGCCAATGTATTTTATCGGCTGAAACTAATTGAAGCTTACGGCACTGGTATTCTAAAAATTAATGAGAGTTACGCCGACTGCGCTGTAAAGCCGCAGTTTGAGGCTACAGATAACGCCTTCAAAATTACACTACCTAACATCAACTATGCAGGTACTCGAAAAGATGTAACCGCTACAGCCCCATTGAAGGTCGCCGATAAAGCAGAACGGCAGGAAATGCTGCTCCGTTTGACCGAAAAGCAGGGATACATCATTCGCAAAGATGTGGAAGCTGAGTTGAACGTTTCTCAGGCTACCGCCATTCTGATCCTGCGGGATATGGTCGAAAAAGGTCTCTTGATCAAGGAAGGCTCCGGTAAGCAGCAGAAGTACCGCATTGCGGAATAACACCCATGCCGAAGTGGAGGTTAAGAGGTTAATATGTATATTGAATTAAAATGCCGGTCCTGCGGCAAAGATTTCCGTGTGGATTTCACCAGCAATGAGTATGATGTAGATAAGTGTCCTAAGTGCGGAAGCTATCTTAGCTTTAGTGATGTGACTCGAATTAGGGCAATTACGGATCCGTTCTATACAAATGTTAGCAGGATCGATAGCGTGAGTGTGTGCGGAATTCATACAGAAGAAAACTGTGCCGCCGGAACTGCAATTATCGCTGCTGACTTGTTCTCCTCTGATATAGAGCAGCTGAACGAAGTGTATCAATCTTCATCGCCGGAGGTGAAGAGCAAACTTGCAGCTTTAATCGATAAGTTCTATCTTTTGGTCAACAGTGATGCCCAAGATGGAAATATCGATAAACTGGATCTGACATTAGACAGCTTGCGTGCGTTGTTTCTGGAGAAAGCAAATGAAAACCACAAGGAAATGGCGCATATACTTGGCCTTGCGCAGGAGGGATAAGAATGCCTAACCTTTCGCAATTAAAACGAGAACGTATGTTAGCGTTCTTGCAAAAGATAAAGGACGAGCACCGGGACGATGACGATATGCTCATCGCCCTGGGCGAGATTGAGAGTGAGCTGGCCTCCAAGAAGTATGGCCTTGTCTGGGAGCAGCATGAGGAAGCCGTGGATGTGATGATGCGGGATAATGTTCCTGTGTTCACGGAAGTTCCGGAGCGGGAAATCACTGCGGCACCCGGTCAGGGCTATAACTTCATCCTGGAGGGCGATAATCTCCACTCCCTGCGGCTGTTGGAGAAAACCCATAAGGGAAAGATCGATATTATTTACATTGACCCTCCCTACAACAGAGGCGGTAATGACTTTAGATATGAGGACACCTTTGTTGAAAAACAAGATGGTTTCAGGCACAGCAAATGGCTCTCTTTTATGGAATCTCGGCTTCGTATTGCATGGCAACTTCTAAAGTCAGACGGCGTTATCTTTATTTCTATTGATGATTTTGAGATGGGTGCTCTGCGGATGCTTTGCGACGATGTGTTTGGCGAAGCTTTTTTCCTGTGCAATATCGTATGGCAGAAACGCTATTCCAGAGAAAATCGTGAAGCGATTGGCGATGCACACGAGTATATTCTTGTGTATGCCAAGGATAAGCTGAAGTTTAAGGAGAATAGACACCTTGTCCCCATGAGCGAAGAACAGGCAAAGGTGTATAAGAACCCCAATAATGATCCCAAGGGCAGATGGAGAGCAGTTCCTATGACCGCCCAGGGATATCGGCCAAATCAGATGTATCCAATTGTCGATCCAAAGGGTGGAGTTCATTATCCACCCGAAGGTCGTTGCTGGAGCACTATTGAGCCTGAATTCAAAAAGCTTTTGGCGCAGGGGCGGATTTACTTCGGCAAAAATAACGACTCTCAGCCCAATACTATCCGCTACTTATCTGAAGTTGAGGGGGTTGTTCCCTGGACATGGTGGAACAACGAGGATGTTGGTCACACCGACGAAGCGAAGAAGGAATTGTACGCAATCCTCGGAAAGACCAATAACTTTGAAACCCCGAAGCCAGTTCGTCTCATAAAGCGGATATTGGAAATTGCTTCTAACCCCGATTCTCTTATTCTGGACTTCTTTGCTGGTTCTGGTACCGCAGGCCAGGCGGTGTTGGAAATGAACAAGAGAGATAACGGCAATCGTAGATTCATTCTGTGTACCAATAACGAAGCAAATATCTGTGAGGAAGTTACATACGAGCGCATTCGCCGTGTTATCAACGGGTATGGTAAGCAGGCTGGCTTACCTGCGAATCTACAATATTACCGTACTGACTTTGTTCCGATGGACGATGAATACCTGTCCGACACCCTTCTGGAACACATCCGGGAAATGATCCAGTTGGAGCATGGTGTTAAGATTGACGGTAGCCAGTATTTGATGGTTATGAGTGACGAGGAAGCCGATGAACTACAGACACATTGGGGCGAGTACAAGGGTGTAAAGGCCATCTATGCATCCAAGGAAGTTCTGTTCACTACGGAGCAGAACGCGCTCTTTGCCGGTGTGGAGATCCACACCATTCCCGACTATTACTTTAACTTTGAACTGAAGGAGGTGGGCGAAACATGGTAAACGGTATCAACATCAATCTGTTTGATTTTCAGGAAAAGGCGGTCATCAAGCTGATGGATATTGTGACCGACAGCCGATCCAAGCAGACCGTTATTGTGAAATCTCCCACCGGCTCCGGTAAGACCATCATTCTGATCGATTTTATCGAAGAATACCTGACCAAGATCAATAGCCGCACCGCCTTTATCTGGCTGTGCCCCGGCAAGGGTGATCTGGAAGAACAGAGCCGCCAGAAGATGTGTAAATTTGCGCCCCACCGCTATACTCAGAATCTGTTCGATGCCCTCCAGAATGGTTTCGATGCCGAAAGCACCACATTCATCAATTGGGAATTGGTGACTAAGAAAGGCAACACTGCCATCCGGGACAGCGAGAGGAAGAACCTCTTTGACCGGATTGCGGAAGCACACCGGGCAGGAACGGAATTTATCGTCATCATCGACGAGGAACACTCCAATAACACCGCAAAGGCAAAGGCCATCATTGATGCATTCTCTGCCAAGAATATCATTCGTGTAAGTGCCACTGCCGTGGAAAACAAGCGGTATGAGTATTTTGAGATTGATGAAGTGGATGTCATCAATGCCGGCCTGATCACCAAGGCTCTCTATGTGAATGAGGGATTGGTGGACGGCATGGAGATCACCAATGACTATGAGTGCCTGTTGGATCTGGCAGATGTCAAACGCAAGGCGATCGCTGCCCGGTACAAAGAACTGGGCAAGGCCATTCGCCCTCTTGTGTTGATCCAGTTTCCCAATGGTCAGCCGGAAACCATCCGTGCGGTGGAAGTCAAGCTGGAAGGCATGGGCTATACCTATGACAATGGAATGGTCAGCATTTGGATGAGCGAGGACAAGCGGGATCTTCCCGACAATCTCACCGAGAATGATGCTACCCCGGTATTCCTTCTGATGAAGCAGGCAATCAGCACTGGCTGGGACTGCCCTCGTGCCAAGATCCTGGTGAAACTGCGCGAGGGTATGAATGAGGGTTTTGAAATTCAGACCATTGGCCGCATCCGCCGTATGCCTGAAGCGAAGCACTACGAAGATGATCTGCTTGACTTCTGCTATGTGTATACCTTTGACGAGAAATACAAGGCCGGTCTGCTGTCCAGCATTGATCGGGCTTATGAAACCCGCCGCCTGTTCCTGAAGGATAAGTGTAAGACCTTCACTCTGCAAAAGGAAATCCGAGATATGGACTTCGATGGTCTGGGTGAGCGCGAGGTGCTGATTAAGATCCACGAAGCATTGGTTGCCAAGTACCATCTGGGCAGCGATAAGAAGCAGAACCAGATGCTACTGGCGGATGCCGGATATATCTTCGGTGCGGAAATCCATGGACAAGCTTTGCAGGGTGAATTTGTGCGCACGTCTGCCTTGACGGAAAGCCATAACTATATCACGACCCATAAGCGCGTCGATACCCATAAGCACGGCATGCAGCTCATGCACAGTATCGATGCCATTAAAAGTTCCATTGGCATGGCACAGAACAAGGTCAAAACTATTCTGGAGCGGCTGTTCCGCAAGGGCGGCAATCCTGGCCGGAAGCCGATTGCACTGGAAACAGCCGAATTCTATGCTTTCGTCATCAATAACCAACACAAACTGAAAGAAGAATTCCGGGAAGTTACATCACAGATGGCTATTCAAATGAGTATGCAACTGCATCCGAAGAAAAGCGCATTCCATATTCCGGAACAAGATTTCTTCCGTTATGACCCCAATGTGAAGAACGAAGTAGAGTACCTCTCCAATGCCTACCATGAGTATACTTCTGGTTTTGCTACCAGTCTTGTCCGCAGTACCTGTGAAATGTTGTTTGAACAGTATTGCGAAAGACCAGATAATGATATTGAGTGGGTGTACAAAAACGGCGATACCGGACAGCAGTATTTCTCCATCGTATATGTGGATGGCATTCAGAAGCAGTGGCTATTCTACGCTGACTACATTGTGATGAAAAAGGATGGCACCGTCTGGGTTATCGAAACTAAGGGCGGTGAGTTCAAGGGCCAGGACAAAAACATCGACCGTCAGATCGAGAACAAGTTCAATGCATTCAAGGCTTATGCTGCCAAGCATAACCTTCATTGGGGTTTCGTGCGGGACAAGGATAATCAGCTTTATATCAACAACACAGAATTTGCCGCTGATATGGCTGATAAGCCTTGGGTGCCGCTAACGCAGGAGTTTTAAGCGCATAGGGGGTGAATTCCTTGGAACAACCTGAAAAAAAGAAATCACATGATTTTAATATCTACTATCTGAATTTTAGTAAGGTATATGAAATTGCAATGATGATTAACAATGTTATCCTTACGAAAATTGAAACCGATAAATCAAGTAGTTTCGAAGAGCAGTATGGATATACATCATCCATCTCAGCGCAAGGTACAAAACAGTTTCTGGACGGAATTAAGGCCTCTATCTCTGCAGATGCGAGGGAAACTTCTACATCCTCGTCCAAAGTAGTGGAAAGCTTGGATGTAAAGACAACCAAATCCATTCTTTTGCGTAGGGTCATTGAGCAGTGTGCATCTGTGACTGTGTTGGATAGCTCGGCAGAGGGCGATCTTGTAAAAGTAGATCGTGTTAAATTAGAGTTGCTAAACGAAGAAAGTCTGCGGCAATTCCTTATTCTACGTCGTGATGCATTAAAGGGTATGCGGGTGGAAGGTATGGAAGTAAATAATCTGATCAGTTCGATGTTGCAAGACTATGCCTACATTTTGAAGGGCCTTGTATATGATGAAAGTATGGAAAAACCTGTATCTGAAATCATCATTAAAATTCCTATGGAGATTCAATCGGAGTTTGAGAATAAGTACAATATCAACGATTTGCTTATTGGTCATGTATCCATTGTTGGCATCTACAAAGGCATCGTAGGCGAAGAATTTATTACTTCAAATACATTCACTTATTTCCAAGAAGCAGGCGCTCGTAAGGAAAAGCAGGAGGCAACCGCCAGCAAAATAATCAAAAGTAATACACAACCTGTATCACACGACACAGAAACAAAAAAGAGTGATGATGACTATCATTTCGTTGACACGCTGGCAATAATTCAAGATGTTGCATTCAAACTGGAAGAAGTCCCTACTCCAAAACTTCACTGGTGGAACCGTTTTGGTATTTGGCTGAGTAAACTGTGGAGGAAATAACTATGGGCCATACCTTGTTTACTTACCGCGATCTTAAGGAATTGAGAAAAATCCAAGAAGAAAGAGAAGTATTTGCCTTTATATTTGGAGAAACAAAGGATATGCTCGATTCCTGTTCTGATGTTTGTGTTGATATATCTGCTTTGGTTCATTTTCTGTTGAGCAATAAGAACAATATAGAAACGACATATATAAATTTCACCAGTATAGCGGAGGATACAGTTGTAATTACAGAAGCAGCGATTGCAGAAAGCGCCATGGAGCTACTGCCTCTTTTGTTCTCTGATTACGAATGCTATTTCGGGGCAAATGATGAGGAGGATTCTACCCCTGAAGAAACACACGAATTTAAACCGTATCCCAGACAAAAGATATACAAATACAACAACGCACAGGATTTGGACAGAATCATTCGATATGCAGAAACGAATGACATTCCGATTGCAACTTTTTCTCGTGCAAATGGTGAGCTGCGAAAAGAATTCGAAAAATTCAATAACTCTTCTAAATTAGCCCTGTTGGATTTGACTTCCGTTTCATATGCGATTGAGGACAATAAAGCCCTGATTTATGCACTTGAACAGTTTCTTAGTATTATGCCAAATATCAGAGTTATTGCACAAACTGCTCAGATTGATGTGTTGTTGAAATATTTTCCGTTGTTTTTAGATGGACAAGAGCCTGTCTGCAAGTTGCTTCCTGATTTATCCGGTTTGGGAGAGAAAGAGCCTGAAGAAAGCGAACTTGCAAAAGTTACAGACTTGAGCGGAGAGAGTTTCGAGACCTTCATCGATGCATTTGATCATAATTTGATAGGCCATAGATATTTCAAAGACAGGCTACGGTATTCCTTAAAGAATTTTATTTCCTTAAACAAAGCAAAGGAGCAGAAAGTTCTTTCAATTTTTCTGTTTGGTGCATCTGGTATTGGAAAAACTGAGGTTGCAAGGCTGATTGCAAATGGACTTCAAAATGATTGTTATTTGGCCAAAATCAATTTCCAGAATTACAGCAGTCAAGATGCGTTGAATAGTTTAATTGGCAGCCCGGCAGGTTATGTTGGCTGTAATCACGGAGAATTAAGTGAAAAAATTCAAAAGAGTAAAGTCGGCGTACTGCTTTGCGATGAGTTTGAAAAGACCACTCGCCCAGTTTTCTCATTCTTTCTGGAGTTGCTGGAAGAAGGACGTTTTACAGACTCCATGGCAAGAGAATATGACATGGATGGATATGTTATTATCTTCACTTCCAATCTTCTCAGCGAAGCAGAATATAAAAAGGTTATTCCTCCCGAACTTCAGACACGTTTTGATTTAGTGTGCGAATTTGAGGAACCCACAACGGCAGAAAAGACAGCGTTTCTGGATTTGCTATTGGAGATGGCCAAAACCAAATATTCTGAGCAATTTGCAATGATTGAAATTACTGAAGATGATAAGAAACGGTTATATGCCTTTGATTACTCCTCGCTTTCGGCACTGAGGGATATTAAGCGAGTCTTCAACAATCGTCTAATGGATTATTTCGTAGAGAAAGGCGTTTTATAACTCAAAAAGATATAGCTATTCTCGTCGTTCTGTGGTAATGTGTGTTGCTACCAGGAGGTGCAACACATGAACAAACTACTCAAAGACCTGTACGACTGCTTTTACTTCCCACCGGAACTCCCGGCGCAGAAGCAGGAAATCGAGGAATGCCATCAGGCACTCATTGAAGTGTTGAAAAAGCCGGAACGGCGGCTGGTGTTGCAGATCATCGACGCCAAAGACCGCATTGTGGAAGAAACATCCATCGACAGCTTTATCTCTGGATTTGCGCTGGCGTGGCGGATCTCCGCAGAACTGAATCAATACGAAAAAGAGCGTTCGTTCTCTCGCTATACAGCGAAGAGGTCGGGCGCTCTTTCCATGTCCGGAAAGGAAGAAACAAAATGAAGAAGCGAATCATTACTTCCACGGCATTCGCCGCCTGTCTGGCCCTGTGTGCCGCTATGTGGCCGCAGAACGATCCAGCCGTGGAAACATCCGTACTACCCACACCGCCCGCCGTAATCGCCGCACAGCCTGAAGTTTCGGAGATGCCAGAAATCGAAGAAATCATAATGCCAGAGGAAGAAAAGACGGATGTAACGCAACCGGAGCCAATCGAAGAAGCTGACGCCGCTCTGGAACCAATACCCGTCCAAACACCTCTGGTAAGTGAAGTACAGACCGCCCCCAAACAGAGCGCCGCACCACTGCAAGAACGGGGGCCTGCCCCGACATCACTTGACAGAACTCCGGACAACATGGTCTATGTGCCGGGCTTCGGCTGGCTGGAAAGTCAAGGCCCCAACCATGTCGAATACGCCGAGGACATGTACGAGAACGGTAATAAAATCGGCATTATGGGATAAACAAAAGCAGTACGGTATCAGGCCAAGCCTGGTGCCGTACTGCTTATTCTGTTTCGTTCTCCAATGCGTCGCTGAATATCTCGTGGACACGGATCAGCGAAACGACCTCGCAGATAAACCGCTCCGCTAACACCTGTTCATCCAGCCATGTTCTCTGCGGCGTTGCGTCATGCCCCGCGTTCTGCTCCGCCTCCGCTTTGGCGGCGCGGATGGCTTTCTGTGCGGAGAGCCACCGACCGTAGGCTCCGTCGTACAAGTCCTTTTTCAGTTTCCGCAGCGCGGCCTTGTACGCCTTCTCCGCTCCGCTGGGGCCGTTGTAGTTGAGCCGAATGGCCAGCTCCTGAAAGGTCATGCCGACCTGGTCCGGCTGACCGATGCCGAGGTAGCTTCGCACCAGATTCAGTTCTCTGGGCGTCAGCACCTCCTCCATCCGCTGCATCAGCAGCGTTCGGCGCATGAGGCGGTCATAGGCAACGGCGGGATCGCCGCCGCAGCTGACGGAGAACACATCGTCACCCAACTGCCGGA